>JGI24023J19991_10004035_pt1 | contig 10127 bp, 11 predicted proteins | sample Cruoilmetagenom1_FD_19991 | JGI IMG/M metagenome (IMG submission 19991)
GGCCGAAAGGCGCCCAGCGGCAAAACCAACGCTTGATATTATTGCACTTTGGTACCCAAGCGATTTTGGTACAGACAAGCTGATGTTCTGGGCCGCGGTGAACAGGATGCCCGCCACAAGAGCCGTCACCGTAATGCGCGAAAGAGTTTTCCTGATGTTCATATACTGCAGATGGGGGGTGATTGAGAAATATCAAGCGGCCACAACGGCGTTTTATTTGTAAGGGATTTCAAAGCCTTGCTCAACCATCTCGAACCCGTCGAAATTAAATCCCGGCGATACGGTGCAACCAACAAGCGTGTAGTCGCCTGTGCTGCGGGCCGCTTGCCAATGGTGGCTCGGGACGATCAATTGCGGCGCCTCGTTGCCCAACAGGTCAGGTCCCAACAGATGATCACGCGCTGGTCCTGCCTTGGTTTCAGCCATGCTCAAAACCAGCGATGCACCGGCGTAGTAATGCCAGATCTCCACCGCATCGACGCGATGCCAGCGGCTTGTTTCGCCAGCCTTTAGCAGAAAATAGATGCAGGTCCCGACTGGGCGCTGCCCCTCATTCGCCTGTGCAACCCAGGTTTGCCGATAATGGCCACCCTCGGGGTGTGGCGCCAGATTCAAATGGGATATGAGTCTATCCGCAACGCTCATAATCCACCTGTCGAGGGGGAAGACGGTGGGCCGGAGGGGGCAGCGCCAGGCCCATCGCTTTGGCCTTGCGCGGACAGATCGCGCAAAATTTCCTCACGCCCGATCAAAAAACGCTCAAGGGTTGCAATGCTCGGGTGGCTGGCGTTGATAAAGTCGATCGCGGCTTTCAGTTCCAGCTCCAACCGTTGATTTGAAACACCCCTTTGGCGCAGGGTTTGCCCGTCAAGGCTGCGTATTGGTTCTTCAACGGATTTTGTGCTGAAAAAGAGACCTGAAGATTGCTGTGCGCGGGCGACTTGTGTCGGCGCGCGTCGGGGACGCGGGGGCACCCAGCGCGGGCCACCAATATAGACAGCGGCAAACATGATTTTGGCCTTTTTCGGCGGGGTTCCACCCACCCGCAGCGCGTCATAAAACATCCGGTGCACGTCTTGCCATGTTTCAGAGTGGTACTGCGCCAGATTGTCATTTCCAATGCCGCAATAGGCGTCATGAATGGCCGCGGCGTTGACAAATTCTTGGCTGGTCGGTGCGCCTACTATTTTCACAAAAACCGGCGGAATAGAGGCGCCGTCGGTCAAGGTGCCCTTTGGTGCGACCCATGTTTTCTTTTCTGAATCGACAAATTGAAGATCACTGGCCATCGGATAGAAATTTACCGTGCGAAACAGCATTTTGATGGGGGTGGTCAACAGGGTCAGCGGGGCATTGAAAAAGGTGCAGGCAGACTGGGCCGGTGTCTGACAAGAAGCTTCTGGAACATTTAGATCATGCGCCGCGTGCGTGTTGTGTGAAACCGGTTGGCTGCAGGCGCTTAGGCCCAATAGCAGTGCAAAAAAAAGGCGGTACATAGGGACCTCTTAAAAAATTTGGTATTCGGGGCGGAAAAATTGATGGATTGAATTGCACAAGTTTATCACAAATCATCCGCCCCGAAAAGCTATTTCAAGATCGAGCGCCCAGCGTATTCCGCAGTTTCACCCAGCATTTCCTCGATCCGGATCAGTTGGTTATACTTGGCGAGCCTGTCAGAGCGCGCCAACGAGCCGGTTTTGATTTGACCACAGTTTGTCGCCACGGCCAAATCCGCAATCGTGGCGTCTTCGGTTTCGCCCGAACGGTGTGACATCACGCAGGTCATACCGGCGCGGTGGGCCATGTCTACGGCTTTAAGCGTCTCGGATAAGGTGCCGATTTGGTTGACTTTAACCAGCAATGAGTTGGCAGCTTTCTTTTCGATGCCCGTGGCTAGGCGTTCAGGATTGGTCACGAACAGATCATCGCCAACCAGCTGGACCTTGTCACCGATGGCAGCGTTCAGCGCCACCCAACCGTCCCAGTCATCCTCGGACATGCCATCCTCGATGCTGATGATCGGATAATCCGCAACCAGCGCCTGCAGGTAGGCGACATTTTCCGCTGATGACAGTGATTTGCCTTCGCCCTTCATCTCGTATTTGCCATTGCTGTAATACTCGGTGGCAGCGCAATCCAGTGCCAGATAGATATCTTCGCCGGGTTTGTAGCCCGCTTTTTCGATCGAGCGCAGGATGAAGTCCAGCGCATCGCGGGTCGAGGACAGGTTCGGGGCAAAGCCACCCTCATCGCCGATGCCTGTGGACAGGCCAGCAGCAGACAATTCGCCTTTTAGGGTGTGGAACACTTCGGCGCCCATGCGTACGGCGTCGCGGATGTTTTGTGCCGACACAGGCATGATCATGAACTCTTGAATGTCGATGGGGTTATCGGCATGCTCGCCGCCGTTGATGATATTCATCATCGGCACAGGCAACATACGGGCCGATGTGCCGCCAACGTAGCGATAGAGCGGCTGCTCCGAGTAGGTCCCAGCGGCGTGTGCCACGGCCAGCGAGACGCCCAAAATCGCATTTGCACCCAACCGGGCCTTGTTCGGGGTGCCATCCAGCTCGCACATGATCGCGTCAATGGCTTCTTGCTCGCCCGCATCCATGCCGACCAGCTCTTCGGCGATCTCGCCATTGACTGACGCAACAGCGCCCAGAACGCCCTTGCCCAGATAGCGCGATTTGTCCCCGTCGCGTTTTTCAGCGGCCTCATAGGCCCCCGTTGAGGCACCGGACGGCACGGCAGCGCGGCCCATTGTGCCATCTTCAAGCGTCACATCAACCTCAACAGTCGGGTTGCCGCGACTGTCCAGAATTTCGCGGGCGAAGATGTCGATGATGGTGCTCATGGGAAGTATCCTTTTGAGTGATAATAGTTGGGTCGGTGGTGTTTTACTGCGCTTAAAGCTTAAGGGAAAGGGGCATTTTGAGGGTGATTTCTATCCGACTAAACACGGCGGCGTTCGCGCAAAAATGCGTATAACCCGGCGGCAATAGTGATTGAAACGCCGATCAGGGTCCACATATCGGGACGTTCGCCAAACGCAAGCATACCAACGATCAACGCGAAAATGATGCGTGAATAGCGAAACGGTGCTACAACCGAAACATCGCCAATCCGCATCGCGGCCGTGATCGCCCAATAGCCGACCACAGTGAAGGCGACCATGCTGACGATTTGCACCCAATTTGACAGGCTCATGGCTTGGGGTGTTTGCCCGACTGCCATCAACAACAGCCCCGCTGGGATCAGCATTGAAATGCCATATGTTGACAGGCGCAGGGTCGGCATTTCGGGTGGTACCATGCGGCTAGAAAGGTCGCGCATCGCCAGGCCCAGCATCCCGAATACTGCCCAGATTGAAGCCGCTTCAAAGTTGCTGCCGCCGGGCCGGATGATGATCATCACGCCGATAAACCCCACAATAATTGCGCTCCAGCGCCGCCAATGCACCCGTTCCTTTAGCAAAAACACAGCCCCCAATGTCACCGCCAACGGGGTGGCCTGCGTGATGGAAGAGGCGAGAGACAGGTCGATCTTTGAGAGCGCCGTGAGGTAGCAAATGGTGCCAAAGATTTCGCTGAAATTGCGCAGCATGACCGGGAACAGGAAAAATTCGCGCGTCAGGATGGCGTGCCCATTAGCGCGGGTCAGGGTGGCAAAGGTCAGCCCGCCCAAAAAACCGATAAACAACAAGATTTGCCCTACCGGCAGGTCTTCGGATACCGATTTCACAAAAGCATCACCCCCCGTAAACCCGATCATCGCGAGAATCATCAGGCCGATGCCGCTTAGATTGTCTCTGGGCTGGGTCTGGCTCATTTGCGAATTGGCACGCCGTAGAGCTCCAAACGATGCCCCTTCAACCGGTAACCCAGCTTTTGTGCAATCTTTTCCTGCAAGGCCTCAATTTCGGGGTCGATGAACTCGATCACCTTGCCCGATTGCATATCAATCAAATGGTCGTGGTGCTCGCGATCCGCCGATTCATAGCGCGAGCGCCCGTCGCCAAATTCGTGTTTGTCCAGAATGCCTGCCTCTTCAAATAATTTGACAGTGCGATACACTGTGGCAATTGAAATGCGTGCATCCACGGCGCTGGCGCGGGCATATAGTTCCTCGACATCGGGGTGATCATCGGCGTCTTCCAGCACATTAGCAATGACGCGGCGCTGTTCAGTCATGCGCAGGCCAGAGCGCTCGCATTTGCTGATAATTGTCTCAGGCATGAAGACCCCCCAGATGAATTCCATCAAGGTTTAAGCGATAACGCGGCCAGCCTCCACAGGTTTATCCAAAAAAATACCCCGCGCGCTTATAAGAGCGGGCGGGGCAAATTGGTGCTTTTCTGAATTGACGCCTATCCGTAAATCGACGGCACGCCCAATTGCGCGTGAATGTGGTTTACGTTGCGTTTGTCGATGCCAAGTTCGGTTGCAAAATCGTGCAAGTATTGCGCCTCTGTTTGATTGTCCAAATCAATGCCCATGATCGACATGGCATAAACCTGTGCTTCCATCCCGTTTGGCACCTGGCGCGCTAAACCTGCAACGTCGATTTCGGCGGCCAGCTCGGCGTTCACAAAATCGCGCTCTTGTGGCGAGATATCCCCCAGTTTGCCCAGCAATTTCTCGCGCTCGGCGTCGTCAATTTTACCGTCCGACTTTGCGGCCTGGATCATCGCTCGCAGCATCAGCCCTGCGGCCACTTCTTGTTGTGGGGTCGGGGGGATTTCCGGCTCGTTTCCGTTGGTTAATGATTGGTTGAACTTTTCGCCAAAGCTGTTTTGCTTGTTGGCTGATTTGTCCTTAGAGTTGGATTTGCTTTTGGACACGGCCTTTGCGCCAGCCCCAGCCCCCAACAGTCCCCCAAGCATGCCACCCAGATCGCCGCCGCCTTTGGTCAGGCCACCCAGCAAGTCTCCCAGACCGCCTTGACCACCACCATGACCGGTGCCTTTGTCGGCCAAACCATCCAGAATACTGTCCAACCCGCCGCCACTGCCGCTGCGCGTTGTTTGAACGCCACCGCGTGGGGTGCTGGCATCGCTTAGCCCATCCAGCAAACCGCCCAAACCGCCTTGGTTGGCGCTGCGCCCCGCTGGTTGTTGACCGCCGCCCAGCAGACCGCCCAGCATATCCTCAAGGCTGCCACCCTGTTTGCCACCACGGCTGTCGCCGCCCGAGAGGGCATCCAGCAATCCGCCGCCGCCGCTGGTTTTTGGGGCTGTGCGCCCCTTGCTGGCCATGCTGCTCACGCCTTTGGCCACGGCCACGCCGATGGCAACTTTTGCCAGTGTTTTCAGTAGACTCATGATGATCTCCCCAAGTTTTCATTCCAGTTACGATCTATTATGGCACAAAACCCGTGCCGATTTTAGGGGGAAAAATGGCGTGTGTTGCGCAATGCGGGGTCAGAATGCTTGATGGGTCGCACACATTGTGATAATTGAATGTAAGTTAAAGGATCACGCGCAACTGAACAGGGAGTTCACTATGTCATTTGAATATGAAGGCACCGAAATCGAAACCGATTCCAACGGCTATTTGACCAACCAAGAAGACTGGACCGAGGACATGGGCCGCTTCATGGCCTCTGTCGATAACATCGAGCTGACCGAGCGCCATTGGGACGTGATCAACTATTTGCGGGGCGAGTATTTCGACAACGGGCAGGTGCATCCCAACACCCGCACCATCATGAAGGCGATGTCATCGGAGTGGGGCGAAAAGATCAAACAGGGCGACCTATACGCGCTGTTCCCGGGCGATCCGTCCAAGCAGGGCGGCAAATTGGCTGGGTTGCCTGAGAGCCGCCGCAAGGGTGGATATTAGGCTTTCACGGGGCAGGTGGGGCCGTGAGGCGTTGCCTGTCTTAGTCAACCAGTGCAGCTTTATACGCGCATTGATCGTATTGTTTAAGTTGCCCTGTCCAGTATTGTGGCTTGCCGGATATATCGAGATATCGTTTCAAATCATTCCTTATGCGTGGGCTCGCAAGGTATTGTTCATTTGAAAGTAGAGTCTCAGTTGGGCTGTGTAGATAGGCCCAGAACTGAACCCAATTTAGTGCGCGCATGCATTTAGGCACATCTTCTCCACATGTTTCACTACAAAGATTTTGTAATGGGGCCAATAGTGGGTTGTTTACGAAATAGGGGTCAATTTGGTCAGCTGAAATTTTATCGTGAAGCAAATCGGACAGTGTAAAAAACGGCCAATTAAATGCATCTTGTTGTAAGAACTGCTCTTTGGAAATGTTGACTCTGAACTTAAGTGTTATCCAGAGCCTTTTACCACTTTTCTTCCAAAACTCTTCTGTGCTGTGAAAATAGGTTCGCAGATGCGGTGGGATTGTGGAGTGTTTCAACACCTCATTAATCTGTATGAAGTCTTCGCCAAGGATATCTCCCATTGAATCCCTAAGGGCAGCTGTAGCAGCTGCGTATTCTTGAAATTCAAGGAGCTGCACAATAGCATCTAATTTTTCGTGAGACCTGTGTACATTGCGAAACGCAGTAGCGAGTGGCGTATCAACCTCAGCAACCCGCAACCAGTTTATACCTAATACGCTGCCTTTTGCACGCATTAGGTTGTTGCGTGCTTTTCTATCCATATCCTTTGTAACATGAGTATGGGTGTGACGCATGGAATCCACCCGCCCCAAAAACACCTGTGCGGCGCGGTTGTCGGCTTTGGCCAACCCTGACAGGGCCGTTAAGGCCGCAAAGTCCTCGCCCTCCAACCACAGCTCCAGCGCGGCTTTGAACTGCGGATCATTCTGGCCCGCGATCTGGGCGTTGGTTGGGGTTAATCCAATCAGCAGGGCAAGAACTGCAAGGAAAACCCGCATCACATCAGCTCCGGTTCGCGCCCGACCCGTTTGGCCAGTGGGGCCACCGTCAGCCCTTGCACGATGATCGAAAACATCACCAGAATATAGGTCGCCGCCAAGATCAGCGACTTATACTCGCTGTCGGGCAGGGACAGGGCCAAGGCGACCGAAATGCCGCCCTTTAATCCGCCCCATGTCATAATCGGCACCACCCCTTGGGAAAACTCGCGAAACGGTTTCAGCACGATCACCGGCACCGCCACCGCCACCAAGCGGCCCACCAACGATAGGCCAATCGCGCCGATACCGGCGATGATGGCGTCATCGGTAAAGGCCACCGCGAAGACCTCGAACCCGATCATCAGGAACAACACTGCGTTCAGGATTTCGTCGATCAACTTCCAAAATGCATCGACATAGCGGCGGGTTTCCTCGGACATGCCGTGTTTCATGCCGACATCACCGATGAACAGACCCGCGACCACCGCCATGATCGGGGCAGAGACATGCAGATAAACCGCCAATTCGTAGCCGCCAAAGGCCAAGCCAAGCGTGATCAACACTTCAAGTGAATAATCATCAATCAAGCGCATGACGCGGAAGGTTAGCCAGCCCAGAACGCCGCCCAACACAGCGCCGCCAATGGCCTCTTGACCGAACAATTGCACGGCCCCCATCAAGCCCGTCGCATGGGCGTCATGGCCAGACGGGAACGCCATGCCGACCAGCACCAGGAACACCACATAGGCCACGCCATCGTTGAACAGGCTTTCGCCCGCGATCTTGGTCTCCATGGTCTTTTTCAGGTTGGCGGCGCGCAACACCCCCAGCACGGCAACCGGATCGGTTGGCGAGGCCAGCGCGCCAAACACCAGCGCCACAAGGATCGGCATCCCCGTCAGCCAGCTGAATCCGACGCCGATGATGGCGGTCGACAACCCAACACCGATGGTCGCCATCAAAGCAACCAACACCCATTCCCGCCGTAGATCCGAGATTTTCACATGCAACGCACCGGCAAACAGCAGCAAGCCCAACATGCCCTCTAGCAGGGCGTCGGAGAACTCCAACCCCTCAACCTGACCCCGCACGGAGTCGGCCATGCCCCATTCCGGCAACAGATAATCGAGGCCCATAACCCCCAATGAGGCAAGAAAGGCCACGATCAAAATACCGATTGAGGAGGGCAGTTTCAAAAACAGATAATTGATGGCGCCAAAGGCCCCCGCCAGCACAATTAAGAGCGAGGCAATTTGCAGTAGTGTCATGTCGGGCGTCCCTGTTTTGGCTTTGTTAGCTGTCTCTTATCACAAGCCGCTTACGAATGGGAACGCGCAACTGGTTGCGGGTGAATTGCAGTAAAGGTTGGTGACACTAATTATTGCTGGCGGCTTTCAGCCGTTCGTAAGCCTCAGAGCCTCGCAATTTGTCGTTCTTTTGTGCAAGATCAAAGGCCGTTTTGCCGTTTTCCAGGGTTAGCGGGGTTGTTGTAAGCAGTACTAGCGCAGCAGACATTAAAATTTTGGGCATCACTTATCTGTCACTGATTGGACGGAACCAAACACATTCTCCCGATCACATCACAGGCGTTATGCAAATTGGAACTTGCAACACCGACGCACCCGTGCGCTGTTGGCCAAAAAAAAGGACCCCTGCATGCAACGCAAACCCAACATTGACCTTTTTGGGGCTGTCTCGCTGATTGGCGTGTCGGTCCTGTTGGGGTTTAATCAAGTGGTGATCAAGGTGGTGAACGGTGGTTTGCAGCCCGTGTTCTTCGCTGGGTTACGCTCTTTCGGGGTGATCTTTTGCGTTTATCTATGGATCCGGTTGCGGGGTCGTAAGCTGGATTTTAAACAAGATACAATTGGGGCTGGCATCCTGATGGGCCTGCTCTTTGCCTTTGAGTTTATCTGCCTGTTTGTCGCGATGGATTTGACCAGCGTCATCCGCACCTCGGTGATTTTTTACTCCATGCCGGTCTGGCTGGCGATTGCGGCGCATTTCCTAATACCCGGCGAACGGGTTACACCGACCAAGGCGGCGGGATTTGCGATGGCCTTTGCTGGGGTTGCTTATGCGATCATTTCAGGCGGGTCGGGCGGACAGAGCAGTCTGGCTGGGGATCTGTTTGCTTTGGGGGCGGCGATCAGCTGGGCCGGAATTGCGCTGGTGGTACGGACGACGCGATTGTCCGAGGTGCGCCCTGAAATGCAGGTGTTTTGGCAGGTGGCGGTCTCGGCCCCGGTCTTGCTGCTGATCGCAGCGTTGTTTACGCCGGTGTTCGGCCCCCTGATCCGTGATCTTGAGCCCCTCCATCTGTGGGGATTGGCCTATCAGATCGTGGTGGTTGTGACTGGCGTCTTCATATTTTGGTTTTGGTTGCTGACGATTTATCCGGCCAGTTCGGTCGCGTCATTTGGGTTTTTGACACCGATCTTGGGCGTGCTGATGGGGTGGGGGCTGCTGGGTGAGGAAATCAACGTCTCGATCATCATCTCGTTGGTGTTGGTGATCGGCGGCATCGTTTTGATCAACCGCCCTGCACGCAAGTCCAAAGCACCTTAACGCAAAATGCTACGCCGTGTCTGCTGAATGCAAAACGATCTCGAACCCTTCATCCTTTGTGGGCGCAACATAGTATTTGGAAAACTGCACAAACTGTTCTGGCGTCGGGGCAAAAGCATGATCACCACTTGCGTTGCGAAGCCGCAGCCGTTGCAGGCAAATCGCGTCCGAAACTTGTAAAACATGCAATTTGTGGGTGGCGTTTGTTTGGTCAAGGATGCCGCGCATCCAGCGGCGCGATTCAACAGTGTTCGCTTGGAAATCCAACACAACCGAAACCCCCGCGTTTAATAATGATGCGACGTGTGGCCCGATGATGCTGCGCAGTTTTGTGCTGCAGAGTGAAAAATCCGCGATGGATGACATTTCTTCAGCATAAAGCGCGTTCAGCCAGTCATCTTCGGCCATCACCACAGTTGCGTCGGCGCGTCCAAGTTCGGCCGTCAGTGTGGATTTGCCCGAGGCAATCTTGCCGCACATCATGTGCAATGTTGGAGGTGTTTGGGACATGGAAATGACCTTGTTCAGCGCGTATGGCGTAATTGATGATCCGATACGAGTAACCCAGCCTGCTGCGTCAGACAATGACATCCGCCCAAACCGGCAGATGATCCGAGGCCCGACGTGCCCGTGTATCTTTCATTACGCCCGCCGTTTTCAGATGCACGTCTTGGTTGATGGCAAAGCGGTCTAATGCGGCCACGGGGCGGGCC
>JGI24023J19991_10004036_pt1 | contig 10124 bp, 7 predicted proteins | sample Cruoilmetagenom1_FD_19991 | JGI IMG/M metagenome (IMG submission 19991)
CAAAAGCACTTGCATGATAAAACACAAAAGACATATCCGTAACATTACTAACATCCCAATTGCTTAAATCTTGATTAAATGTGCTTGCATATTTAAACATATAAGGCATATTAGTAACAGAAGAGGGAATGCTTGTTGGTACTTATGTAAGATTGGTTGCATTTTGGAAAGCATTTTGAAAACTTGTAATACCCAAACCATCCCAATTTGTAACACTTGTTAGTTTATCTGCATTTGCGTAATTTACACTTCCAAAATGTGTTAAAGAACCTGTGATACTTACGGTATAATCGCCTGCTGTTGCATAAGTATGGTCTTGATTACCTGCTGTAGTAAAGTTTTCAGTGGGTGTACCATCGCCCCAGTCAACACTTACAATTACTGTTCCGCCAAGCGGTAAGGTAATGGTTGTCCCTGCCGAATTATTAGTATCATAATGTAATACCATTTGTGCTTCTATGTTCTTTGTAAAAAGAAACATTGTGGTTATAAAAAATAAAAATAGTTTTGTTTTCATAATTTTTGCTTTTTAAGGTTAAATTGATAAAGTGTTTTTTATTGTTTTTAACGATTTAAGTATTTTTAATTTTTGTTATTTACTAAAGTTTAGCACCCAATAAAATCAACAATTTAAAAGCGTAAAAAAGTAAAAAAGTAGTATAATAATTTTGCATATATTCTTGATTTTAAGTATCTTGTAGTCGTAAAATAAAAAAATACAATTATGCTATAAAATAAAGATATAACTAAAATTCAAGAAATAAAAATACTTTTTACAGATAATTGGATACAACCTGAATTTTTTCATTGTCAAATTGAACTATTTAGATTTACAAAAGCATCAAAAATATTTAAGACTATAAAATCCGTGTTACCCGAATTGTGATTTTTTTAAAGGTAAGCACCTATTTTCAAGATAAATACATCTTATGTGAAGTCAAGTTGGGTTAATTGTAAATTGTTATCTTCTATTCCAAAGTTCATTACCCAAATACAAATACTCCGTCAAAAGTTTCTCATATATTTTATCGACATTATCACCATTTAGAAATATTACATATCCATTTTTAGTTTTTGGAAACATAATTGCCAATGTACTAACTCCAGGGTCTTTACCTGTATGCAATAGGGCATAATCACCTGTACTAAAATTGGTTAATTTTTCCCAACCAAGCCCGAAATAGTCATTCTCTTTGAGTTGGAGTTGGCTTGCTGTCATTTCGTTAAACAGATTTTGAGATAAGCCTCCGCCATTTAAAATATAAGCAATGAAATTACCATAATCTTCAACAGTTGTTAAAAGATTTGCTGCTGCATTTGCTTCATAATATTTATGAGTTTCTAACTGTTTTCCATCTTTATCGTGATTTTCTGCATATCTATTTTCATCCATTTTTTTGTCCCACCAAAAATGAGTGTCAGTCATTTTTGCAGGTTTAAATATTAAAGAATCGGCAAGTTGTTCTATACTTTTTCCAAATTTAACCTCTAATGATTTTCTTAAATACTCAAAACCTTCTCCTGAATATTGATATTTTGTTCCTGGCTCGAACTCGAAAGTTAATTTATTCGACTTATTCATATATCTCCAATTTGGAAAACCTGTTTGATGTGTAAGTACAATTCTTGGAGTTAATTTTTTGTATCTTTTATCATTTTTCAAATCAGGGTCAATCCAATATTTATATAATTGTTCGTCCATCTTAAGTTGTCCATTACTAATTAAGTTTAATGTTACTAATGCAACAATTGGTTTGGTAAGAGAAGCAACTTTGAAGATTGAATTATAAGGAGCGGAAACACCTTTTTTTAAATTCCCAAAAACTTGAATTTCTTTTAATTGTCCATCTTGAATAATTCCCAAACCGAGTGCAGGAACTTTTTCTTGCACTAAAAGTGTCTCAATTTCTTCTTTAAATGTTTTTTCATTTTCAGATACTATAGGGTCTTTATGATCAAAACTTAAAACTTCTTTTAGTAGCCAATTCCCATTTTCTAATACATACAAATGTGTGAATTTAGCTCTACTTGTTTGAATATCATCTTTATTAGGTTCTCTGATGTAAAAATCATGAATACCTCTCTGAATAGCACCATACAGCACGCCATTATTATAAAGAGGAAATACTTCTAAACTTTGTTCTTCAACTTTTCTTATAGGTTTTTTATTTGGGTCTGAACAAATGTATTTTTTCGTGTTCTCAATAAAATCATTTCTGTTTTGGATTCCACTTTGGTCGTGGTAAAAAATAAGGTCTTTGTGTATTGCCTTATTAAGATATTCAAGGTCACATTGATTGAAACTTCTTTCAAAAAAGACACTGTCTTGCTTTTTTAATTCTAAAAAAAGGGGCGAGTCAACATCGATTTGAGCGTTAAGATTATGAAAACAGATAACGTAAATAATTGCAGTAAAAATGATATTTTTTGTCATAATAAATATTTTTTCGACAAAGTTATGCAATTAAACAGTGAATTGCGCCATAGTTACCTTGCCAATGACCTGCCAATGACCTGCCAATAACCCGACAGAGACCTGAAAAAATCATATAATACTAAAATTCAGTTTAATATATAACTTTTGATTTTTGTCAATCTCAGCCGTATTTCTTAGGATAATAAATATGTTGGTCAATATAGCAAGCATCATAAAAGCTAAATTTAATTTATTCCCAGAAAAGAACCATTTTTCTACAATAGAAACAATTAGAAAAAAAACCACAGAAAGCACTACCCAAATGATTTGAAGGGATATTATTTGTTTTGTAATTGGATTAAATTGCTTTTTAATTAACATTATGATAAGAGGTATAAAAATATTAGCAAGGGGAACAATGACAAAAGGTAAAGAAGAAATGTTGATTACCTTAATTAAACTATAATTCAGTTTGTTTATTTCGCTTTTCTTTCCAAGTAATTCATTCTCATTTATACCTAAAGCTTTTGTCAGTGCTTTAAGCGTATGTCCTTTTGGTATTGTTCCAGCTTCAATACGTTGAATTGTTCTAACAGAGATGCCTGAATTTTCAGCCAATTCTTCTTGGGTTAAATTTAATTTTTCTCTAAGCCTTAATAGTTTGTTCATTATTTTCAGTCTTGTGCTTGTAGCCAATAGTTTATATAAGAATAGTAGCCGATTGTAGAATTTGAATTTTTAAAGTTACTAATAAATTTTATGCGGACTACAATGTTCATATTTACTACAGTTTCGGATTATTATTTTATACTCTGTTGTAGCTCGGTTTTTATTCTTCCTTTTTAAAAATATGTTTTCACTGCAAATTCAAATTGTTCAATGAATATTTTCTTAAAAACGGTAACATTATTTTGCTCATAAAATAACAGCATTGCTTTCTTATAATCAATACTGTCAACTGTTCTAAATGAAATTGGACAAAATCTCTGATTTATCAAAATAGCATTACTTATAATTCTTGCTGTTCTTTTATTTCCATCAGAAAATGGTTGAATGTATGATATTAATATCAAAGCTAATAATGCTTCTTCAAATACATTATCTTTTCCATTTATCAAATCGCAAACACTTGTTAAAGCTTCTTTTATTTGAAATTCATTATCAAGAGGCTTGTAATTCGTTCCCAAAATTCCGACACGTCTTTTTCTTATATTTCGGTCAATTCCTAAATCTTTGATTAAGACACTGTGAATATCTTCAATTTTCGATACAGTCAATGGAAATAAGTAATCTGGATTATCAATTATAAAATCCAATGCTTCTTTATGATTTAACAACATTATTGCTTCTTCTTTTGACTTCCTCTTGCTTACTTCCTTTTCTTTTATTAATCGTTCTGTTTCAAGTAACGAGTAGGTATTTCCCTCTATTTGAGATGATTTCCACGATAAATCAATTGCTTATCGTTCTAATTCTTTGTTATATTCATTTTTAGTTAGTTCTAAAATATTCTTAGAGTACTCCTTTTGTAAATTTTCTAATTTTATATTTTTTGAATGCAATAACAAATTAATTTTTGGAAATAGATTTTGAATTACAGAAAGGTCAAAAATTTCTTTTGTATAATAATTCTCAATATCAATATTTTCAAAAAGCTTAAAAAATTGTGACAATTTATATTTTGTTGCTTTCCCTTGACCTATCGAAACAATTAATTTTTCATTAATTAAAGTCGTTAAAATACGCTTTCATGTTGATAAACTTTTATCGCTTTCAATTCCTTCAAGAATATTTNTTGAAGAATTTTCTTTATTGTCTTTTAGATATTGTAATATTTAATTTTCAATATTCATTTTATGTAATTTAGCTCACAAAGATACTTTTTTTAGCTCAAATTATTCGATTTTTGAGCGATATTCTCATCCTTAATGAGCTATAAAACCCATATGCACAAAATTGCCTATACATAAGTTTTACCTGCAAGTTATTAATAAAATTTAAAAATTATAAATAATAATTATTATCCTAGCTTATTGTATCATAAATTTTTAAGCGAGTTGTTTGCTTTAGTTTAATATTTTTGTTTTATTTTTTTTAAAAAATAACCATTATTTTTTTACAATTCGATGCACGGAAATAAGTTGCATGCCTGATTCAATATGCATAAAGTAAATACCGGATATTAATTCACTAATATCTAAACCGTTTTGATGCTCAGATAGTTTAAAAGTTTTTATTTTTTTTCCATTAAGATTATAAATAATAGCAAATGAAGCAGTGGTTTTTAGTGCTTTAATAAAAACTTTATCACTTGTAGGATTTGGATAAACGATAAATTTATTTTTGGTACTTTCATATTTTTCAGTACGCAATGTAGTGCCTATTTCCAAAGAAAAAAGGTCTGATCTATGACTTAACGCAAGTATTGTGTTTTCGGAAATATAAAATTTATTACAACAATTGGGATCTTCAATAGTACTGTCATTTATAAGTTGCCAAGAATTACCAGCATCTAGTGTTCTATATACATGTCCGTTGCTAGAAATAGCCAGTGCATAGTTAGCGTCAAAAAATTTATAATCAAATACATAACCAGGAAATTGGTTTAATGTAAAAGTATTTCCGCCATCAATTGTTATATATTGACCTATATAAAATGTGTTGGTGTCTATTAAATTAATAGTATGGTTGGTACCGCCACTGTAATTTATTGTCGTCCAGGTGTCCCCACCATCTGTCGTTTTGTAAAACTGGTTGCCAACAGTGCCTAATATCCCAAAATTATCATCTAAGAATTTTACAGATTTTACATTGCCAAAACTCGCATCGTGCGACCAGCCAGTTCCACTTTGATAGCGATAAAGACCATCGCTGGCAAAATAATTACCGCCACCTACAAAAAAGTCGTTTTCAGATTTTAACCAAACTGTTTTGGTTATGAATTGTTGCGTTATATCTGGTCCATTAATGCTTGACCAAGTTTCACCAAAATCTGATGAGTAACCTACTCTGTCAATATTGTACATAGACGTTAAAGCTTTTCCGTTGGCTAAAAAATGAATGTCGTAATAACCACCAGAAACGATTTTTTGTTCCCAATGAATGCCACTATCTATAGTTCTAAACATTACATCTTTATAAACCGCGCTACCATTAATTCCTTTACCTACCATTAATCCAATATTGTCATTGGCAAATGAAACAGCGTTGAGGTTACTCATTGTTACGCCGTCAAGATGTGATGTCCATGTGGCACCGTTGTCTGTGGATTGAAAAATTTCACCTTCAGAACCAATATAAATAGTTGTACTTGAAAATGCGACACTAAGTAAATCTTTCCAATAATTTATTTCAAAGTTTGTCCAAGTTATACCTAAATCTATAGATTGCAATACAATACCATAATCGCATACGGCAACATATTTACCGTTAGAATATTTAATATCATTAATGTGTCTTGTTGTGTCACTTGTGGCTTCTGTCCATGTGGTGCCGCCATCACTTGTATTAAAAATATGTCCACCACTGCCGACCAATATTCCCTGTTGGTCATTGATAAATAATATTTTATTTAGCGTCCAATAATCTTCTATAGGTAAAACTATTTCAGACCATGTGTCTCCGCCATCTGTGGTGCTTAAAAATGTACGATTTTCTCCACAAGCAAAACCTTTGTTTTGATCGATAAAGTAAACGTCATTAATAGTATTTGTCGTTCCAGTAGTTTGTGCAGTCCAAGACTGTCCTCCGTCTATGGTTTTGTGTATTCTACCTGAGCCACCAGAAACAAATCCTATATTTTCTGTAAGAAAAAACACATTAGAAAAAGTATATTGATCGAGTGTGAATTGTTCTATAGTTTCAAATTTATTTGATGTCTTAATCAATTTGTTGGTCGAAACTAAAAAACCTAAATCATCTGTGAGCATATGCATGTCTTTTGCTTCAAGACTGGGGGCATTTCGGTAGCTTAATCCATTATCTGTACTAACCAAAACACTTTTGAGTGTAGTAGTAGCATCTAAAGCAAAAATAGATTGATCTGCAGAAATATGCATTTCTGTTATTTTAGAAATATTTTTTAGAGGATTTCTTTGAACCCAAACTTGTGCAAAAGTTAAAGTGCTAAAGCTTAGAAATACGGTGTATAGAATGATTTTTATTGAAGTAAGCATACTTGTGTTTATTTGATGATTATTAAATTGTTTAATGTTGGATTTAAATTATTGTCAATGTCAATTTATCTAAAACCCCCCATTATTTTGATTTATTATTCAAAAGTAACACAATTTTGTCAATGAATATTGAGATAAGTGAAAGTCGAAGGGCAAACGCATACTTTTTAAAATTAAAATATGTGTTTGCCCTATTCTCAGTGTGTTTTTAAGACACGTCGAGAATAATTTCTTTTGTTGAAATCTTTACAATAAAAAATATTTATAAAATAGGGACTATATTTTACTTTTCTTGAACAATAAAGAAACCATCGCTACCTTTTTTTTGGTAGAGTGGCATAAGCATATAGCCATCTGTAGGTGATAATATTTGTTTTTTATTTTGGTAAGCTAAAAATTCTTGTTTGGTAATTTTTTTAAAATTATAGTAGCCTTCCTTCATTTTAAACTCGTTGTAGTTGTTTAATTTGTGTCTGTAAATCAACTCTAAATGATGTGGAAATCGATTAGAAATATATTGAAGTAAATTTCTGCTTTTTTGTACAATAGGCAGTGATGCATCTACAAATCCGGTGTAAGCCAAGCCATGCCAAAGACCTGCTTCCAAGTTTTTTACGGTGTCTTTTGTGCCGTGTGTGCCACCTTCAAATACAACAGATGTCATCCCTTTTTTGCCAAAATAATTGAGGGCGGTTCCGGGTAATAGATCGGATAATTTTTCAATAAATGGAATGCCAAAACTTTTTGCCAAATCAAAACTTTTTTGATTGCCCGATGGAATACAAAAAATACCGCTTTGTGCAGAAAAAGTATGTAAATCTAACAAAGTACAATTGCTAAAATCTCCTTGACAGATGTCTTCTGCAATCAGTTTGTGCAATTCTTTTAATTCTTCTTGATCCCGATAAATATTATCTTTTGACTGAATGTATTTGTCGAGCCACAACCTGTTTAAATCTTTGTCTAAAAAACGTTCTCCTAGCGATAAGGCAGAAATATTTCCATTGATAAAATATAGACTTCCTGCTGTTTCTTGGAGTACGTCGGGCAATTTTTTAATGATAGAATTAATTGCTTCAACGCCACTGGTTTCATTGCCATGTATGCCACCTAGCACAATTAATTTATGCTGCGAATTGGTGCCAAATCTTTTTATAAGATGTGAACGATTCATATAATTCCTCATTTTAAGAGGACAAATATATAAAATTCGATATTATGAAAGAGATATTTTACTGAAATCTTTTGAATAAGCGTTTGCTTAAGTAGAAAAATTCTGTTTCGGTCAACATTCCAATTAATTGTTTATTTTGAATAACCGGTAAACTCCCGACTTGAGATTTTTCCATTAATTTCATCGCTTCTTCTATCTTTTGACTGGGACCGACACTAACCGGATTTTTAATCATTATATCTTTAATTTTCAAATCTTTAAGCGACTTATCTGTTGCCAATTTACGCAAAACACGTAGCAAAGCTTTAGCAGTTACCAATCCGACAAATTTACCTTTTTCACTTTCAACCGGTAAATAACGCAGTTTTGCCCAGTCCATTATATCGGCAGCAAATTCAACAACATCGGTAGGATGCACGGACAATATATCTGTTTTCATCACTTCTTCTACCAACAATTTTGAAGGATGCCAATGCGGAAGTTTGTTAAAATCGGGTATTTTCCATTCGTGTACCGGTAATCCCAATTTTTGGTTTTCGATTGTTTGCATCGTGATGAGTGTTAGTATTTCTTCTTTGGATGCTTTGTCTTGAAATTTTCGGTAAACATCTAATATCCAATCCGATCCAGTTACGGCTTTTTTAACCCTTTTTTCAATAACGCCCAAATATTTATCGATGTCTTTGGCATTTACATTCATAATTTTTAAACCTTTTCTTGCTACCGGAAGCAACTCGTTTAAAATCAAATCCTTTGGATAATACTTTTTGTGATTAAACCAAGTGAATTGTTTGTCCATACCACCTTGTGAAGCGGCATAAAAATTATCTTTTGCTTCTTCAAAATCGATATATTTAGTAATATCATCTAATTGATTGGCATAGCCTTCCATCAGTCCCAACCAAAAGGCAGCATTTGCCATTTCGTCTAAGACACTTGGACCAGCCGGAAACATTCTAGCTTCTATTCTAAGGTGTGGTTGTCCATTCTCGGAAATGCCATAAACGGGTCTATTCCAACGATATATAGTTGAATTATGAACGGTCAAAGCTTTGAGTTTAGGTGTTTTGCCTTTGCGTACCATTTCCAAACTATCTTCTTCAAAATCAGCACCCAATAAAACTCGGTAACGCACGATGTCTTCTTTAAAAATATCCATCACAGAATCTTTAATCCATTTGGTGCCAAATGTAACACGTGGATGTCTGTCGCGTAAATGTTCTGCGCTTACACGGGTGTCAATAGCTTGTTGAAACAAGGCGATGCGTGTTTCTTTCCATAAGCGTTTTCCAAAAAGCAAAGGTGCATTGACAGCACTTGCCAATACAGGCCCTGCTATGGCTTGGGCAATATTATATTTTTTGACAAAGTCTTGTGGTTCAATTTGTAGATGTACTTGAAATCCAGTGTTAGCAGCTTCAATTAAGCCACTGTTAAGCTTGATATTTAGCTCGTCAATTCCGTGAATGTTGATTAAAAATTCTTCGCCACGCATGTCTCTTAAAGCATCCATTAAGGCAAAATATCGATCTATTGGCGTTATTTGATCGCGTTCGATATCAAATTTACGTACCGTAGGTAAAATACCGGTCATAACGATATCGGCATTAAATTTTTTTGAAATTTTTTCGACTTTATTTAAGTCGGATAGAATTTCATTTTCCATTTCCGATAAGCATTTTTTATCAAAAACTTGTGGCGAAGCATTGGTTTCTAAATTAAATTTTGCCAGTTCGGGACTCAAATTGTCCATTTGTGCTTTTTCCAAAATTTCTAAACTAATAGAAAGTGGTTTGTAATTTTTATCCACCAAGCAAAATTCTTGTTCTGCACCAATTCGTGCGATTCCTTTTTCAAACCAATCCTGCTCAAGCATATATTCAAATGCTTGTACATCTTTTAATAAATTTTTGGTAAATTTTGTAATTTCCGCCTTACTGCTTGCCATTCTTACTTCGAAATCGCCCATATCTTAAAATATTTATTTTGTTGTTAATACGAAAGTAATTATATTTTTAATAATAACAAGTTTTAATTGTAAAAAAATAATCTTTTTGCTAAATATCAATGATTATCCAAACAGTTTATGTAAATTTTTAATGAATAACGTATAATGTCCAATTTGTACATTCAGTCATACAGAAGGATAATTTATAGCAACTTTTAATGGAAGTAGTGCCACATCGATTTATATTATTGCTGTTATGGTGTAGAATAGTAAAGAGTGTGTCAATTAATGTATATATGTTATTTATTTTTCGAGGTAAAAAGACGAATAACATTTGTTTATTAAAAAATATTACTTAACTTTGACCAAACGTTCAGTCATAAAATATGTCACCAAGAGTCAAAAAAGATA
>JGI24023J19991_10004037_pt1 | contig 10123 bp, 8 predicted proteins | sample Cruoilmetagenom1_FD_19991 | JGI IMG/M metagenome (IMG submission 19991)
TTCAGTTAAGATACGACCAAATGTTTTACCATCTGCATCGATCAAAACCCAGTCACGTGTTACGTCAGCAGGTTTAAGAACTGATGTTAATTTCATGTTGAATCCTTGTTAAAATGAGAGCCTAAGCTCTTTTAGTGGGAGAATAATACCCAGTTAACCTTAAAATTTATTTAAATTAAGATTATTTTAAGTTTATTAGCTCAATTTCCTCATTTAAAAGATAAACAACCAGCCCTTCTGTTCTTTTTCCTGTAATATTTGCGATGGCTTTTTTATAATATCCAACCTGATTCTGATGTTTCACTGCATATTTTTTGGAACTCTTATAATCTACAACCAAGTTGTGATCTTCATACTCCAAAAGCAGATCTATCTGTTTAAGTTCTCCCTCAAAACTCAATGATTGTTCTTTACGTACTTTTGCATTTTGAAGTAAGGCGAGAAAAGCCTTGTTAACTATAAGTGACCTGATACGCTGTTCTATCTCATCTATACTCTCATGACTGAGTTCTTGTCCATATTTATTATGCATGGACATCATGGCAGCAGACAAACTTAGCTCATCAAATGAACCTAACATTTCTAAAGCATAATGCAAAGCCGTACCAAAAAGGATGGCATCATAATCTTTTTCTTCGTTCTCATCCGGTGTTAGCGTCTCTTGTGTTCCATAATGTGAAAGCACAATAGAGGGACTTATTTTCTCTTTCCGAATGTTCAACTCTGACTGTTCAACACTTAATGTACCAATGCACAGTGTCTCCATACCTATCTCATCAAAAACAGACTCTTTAGGCTTTCGTATCACGATCAAACCTTCCACAGCACGTGTAAGTGCCACATAGAGTACATTTTTACTGTCTTTTAATGCAGAAGCTTTTCTCTCTTCCATGATCTTAGCATAGTTCTCATCGAAGCTTTCTCTGCCTTTGGTTCTGTAGAGAATTTGATCTATATAAAGATTGTCATTGTAATGATAGATCAGTGCAGTCTTATCAGCATTTTTACGTGTCAGCTTGTCTAAGAGTATGACATACTCAAACTCCAAACCTTTTGAGCCATGTACGGTCATGATCTTTGCACCATGTATAGAGTTGGATGCCACAGCGATACTAGAGCTTTGAAACTCTTCTACAAACGTCGGTATATCTGAAAAAGCAGATGCAAACTCTAAAAGCTTAAGCACATTCAAATCATCATCAAAATAACCAAACTCGCGAACAAGTTTGTCAACTACCTGTAAAGGAGACATAAATGCAGAGAACCATGAAGTATCTACCTCTTCCACCGTTTTCCCTACATTAAGAAGCATTGCCTGCGCATCTATCTTCTCTCCAAAGAAGAGATACTCACACATTGCAACCAAAGCAGCTATTTTAGGCATATTTTTCAAAGAAGAAGAGGTTTTCAAAAGGGTATGTATACCTTCATGTTCACAGGCCTCTTGTAAACTCTGTCCATCTTTATTGGTATGTACCAAAAAAGCGATCTCATCTACATTTACACCCAGATCTAAAAGTCTTTTCGCTTGTGTCACCGCTTCGTCTATAAGCTCTTCAGACTCTAACACTTCAACATACCCTTGGGATGCTCCAGGCCTACTCTTTTGTGCAGTGTACCCTTCCATGGTGTGTTCAAACCAGCGATTGACCTGTTCCACGACATTTATGGATGATCGATAGTTGGTATCCATAGGCAAAATATCTACACCATAGTTTTCTGCCACTTTGTCAAACAATTCTTCTACACCACCACGGAAACGGTAGAGTGACTGTTTCGTATCTCCCACATAAAAAAAGCTCTTAAATTCACTCTGGCCATGTCCGGCAAAGATCTCATCGATGAGTGGTTTGAGTAATAAAAACTGTAAGGTAGAGGTATCTTGAAACTCATCCAGTAGTATATGCTTGAACTTTGCATCGATTTTAAAATACAAAAACTCTTTACTCATACTCTCATGTAAGAGTCTGTAGGTAAAGTAAGTCAGGTCATCAAAGGTCAATACTCCTGATATTTTGGCATTGGTGATCGTAGCATTTTTGTAGTAGTCATAGATTTTAAACAGGTTTTGTAATACTATGGCTTCTCTCACCTCAGCCCATTTTGCCAATTCTAATTTCAAAGAAACATAAAGAATCTCTATTTCATCATTGGCTACTTTTTTAAACCAGCTGTGTTCCCCTAAAGTCTCTTTTTCAAAAAGTCCTTTAGCAAAGAGTTCTTTTATACTCTTTGTTTCAAACTGCCCCATACAACGTGCCGCAGCACTGGCATCCTCCAGAGCTTTTATCATCTTGAGACGTAAAATCTCACATGTCTCTTCCTGTTTTCCTAAAGAGAATGCTTTTTCTTCTTGCTTAGGGAGTAAAGGATCCACTTTGTAGAAGTTCTGCATCAGATCAAAGATCTTTCCAAAACGTTTATCTTCGATATCCATGGCCAGCTTCACTAAGTTAGAGAGTAGGCCTTCCGCCTGTACCTCATCTAAAAAGTGTTTTTCCAGTTCATCTTCACCTTCAGTCTTTGTTACAAAATCAGGTTCTAAACCCAACTCTAAAGAAGCAGAACGCAAAATACCCGAAAAGAAGCTGTCTAGTGTCACGATGTAGGAACTCGAAGCCAAAAAACGAGCCAAGACTTCAGGCTGCTTAGCAAATAACTCTTCTCTACTTAACTCGGTCTGTACAACAATGGCATCTAAAAATGCTTCATTCTCTTCCAAGTTTCGTAAAGAGTCCACTACCCTCTGACGCATCTCTGCCGCTGCTTTGTTGGTGAAAGTTGCTGCAAGTATACTGTTTGGAGACTCTCCCATAAAGAGCAAAGATATATAACGAACAGACAAAGCAAAAGTTTTTCCACTCCCCGCTGAGGCTGAGTAGGCTAAATATGGTTTAAAACTCATAGGTACTCTCCTCTTCCACACATTAAAGTAAACTCACACCATTTACATTTTTGCAGATCTTCACATTTTTCAGCCACAAAACTTTTTGTCTGTTTTAAAGTGATTATATGTTCTTCAAGAAGTGCATTTCTCTCTTCTAGCAGTGTCACCCCCTGCATTTCTCCTCCATCCAATATCTTTAAAAAAGCCAAGGAAATATTTTGATATTTACTTGTTAACAGTTTCAAATAAATACTCATCTGAAAATCTGTTAATTTATCTGGATTTAGTTTTTTAGGTTCTTTATCCACATTACCACTTTTATAATCTAAGACCAAAGTATCTGTAGCATTTTGATCGATACGATCGATACGCCCTTTGAAATTCAATCCACCTATCTGAGTAGTGAACTCTTTTTCTCTGTGTATCACCTTCCATTCTGAGTTAAAGTGTGCTGTTTGTCTCTCTATATAGCCCTTTAACTTCTCTTTCCAAAGTAATTTCTTATAGGCAGTCTTCGCATCATCAAAAGGAAGAAGTGCGTCTAATTGTTTATGTATGGCCAATTCTAGTTCATTACTTGAAGTATAGTGGTCATGGTTCTCATGTATGCGTTCAAGCACTTTATGTAAAAATGAACCTTCATTAAGTTCATCTTCTTCTTTAGCTTTTATTTTTTGCATGTAACGATAATAGTATTTTCTCTTACACTCCAGATAAGTCTTCAATCGTGAAGCCGACCATGTAATATCCTGTGCATTGAAATTTTCGACAAGTGGATCGTTGTCAGTTTTCAGTTGTGAAGGCTGTGCATAGAGTAGGTCAAATTGTGCTTGTGTCTGTTCCGCTTTAGATAGACCTAACTCATAAAGGAACTTTGAGGGTAGTTTATTGTCCGAAGTGCTGTAGAGTATGACTGATTGAGAAGCTTGTTCTAATAGGCGTTTGTAGTACTGCTTTTGCAACGCTTCTCTGTCATTTTTAATTGGCAGGTTGGAAAAAGCCCGTACGCTTGAGTTTAGGAACTGGTCTTTACTGGAAGTCGCAGGCACGACACCTTCATTAAAATCTACAATGACCACACCTTCAAAATGTACACCTCTGGTCTCAAGTACTCCCATCACAGTTATCTTTCCCCCACGTACATCATCCATCGTTACTTTAGAAAGTGACTTAAGCCATAAAAAGAGCCACTCTTTTAGACCCAGGTCTTCTCTTTCTAACACTTTGATGAAGTGTAAATACTTCTCATACACCCGCTCATTGAACTTCTCTTTTTTCTCTCCTTCCAATAAAGGACTATCATGTAATCCCAATCCCTCTATCAGAATGAAAAAATCTCCCACTTTCATCTTTTTACTTGCCGAAATGTTTTCTAATTCTTCAAGTTTAAATCCATAACGCTCAAGCAGTTTTTTACTCTGGGCATCAAAACTTTGCCAGTATCCGTAAAGTGCTTCCAATGATTTATAGATACGCCCATTACTATAGTCATATCCCATCGCAAAATTCAGGTTATTGTGTCTATCAAAAAGTGTAAAATGTTCTTTAAAGCCCTCATCAGGGAGTATAAGTACGATATCTTCAGGACTCAATCCTGAGCCGACCATCTCTTCTATCTTGGCAAAGGCTACAGCAACTTGCTCTTCTTTTTCCTCTACTGCATAGACTTTTGCATGGATCTTACTCTCATTCTTCTGCATACTCAAGACTTTTTTATCTGTTATTGAAAAACTGATGTGTTGGTCATTTTCCAATGTTATACCTATCGTCTCAAAACGTTCTTGCATTTTTTTGTTGAACTTTGAAGTTGTATAGTGGATGGTAAGTGCTGTTTCTTTAGAGATCTTCTCTAGCAGTTCAAGCTCAAAATGGCTCAAGTATCCCTCAAGATGAACTTCTATCTCTTCATATGCTTTTAAAAACCCAATATTCAGCCTATAACTACTAGGTATAAAAGCTTTATCTGTATAGCCTCTTTCATCCAAAAGTCTTTTGTAATTTTCCAAAAGTCTCTCAAGTATCTCCAGGTGCATACCAAACTCTGCGTAGGCATCTGCCTGGGCCAACGTCATAAAATCTATCTGCTCAGCTGCCAACTCTTCAAAAAATTTAAACAAGGCATCACTTTTGGTAAAAAACCTTACCAAAGAGATGTCTACTTTTAAATCTTCAAACGCTTCAAACTTTGCCGCTTCACGTAAAAGCAATATACGTTGCAAAGGGTCTATCTGCATTGTATTTTCAAGGAGTATGGCTCGCTGTTCAAACTCATCCATACGCATGAGGGTAGGTAAAAAGCCGTTCAACTTTTTATGTTGTGTACTTACTGTTCTTAGGGCTCTTGAAGTTGGATATATGTGCAGATGATTACGACTCAGCATTTAGTGCTTCGCTTGCATTGAATTTTAATTCTTATCATAGAAGAAGTATAGCACAGCAGAAGTAACATTGACGTATATCATTTTTCTTAAATCGCCTTTTAGATATAATCTTTTTAATAAATTTCTTTCATAATGCAAGGATAGTAATGCAACACTTAGTCAACTCCGCTCTCATACAAAAATACAACATCCCCGGTCCAAGATACACCTCTTATCCTACTGTTCCATTTTGGGACAAAGAAGGTATTAAAGAAAATGACTGGGAAGAGACAGTCAAACGTTCTTTTAATGAGAGTAACACTGATGAAGGTATCTCTTTGTATATCCATATGCCCTACTGTGAGAATCTTTGTACTTTTTGTGCCTGTCATAAACACATCACCAAGCAGCACTCTGTAGAAGATGAGTACATCGATACTGTACTTAAAGAGTGGAAACTCTATGTGGATCTTTTGGATGACAAGCCTTCCATTGCAGAGATACACCTTGGTGGAGGAACACCTACCTTTTTCTCTTCTGCGAATCTTAAGCGTATGATAGAAGGTATCTTAGAAGATGCCACACATCATGAAACCTATGATTTCTCTTTTGAAGCACATCCCAATGAAACGACTGAAGATCAATTGCAAACACTTTTTGATCTAGGGTTCAACCGTACCTCTTTTGGTATCCAGGACTACGACCCCACAGTACAAAAAGCCATTAACCGTACCCAAACCTATGAAACGGTAAAAAGGATCAATGACATGTCACGTAAGATAGGTTTTGGATCTATCTCTCATGATATTATCTTCGGACTACCGCACCAAAATAAAGAGAATATCAAAACTACCATTGCCAATACTGTAGCACTTAGGCCAGACCGTATAGCATACTACTCTTATGCACATGTACCATGGATCAAGGGTGTAGGACAAAGAGGATTTGATGAGAATGATCTTCCTAAAGATGAGTATAAAAGAGAACTCTATGAACTTGGGAAACAGCTCTTTTTTGAGGCAGGTTATGAAGAGATAGGTATGGATCATTTCTCTTTACCTACAGACTCTCTCTATAAAGCGATGAAGAATAAAAAACTGCATAGAAATTTCATGGGTTACACTGCTGGAAAAACCAAACTCATGATAGGACTGGGTATGTCTTCTATCTCAGACTCATGGTACTCATTTGCACAAAATGAAAAACGTGTAGAAGATTATGTCAACAGAGTCAATGAAGGGAAACTGCCTGTTTTTAGAGGACATTTATTAACCAAAGAAGACCTCATTGTACGTCAGCATATCTTAAATCTTATGTGTAATCTTGAGACTTCATGGGACAAAGATGAGATGAAACTGGATGCCATGCCTGAAATACTTGAACGTCTTGAAGAGATGAAAGAGGATGATCTTATCGAGATCTATGAGAACAGACTTGTGGTCAAAGAATCTTCCCGTATGTTTGTAAGAAATGTATGTATGGCGTTTGATCTTAGACTGGCAGAAAACCAGCCTGAAGGTAAGATCTTTTCCATGACAATCTAAATCTGGATGATCTAAATCGTTATGAAAAGATTAAGGTTTTAAGTAAGCAGCTACTTCAGAATACCCCATGGTATCTGCTATTTCAGCCCTGAACTGAAGTGTATATCTTCCCGGTTTTTGGATATCAACACCGTTTATCTGGTATTTTCCATCTTTATAAGGGATGTTTACAAACAGTTTGTCCTCTTTTCTACTATGTGGCTGTGTCAATAAAAATGTCACATTGGCATCACTCACCCCTGCACCATCTTTTGTAACAACTTCATAGATAAAATCATTGGATCCCAAAGAAAGTTTTACAACATTTGGCTGAGGACGATTCGAGTTGACATTATCTGTCATGACCATCATTTCGATATCAGACATTTTGATCGTATACTCTTTATCAAATGCTGCCTTTTTTTCCATGATCTGATTGATATTTATATCTGCCATTTGGTACTTAAGCATATATTGATTGGACTCCTGTACCGGCATCGATGATGCTGACTTTACTGTCCAATAAGAGAGTGTAAATCCAACGATCAGGAATCCCACTATCATATGTGGCCAGTACGTTTTTTCGTTATTTTTTGCCATGTTTCAACCTCATATAAAATGGTCTAAGTACAAAGATCCAAAGTAGTATGAATGTACCTGTGTAGACAAGTATTCTTAGTATCATCACCATAGTCCCCATCTCGTCTTCAATCGTATTTTCCAAAGTTACATCTTTAGCAGCAGCGATATTGTCTGCAAGTTCAGAATAGGCTTGCAGTATACCTATATTATATTTATCTTCTGGCGTATTACTGTCTTTTATCGCTACGATATTGATACCTGTATCTCTTACATCATCGTAATTGTACATTTCTCGCACACTGTCAGAAGAAGGTATGATCCCTATTCTCCCTCGTGCTTCAGATTTCTTGGTTATCGTTGCATAAGGAGCAAAAACAAATAATACATATGGCTTACTTATATTTTCTTCATACTTCTTAACGTGTGTTACTAAATTATATCGCTCAGGAAAATGCTCATTGGTTGCAATGAGATAGACATGTACACCTGTTTTATCACGAAGTTCTGTACCCATTTTTTCTATGAGTTGTACTGCTTCAAGTTTTAAAAGGTCATTTTTGAGGATGTGTGTAGCGTTAAGTAGTAGAGGAAAAAATAAAGCAAGCAAGGTTGCCCTTACTAATGCTTTACTCATATTAACCAACGTATAAAAGGTGTTCTCTAGTGACTGATAAATATATTGCTGCTACTGCAGCAAATAGCATACACGCGATAAGTACTTTATCCATATATTTAATCATTATTTATCCTTTTTAGGTTGAAATGCGTACTGTTTGTTATCAACAGAGATCATTTTGAGATTATTCACATCTCTAATTACTGATGGATCATAAGGATTTTCTGCTGCAGTTCTTTGTGTAATGATACTAAGAAGCATCAAAACCACAAGTATCACAAGCAATCCTACAATTGATATCAAAATTCCAAATATTCCATGAAGTCCAAAAACACTTCTTTTTGTATTTTCTGCCATGCTAAACTCCTTAGTTTGACAATGACTGAATATAAGCAGTCAATGCTTTCTCTTGCACTGGTGTAATAAGTGTATTAAATGCTGGCATTTTACCGATCATACCTTTTTTACCATGTTTTAATGTATTTTTCATCAATGTTGCATCGTAGTCTACAATATTTGGAGACATACCGCCATTACCTTTACCATCATCACCATGACAAGAAGAACATGCACCAAATGATGCTGGTTGTTCACCCTTCATACCACCGGCAACATATACTGCGATTTCCTCTGCAGCTGCACCGGAAGCCATACCTGCTGGCATTTGACCCATAGGGTATCCTAGTTCATTTGAACCTTTCTCGATCACATCAAGCACTTGTGCTTTAGAGAATCTTGTAGTAAAATCATGTGCTCTACCTGAAAGTCCGTCACCTGTATTACCATGACACTGTGAACACTGTACTAGATAGATAGACTCACCCATCTCTTGAAGTGTTGCAGCATCTGCATTTGCATGTGTTGCTTCAAATTTTGCATTGTAAGCAAGCACTTCTTCATTATATTCACCGATCTGGCTGTATGCGTTAATTGGGTACCCAAAGAAACCATACCACATAGACCACATGAATACAGCTAAAAATGAGTATGCCCAACCTGATGGAAGTTCATTTTTATATTCACCTATACCATCCCAGTTCTCATCTGCAAGTTCACCTGTTGCCACATCTGTTTTCATCTGATTAATATACTTAACCGAAACTGCTGCTGTAAGTACTGCAATTGCTATTGCACCACCCATTGTAATCGCATTGATCGAGTCAGCAAAGATATCAATATCTAAGCTCATTACTACTGCAATCGTTGCTATAACTAAAATCGCTGCAAATGCCAACGCTTTTATCATTAATGCATTCATTTATTATCCTCCTTGTATTCTCTTTCCGAGGCGGGTTTATCTTCTACAGGTGTACTTGTAACTTCGTCATCAAGTGCAATATTCCCGTATTTTTCATAATCACGCTCACCTTTTTTCTCAGATCTGTACAGATGTATAATATACCAGTACAACATTATCACTAAGAATACGGTCATAACAAAACTCGCATATCCTTGTAGATTTCTAAGATCCATATCCATTTAATTCCCTACTTTAAAGAGTTAAGGTAAGCGATCAATGCAACGATCTCTGGTACTTCACCATTCGCTACTGCTTCTTTAACTTTTTCGTCTTTCATATCTGCTGCAATTGCTGCTGCATCTTTAAGCACTTTAGGTCTATGTGCATCCCAAGCCGCTCTGGTTCTTTTAAATTCAGGACCATATGGTGTGTGGAATGCATTTTTAACTGTGACTGCTTCTGCATAGGCAGTTTCTATATCTGCAAGATTTGAAAACTGGTGTTTATATGCAGGCATGATAGAACCTGGAACGATCGCCGGTGGGTTCATCATGTGTGCCTCGTGCCAGTCTGTTGTTCTGTAATTACCTATACGGTGCAAGTCCGGACCTGTTCTTTTAGAACCCCAAAGGAATGGTCTGTCGTATGCATACTCACCAGAAAGTGAGTAATCACCATAGCGGTCTGTCTCAGATTTAAACGGACGGATCATTTGTGAATGACATGACATACAGTTATCTTTCATGTACACATTTTTACCAGCAAGTTCAAGTACAGTACGTGGTGTCATATCAATCAGCGGTTTACCCGCCTTTGCAAAGTTTGGAACGATCTCAATAAGCCCTGCAAATGAGATAACGATCGATATCGCCGCAGCGAAAAAGAATGGGTTTTTTTCTAACCAATGAAAAACAT
>JGI24023J19991_10004038_pt1 | contig 10123 bp, 9 predicted proteins | sample Cruoilmetagenom1_FD_19991 | JGI IMG/M metagenome (IMG submission 19991)
AACTCGTAAAAAGGTCGATTACCGCTATAGATGGCTAAGTTAAAAAGTCTGATATACAAGGCGCAGTGTTTTTATCAGTGCCGAGATCATACATATGGTATGCCTCGGTGCTGATAAAAACCTGCAACGCCGTAGATCGGACTTTTTACGACGCCATCAGGTATAACAATTAGATAATTTCTTATAATTTGAATTGGAGCTTGTTATGTCCCGAAAGATTTACCAGGAGCCCCTTGTTGGTCGCTATACCAGCGTTGAAATGCAAAATCTTTTTTCAGAAGAAAAGAAATTTACCACCTGGCGTAGATGCTGGGTCGCCCTTGCTGAAGCACAGTACGAATTAGGGCTTACTGATATAGTAACCAGAGAAATGGTTTTGGAGTTACGTGACAATATAGAAAATATTGACTATCAGGTCGCTGCAGACAAAGAAAAGGAAATCCGGCATGACGTTATGGCCCATGTCTATGAATATGGTCTTAGATGCCCTAAGGCTGCCGGAATTATTCACCTTGGTGCAACTTCGCAATTTGTTGTGTGCAATACTGACCTTATCATACAGAAGGAAGCATTTGGATTGGTCCGTAAATCGATTCTTCAGGTTATAAAGAATCTTTCAGAGTTCTGTGAGCGCTACAAAGCGCTCCCTACCTTGGGTTTTACTCATTATCAGCCGGCACAACCGACTACTGTAGGAAAAAGAAACACTCTCTATTTGCAAGATCTGATAATTGATCTCCAATATGTTGACCATTTTCTTGCTCAAATGAAAGCTCGCGGAGCAAAAGGCACTGTAGGGACTCAGGCTACTTTTCTTGAATTATTTAAAGGTGATCATGGAAAAGTTATCCAGCTTGATCAACTTGTATCCAGGAAACTTGGCTTTTCAGATTTTTTCCCGGTGACCGGGCAGACCTACACTCGCAAGCAGGACATGAAACTTGCTGAAACACTCGCGGGAATTGGAGCTACTTCCCATAAATTTGCTGTTGATCTCAGACTGCTGTCAAACCTCAAAGTTCAGGAAGAGCCATTTGCAAAAAAACAGACCGGCTCCTCCGCCATGGCTTATAAAAGAAATCCTATGAGGTCGGAGCGCTTGACCGGCCTTGCGCGCAAGCTAATGGGGCTTCCCCAGAATTTTTCTGCGACATACAGTAATCAGTGGTTTGAAAGGACACTGGATGATTCGGCAGTTCGGCGCATGGATATTCCACAATGTTTTCTGCTAACCGACGCAATATTAAAGTTATTTATAAATATTACTTCAGATATGGTTGTTTATCCGAACCAAATCAAACGTCACATGAAAGCAGAAATCCCATTTATGGCGACTGAAAAGATTCTTATGGAAGCAGTTGAAAAAGGCGAAAGTCGACAAGAGATGCATGAGGTAATCAAAGAGCACTCTTTTGCAGCCGGCAAAGTTGTAAAAGAAGATGGTGGAGAGAATGACCTTCTATTGCGTCTTGCAGGAGATGAGCGAGTCCCCTTCTCTTTGGCTGAAATTGAAAACATAGTCGGTGATTTTTCTCAGTTTACCGGGAGGGCTAAGGAGCAGACGGAGGAATTTCTTACTGATGTTGTAGCCCCCCTGCTTTATAAAAATGCATCCTCCATTGGCCATATTGATGCTGCTCTTTCGGTGTAATGACTAATGATGGCGTCAAAAAAAAACTTCACCTGCTTCGTTGTTGCAAATTATCTATCATTACGACGTACCCTAGTACGCCGAAATGATAGATAATTTACACGCCTCGCATATGAAGTTTTTTTACCTAGCCATCTAACATTGAGAGTTTTTACGAGATTGTCATTTATGAAATGTTTAGATGAACTCATCTTACGGATTTCTCCAGGTAAATTTCATTATTTAAAATTTATCCTTGAAGGCTATGATAATATGGCTACTCTTTCCAGTCTAGACAGCAGAGAAGGTTTCGTTATAATCAGGTATCCTGAGAAATTGACCAAAGATCTGTTTGATCTTTTATCCTCTATTGCCATCAAATTATCCTGATAGTTTAGCGACACTCCTCCTTATCTCGGCTACATTATTTACAAGCTTCGTTGTGAAACTCATGCCATGTGTATTAGATAGATGCAGTACCTGAATATTATGGATAGAAAAGTTTTTTACATAAAAACGTTTGGCTGCCAGATGAACGTGAGAGATTCCGAGATTATGGCACAATCTCTTGCTGTTCATGGCTATATTGAAGGAATGGACATTGAGGGAGCCGACCTGATCATCCTTAATACCTGTTCTATCCGGGCAAAAGCCGAGCAAAAGGTTATGAGCATGCTCGGTTACCTGCGGAAAAATAAAAAGAACAAACCCCATCTTAAGATTTGTGTTGCCGGCTGCGTCGCTCAGCAAGAAGGGAGAAAAATAATTTCAAAAATGGGCCATGTGGATCTTATTATTGGAACACAGAATATATATGATATCGGTGAATTGTTAGAAAAAGCAGCCAAAGAAGGCCCCCAGGTAGCAACCAACCTGGATGAAAAGTATGATATTCCCAACCTTATCCCCCACCTTTCCCCTTTAACTCCAGGTTCCAGCGCTAACACTGTCCCCTTTCGTAAGTTTGTGACTATCATGCAAGGGTGTAACAACTACTGCACCTACTGTGTTGTTCCTCATACTAGGGGGAGGGAAAGATCACGTAATTCAAGTGATATAATAGATGAAGTTAAGGTGTTGGTTGATAATGGGGTCAAGGAGATCACCCTTCTCGGGCAGAATGTAAACTCATATGGAAAAACGAATTCAGTCAACCCCTTAACTGAAAGTTACTCTTTTGCCCAGTTGCTTCGCCAGGTGTCAGAAATAAAGGGGTTAAGGCGATTACGGTTTACAACCTCCAACCCTAAAGACCTCGATGATGAGCTTATTCATTGTTTTAAAGATGTCAAAAATCTATGCCCGCAATTTCATCTTCCTGTGCAGGCCGGATCAGATTCCGTTCTTCAGAGAATGAACCGAAAATACACTATGCAGCAATATCTAGAACTGGTTGACAAGCTTCGTCGCTGTTGCCCGGAAATCGCCTTAACAACTGATATCATCGTTGGTTTCCCGGGAGAAAGTGATCAAGACTTTGAAGGCACAATGAACCTGCTTGAAAATGTGCAGTTTCACGGCTCATTTTCATTCAAATATTCTGATAGACCCGGTACTCGCGCGATCAATTTTACAGAAAAAGTTGATGAATCAGTAAAGTCGGAACGACTTGCCCGTTTCCAGGCAAGGCAGGATGAGATAAGTCTGAGCCGCAACAGAGAATATATCGGTCAGATAAAAGCAGTTATGGTGGAGGATTCCAGCGAGAAAGGCGTGAAGAGCCGCACTGACACAAATCATATAGTACATCTTCCCGTATCAGCCAGACTGAAGTCAGGTGACTTTCTCGATGTCACCATAATTCATGCCGGCCAACACTCACTCAGGGGGAAAGTGTAGAGTTACGAATTACCTTCAGAATCATCCCGTGGGTCAATACCGTCATTTTCCTGGACAAGTCCAGGAAGCTGTAAATTCCGTTTCACCAGTTGTATCCTTGGCCCTGTTGCCGATACGACTCTCCGCACGACCCTGTTGGAAACCCTCTTTCCCCGCGCAGACACACCTTTTATCAGGTATTCGTCAAATACGACATCCAGTATATTGGTGCGGGCTCTTGAGGAGGGCATCAGATTTACTCTGGCAAACTTTTCTTCGCCAAAACTCATCAGGAGGATTTTTGATCTTTTATGTTCGGGAAATAATCTGTATTCCTTATCAAGTATAAATTTAGGGCTGTTAAATCGTTTAACATAGGCAACATTTCCGATACCGTCTCTGTAAATTATATTAAAAACAGTATCCCTTTTTACTATTCCAAACCACTGCAGATCGTGGCCGACAAACAGTTTGTCTGTAACAGGAATTACTTTATAAAGACCATTGGTCTGAATGAGGATCAGCCTGTCATATTCTGAACAGGTAACCGATTGATCATCCTTTTCGTCTTCAGCTTTGATAAGGTGGCCCATAAACCCGGATTTACGATTATAACCAACTACAAGATTAGATAAGGCCACCTTCCTGATAACCAGTTCGGAAAAACTCCTTATCTCCGTTTGTCTGGGATAGTCGGCCCCATATTTATTAAGAAGGTTATCGAGAAAAGATATGGTAAATCCCACCATATCTTTAAGGGATATTTTTATGCCTTTTATCTCCTTTCTGATTCCTCTAATCTCTTTTTGCTGCCGGTTAATATCGTACCTTGAAATACGTTTAATTCGTATTTCAAGTAATTTTTCGATATCTTCCCTGGTAACCGGTCGGATCAATTGATCAGCAAAATCGGCCAGACCGGATTCAATAGTCTTTATCACCGCATTAAAACTGGTCTTTTCTTCAATTCTTTTATAGAGGCGTTCTTCTATAAAAATTTGTTCCAGAAGCCTGGCGTGCAATTTCTCCTCCAGGCGGTTGAGGTCAATTTCAAGACCTCTCTGCAAATCATTTTTGAGTTTATAGGTGTTGTGCTTCACCACTTCACTGACGGTGGAAGTCTCCGGTGTTCTGTTGTTTATAAGTGTTAAATTAGGTGTAATGGAGACTTCACAGTCGGTGAATGCGTAAAGGGCCTTTATGGTATCCTTGGCATAGACACCCCGGGCAAGTTTAATTTCAATCTCAACCTCTTCAGCGGTGAAATCATTAATTGATACAATTTTTATTTTCCCTGCTTTTGCCGCTTTTTCGATTGAATCGGTCAGGGATTGAGTGGTCGTGGTATAGGGTATCTCTTTAATAAGGATTGTTTTTTCATTGTATTCTTCTATACGAGCCCTGCATCGAATTTTGCCATTCCCATCATCATAATTACTTACATCAAGGAACCCTTTCTGCAAAAAATCGGGATAAAGGGTGAATTCCTCACCTGTCAGTACTTTTTTTTGTGCATCAAGCAGTTCACAAAAATTATGGGGCATAATCTTCGTCGCCATACCGACGGCAATACCTTCTGCACCCTGGAGAAGCAGTAATGGAATTTTTGCCGGCAAGGTGACCGGTTCAATCATTCTGCCATCATATGATTCAACATATTCTGTAAGATCTTTATTAAAGAGGATTTCTTTAGCCAGAGGGGAAAGTCTGCATTCAATATATCTTGCGGCAGATGCCTTGTCCCCTGTGAAAATATTGCCGTAATTTCCCTGTTGAGTAATCAGATAGCCTTTATTGGAGAGATTGACCAGTGCTGCGAAAATTGACTGGTCGCCGTGGGGGTGAAGTTTCATTGTCTCCCCTACAACATTGGCGACCTTGTGGAAGCGCCCGTCCTCCTTATTAAAAAGTGTCTGGAGAATACGTCGTTGAACCGGCTTTAGACCATCATCAATGGTTGGTATCGCCCTTTCCCGAATAACATATGAAGTATATTCGAGAAAATTTCTATCAAACAATTGATGTAATGTTCCGGCGGTTGATTCCATAGTCTATAGTTAAATTATATTTTATGACACCATCATTCCTAGGAGGCTGTCCGAGAATGCATTTCCCCTCAACTCTTCGTTATTTTCAAAAAAATAATGCTCGTAATATCAATTATATAACTGTGCTTATTTTTTCGAAAAACCTCGATTTGAGAAAAAATGCTTATTCTCGGACAGCCTCCTAGTCTTAAGACTTCTAAGATTTTATATGAAAATCATCTGCTATCTGGAAGGAAAGGGATTCGGAGGGGTGTTGCCATAACAGGTAAGTGAGCATGCGAGACTCCGATCCACAGCTTGCGAGGACGTTTGGCAACACCCCTCCGAATCCCGACTACACAGATTTCATGTATCATTCTTCAAAAACTAAATTATCCATAATATAGTCCCGCCTGTCCGGAGTGTTCTTTCCCATATAAAAAGAGAGTACCTTTGTCACCTCACTCAGCGAATCGAGAGTTACCTGTTTCAGACGGATATCAGGCCCAATGAACTGTTTGAACTCTTTAGGGGAAATTTCTCCAAGCCCTTTAAATCTGGTTGTTTCAACGATGCGCTTATTTTTTCCTTTTCCCTGCAACTTCCTGGTCGCCTGTTTTTTTTCTTTTTCCGAATAGCAATATATTGTTTCAGACTTTGTACGCACACGATATATCGGTGTCTCAAGAATATAAATGAACCCAAGTTTTACTAACGGCTCGAAATAGTGAAGGAAAAAGGTAAGAAGGAGATTTCGTATATGCAGCCCATCGACGTCCGCATCTGTGGCAAGTATTACCTGGTCAAAACGTAGGTCACCAATTGAATCTTCAATATCAAGGGACCTCATTAGGGAGTACATTTCATCATTCTTATAGAGCACCGCAAGTTTTTGCCCGAGAACATTCTTTGGTTTTCCCTTGAGTGAAAAAACAGCCTGGGTCAGCGGATCTCTTGAGGAAACGATTGACCCCGCAGCGGATTGGCCCTCGGTGATAAACAGCATGTTGGCCTGCCCTTCCCTGGATGGTTTCTTTTTAGAAGGGTGGTACTTACAATCCTTAAGCTGTGGAATTTTAAGGGCAACTTTTTTTGCCTTGGCTCTCGCCTCTTTTCGAACACTCTGTAATTCTTTTCTGACTTTTTCGTTTCTCAGAATTTTCTCTATCAGTGCATCAGCGGATTCAGTATCTTTATAAAGTGAACTTGAGACAGCGTCTTTCACCTTGTTTACAATCAGGGAACGAATTTCAGTATTTCCCAATTTATTCTTTGTCTGGGATTCAAACACAGGATCTTTGATCTTGATGGCAAGGGTTCCAACGATACCATCCCGAACATCTGTATTTACAAATTTTCTATTCGAATATTCATTAATCCCTTTAAGTATACCTTCTCTAAATGCGGAGAGATGTGTGCCACCTTCACTGGTGTATGTGCCATTGACAAAGGTAAAGTAACTGTCCCCAAAGGAATCCGTGTGGGCAAAAGCAAATTCCAGGGTGGGTTCTTTATAATAGATCGGTCGATACAGGTTGGCTCCATCAAGCTCTTTATCAAGCAAATCGAGTAATCCGTTGGCCGAATAAAAAAGCTTCTTGTCAAGGTAGAGTTTGAGGCCGGCATTCAGATAGGCATAACGCCACATCCTTTTTTCAACAAACGATAAATCGAACTGGAACTCAGGGAACATTCCTCTGGAGGGCAAAAACTCAATATATGTCCCGTTTTTGCTCTTTTCCTCACCCTTCTCTTCTTGAATAAGATTTCCGTTAGTGAATTCTGCCCTGGCAAATTCACCATCACGATATGCGGTTACGGAAAATTCATCAGACAATGCATTCACTGCCTTGGTACCGACACCATTAAGTCCCACTGAAAACTGAAATACGTCGGTATTATACTTGGCTCCCGTATTAATAATCGAAACACAATCGACGAGTTTACCAAGAGGAATCCCCCTGCCGAAATCACGCACGGATACCCGGCCATCTTCATCGATTGAAATGTTGATTCGTTTCCCAGCCCCCATTATAAATTCATCGATGGCGTTATCGACAATCTCTTTCAAGAGAATGTAGATGCCGTCATCATGGTTCGAACCGTCTCCCAGTCGTCCTATATACATACCCGGCCGTTTCCGGATATGTTCAAGGGAACTCAGAGTCTTGATTTTACTTTCGTCGTAGTTATGTGCAGGTGCCTTCATAAATAATATAATCAAATAGTGTGAATTGGGAATTTCTCAGGCATACTATTGTATTTTTATTGAATACGCAATACCGTTCAAATCGATCATCCTCTCACATCATCCTGATACGTTCACAGTCGGGGCACACCCATGTTGGCCCATTGCTTAATCCCCATTTATTCTCCTCAAAACACTCTTTACAAATCTGAAAACCGCAGGGACAGCTCCAGCAGAATTCCTGTTTTTGTTTACAACATTGGCAGCGATATTCGCCTATTTTTCTTCTCCTGTAGCCTTTCTTTTTTTCCACCTGATCCTTCATCAAACAACCTCGCTTTTCACCCACTCCATATATTCCTCACTGACATGAGTAACTGCCTGGCTGACGATTTCAGGAAGATCATAAGGGTGAACTTCTTTTAATCTTGCCTCAACCTTAGCATAAAGTGAGCCAGTTGTTTTCAGGGACAGGCTGAATTCTATGGAGTCAGCAATGCTGTCATCCCAGTGATAATAACTCGATATCGGGCCGGAAAGCTGAGCACAGGCGACAAGCCTCTCACCCAGGAGCAGCCTGGCCACCTCAGCACCATCTTCTTTTTGTTCAAAAGTTGTTGAAATAATAATAAGAGAATCCATAGTGTACACTTATCCAGGTTATCAGGGTTCGAAAGCTTGTCGATTATGGAAATTATGATATAAGGTGTTCCAAATACTTTTCTTTTGTTTTCTATTATAATATCTTTATCTGAAAGTCATGTGCTATCCGAATCCCGACTTCATTACTTTCATAACAGCGAAGCGGTGTCATCGTTGTAAAAGCATTTCATGGTTGTTGATCAGCAATTCAAGGCAGCCTTTAATTGAATGAAAATTACTCTCGATTTATATCACAGGTGGAAAAATGTTTTTTGTAATTGATGTTGGAAATTCTCATACAGTAACCGGTCTGTACAGTGAAAACAAACTTGCAGCACATTGGCGTTTTAAATCAGACAGAAAAAGCACTGCTGATGAACTGGCTGTAAGTTATGATGCCCTTTTTACCATGGCTGGGATTGATAAGACCAGAATTAAAGGAATAATTTTGGCCAGCGTAGTCCCCACCCTGGAGACAGCCTGGAAAAACTGCTGCAGAAAACATTTTACCGGCTGCCTTGAACAGGATATTTTTGTAGTAGCAGTAGATGAAATCAGAGATCTTATCACCGTGAAACTTGATAATCCGGGAGAGGTGGGAGCGGATCGGTTAGTAAATGGGATTGCCGCCTGGGGCATTTTTCAATGCAAACTGATCGTTATAGATTTTGGTACTGCCATAACATTTGACTGCATTACTGAAAAGTGTGAATACCTTGGAGGATCCATCCTGCCGGGAATTGCTATTTCCCTCGAGGCCCTGGCTAATAAAACTGCTAAACTACCCCATATCGATGTTGCAGTCCCCCCCCTATCTATTATCGGTAAAACCACTGTGCAGGCGATGAAGAGCGGCATATTGTATGGCTACGGTGCCATGATAGACGGCCTTGTAAATGGCATCCGTGCTGAAATGACCCGGTCAGGAGAGGCAATCAAAGTGGTTGCAACTGGAGGAATGGCAGGCATCATCGAACCCTTCACTACGGCCATTGATTTGATAGACCCCATGTTAACACTAAAGGGTCTGGAAATAATCTATAACAAGAAAATAAACCGATGACTCTCAACCCTTTATACCCTGTACCGCTGAAAAAAGATGATACTCTTGCTGTGATTGCTCCAGCAGGACAATTGAGAGATATACCTGATTTTGCAAAAGGTATCGCCATCCTTAAAGATATGGGCTTTCAGGTGAAATTCCCCAGGAACCTCTGGCCGGGAGCTGGTTACCTGGCGGACAGTGATGAAAACCGCGCACTTGAATTCAACAAACTGTTCTCTGATCCCCAGGTCAATGGATTTATCATGATGCGTGGAGGATATGGATGCCTCAGGATGATAGATAGGATTGACCTGAAGCAGATTGTGCGCAGCCCGAAAATAATTGTTGGATATTCCGATATAACCATTTTACAAAATTATCTCTATGAACAGACAGGATTGGTAAGTCTTCATGGGCCAGTTGTAACCTCACTGTCTAATGGTACCAATTCTTCTCTTGAAAGCCTTTACCATTGCCTCACCGGGAATTGGCATACGGCTATCACACCACAAAAAATCGAGATACTGCAAGATGGGCCAAGTGCTTCCGGGCAGTTAGTTGGCGGGAATCTTGCCAGCCTGGTTACCCTTCTTGGAACACTATATGATTTCAACTGGGACAAAAAGATAGTTTTACTGGAAGATATTGATGAAGCTCCATACCGTATTGATCGTATGCTGACGCAACTATTTATGGCTGGAAAACTGGACAATATTTCAGGACTTATTCTGGGAGATTTCTCTGTCTCATCATATCAGGATGATATTGAAAAG
>JGI24023J19991_10004039_pt1 | contig 10119 bp, 13 predicted proteins | sample Cruoilmetagenom1_FD_19991 | JGI IMG/M metagenome (IMG submission 19991)
AGTTTCTTTGTGAAAAAATGTAAAATACTTAATCTGTGTCAGTTATATATAATTGTATATAACTGACGTAGTTCAGATTAAGATTTTAATTTTTTAATTTTGATTGTATTTAGAATGATTATAAATAAGCAAGTATTTTAATGTTTTTTTATTGTGTTGTGTTGTTTTATATAAACAGCTATAATACAGCGTATTACACACTTTTTAAATGTCTGATTTTCAGCATGTTTGTGTATGTCGTATTTTTTAATTATCTTTATATCAATTAATTAGCCGTAGGGCATGACGGTTTTATGTTGTATTTTTTTAGTCGGTTTTTTGAGACTTTTTTTTCCTTAAAAAAATCCTGAAAATAACCACCGTAGAAAAAACGTAATCCGAGAGAAAACTCGAGAAATCAATTTTAATTATTCACAATAAAAATTTACAAAATGAGTAAAATTGAAAAAGGTACTGCAACCAAAAAAGCAGAAGAAAAAAAAGGAACTGCAAAAACTACAAACGCAGTTATTAAGAAAGTTTCAGAGATAGACGAAATTAAACGAGAACTCGAAAAAATTAAGCAAGAAAATGAGAACCTTAAAAAAGGAAAACTAAAATTATCCTACGAAGAAGCCGAAAAGCTTTATTTAAAAAAAGCTGAATTAATTAAAGATTTGAAAGTTTATCAAGAAAAAAAAGAAACTTTTGTAAACTTATCTCTCGGAGCTCCGGAAGATTCCGGATTACTTGATTATGATGATTATAATTTAAAATTTACCAGAAATTCGTCATCCTATAGAGATGAATATGTTTTAAGCACATCAAATAAACTAATAATTAAAGAGTTTATCCCTTTTATTATTCAAAAACTTGATAATAAAATTAATGAGCTGAAAACAGAAATTGAAATAATGGACCTGTAAAAATGAAAAGAGTAACGGCGGGCATGCCGTTACTCTTATTATTCACGTCAGATTTACAAACTGACAAAACAAAGATACGATTATTCACATTAAAATTTACATCATGACTGAAAAAATGTTAAAAAAACGGGAATATCTGAGAGGATTAAGCCAAACAGCCGAAACAATGGCAGAGGGAACCGACCAAGAAGAAACTACAGTTAATAATAAACTTATGAAATTTATTTATAATCCAAAAAACAATCTTGAGTTTAGAAGTTTTAAGAAATGGAAAGAACAAGGGTTTACAGTTCGCAAAGGGCAAAAGGCTTTTTTGCTCTGGGGACAACCGCTCGAAAATAATAAAAACAGCAAAGATAAAGACAAGAAAAACGAAGAGTTAAACGAAGAAGAGGGAAGTAAATTTTTTCCTGTTGCTTATGTGTTCAGTTCGGACCAGGTGCATAAAATAAAAAAGAAAGAAACAGTAACCCAATAGTAACCCCTTAAAGTAAGCCCTTATAAAAAGGGCTTTTCGTGTGAGCAAGGTTTCAAATTTTGCTTTTTAATCCGTTTTTTCTAAAATCAAGGGCTTTTGATTTCAGAAACAGATTAAGGTAAAAAGCAAAATTTGAGGTGTTGTTAATTTTAATTTTTTAATCTAACCGAATAAAAAATATACTCAGCGACTAATTTTACACAGATATTACAAAGTAACCATCTATATAAAATTAATCATCCAATAAAATAACATGCAAAATGTTTACATCTCCATCGGTCCTAAATTGGATAGTTGTTGGTACAAAATCAATCCATTTTTGTTTTATCATTTCTTTGATATTAAACATTCTTGAACTATCACCTGACATATAATATCGATAATTATTAAGGTTTGCCGTATCTGAAAAAATTACATATCCTTCAAAATCACTTTCGTTCAATATTCTAAATGAGTTTCCAAATTCACTAATTGAAGTTACTCTGTTTGTAAATAAATTCATGTTTTTTTTTCTTACAAATTTATAAAAAAAATTGTCCTTTCACTACCCTACTAATATTATCACATTTACATCATGAAAAGAGTGACGGCTTTAAATGCTGTTTTAGCTGATTGGGATGAAGGCAAAACGCCTGACGGTAAGACAAAATATTTCTCAGTTGCTTTCTTTACGAAAAGCGGTGAGTTTGTTTATATCAAAAGAGGAAAGCGAAGCGGTTTAAGGTTTAACATGAAAAGACCACGATATGAAAGCGGTTATTCCTGTTGACAAAAAAGGAGAAGATATCGGGCATGTTTACCCGGTGTGGATCCACAGCATTCTTTTTTACAGAGGTAATGTTTTATTTAATCTTTTAGGTGATGAGCTTAACGTTTGACAAGAATGGAAATCCCGATGTTTATGTCGGTTCAAAAGCATTTATAAATTTTGTTAATCCTGATGAAGTTCCGGATAAGAAAACCGGTTCTACTGCAGAAGAAACTGAAGCAGAAGAAATCGGAAAATATAAATTTATTCCTTGGTATGACGATAATGATTTCCCTGTTACAGCTCACCAATTAATAGATTCTACACCCATTTTAAAACGTGCTCTTATTTCTCTTACAAAAATGATGGCAGGGCAAGGCGTTTACCCTACAAAGGTTCTTGAATATAATGCTGATGGTACAGAGAAACTTGAAGTAATTAATGATATCGAAGTTTTAAAACTTCTCAGAAAAAATATTGTTCGAAACTATTTAGCTCGTTGCGGTTATGATATATATGCTTTGCAAAATGCTTTTGTAAAACTTATTCCTGATTTGGGAGGCTCTAAAATATTACGCATTGAGCCAATGAACTCAAAACACTGCAGGCTTGGAGAAGCTGATTCAAAAACAGGAAAAATAAACAATGTTTTAGTTCTGGGTAACTGGGAAGATGCAGACGAAAAAGCTGTTAAGACATACACTTTATTAGATTATGACAATCCTGATGCACATCTTGAAGAACTGAAAAAAAGCGGAGAATTAAAGAAAGCTCCTGTTGTTATGCACTTAAAAGGCGACTTCTCAGGAAATGATTATTACAGCTTGCCGCCATGGTATTCTGCAAAAAAATGGATTGATATTGCAGGTAAAGTTGCAACCATGGTTGATGCCGGCATGGATAACATGCTTAATATACTTATCCATTTACAAATTCCCTATTCCTATTGGGAAAAGAAATATCCTTCCGATGAATTTGATAATAAAATAGAAAGACAAGCAAAAATAACAGCAGATGTTAAGGCTCTTGATGAAAAGCTTACATCAAGTGAAAATGCTAAAAAAACATTAATAACATATTTCGGAGATTCAGAAGAAGAAGGTGATGATGAATGGAAAATTGATGTTATTGACAAGAAGTTCTCACAGGAAAACTTAATGACTTCATCAGCTGCCGACACTCAAACGGCAATTGCTGCCGGGGTTAATCCTGACTTACTCGGCTTAATGTACGGAAACAGCAAAGGCGGTTCAATGCAACGAGAGCTTCTTTTGATACAGTATGCTTTAAGTTGGTTGGACCGTCAAAAACTTGCAGATCCTTTGGAACTAATGATCCGATTTAATAATTCGAAATATGAAGATATTGAACTTCGTTTCAGAAATACTTTTTTAACCGCGCTTGATGCAGGCAAGGAAACTCAAACAAAATTATCATGATAGTTAAAGATAAAGAAACTTTAGAAAAATATTTACCTGTCGGAAAAGTTTTAACATTCGATAAAATTAAAATGTTTGTTTCCGATGCTGAGGATGAATTACAGAAAATAATCGGCAAAGCTTTTTATGATGAAATTGAAGCTTACGATTCGACAGGCACGCCGATGGAGAAGCTTAAAGTAAAGTTACAAAGCAGTATTTCTTATTATGCTTATTGGTTAGGTTTTGAAATTATGAATGCAAATTTTTCTAACCAGGGCATTCACAGAATTGAAAATGAGCAAAGCGGCAAGAAAGCATTATTTCAACGCCAGGAAGAAAATTTAAAAACAACTTTCAAAAGAACCGGACAAAACAAACTTGATAAAGCTCTGGAATTTCTTGAAATAAATAAAGCCACTTTCCCGACTTGGACAGGAAGCTCGGAATATACTTTGTCAAGAAAAAACTTCATTAATACAACTGAAATTTTCAATTCGATTTTCTTTATTAATAACAGCCGTTTGGTTTTTTTAAAAATAAGGCCGTGGCAAACACCGGCAGAGGATTTTGACATAATATCTTTGATCGGCCGTGCTTATTTTGATGAATTAAAAACACAAATAGCAACTGACTCATTAACACCTGCAAATGCTTTGGTTGTTACTCGCATACAAAAAGCGGTTGCACATCTTACCATATACCACGGTGGTTACAATTTACTTGCAAACATGACAGAGCTTGGTGTTGTAAAAATTGAAGATGATACTGTTATGGGTAATTTCCGAAAACAAACACAAACGGAATACTGGGATAAAATAATTGAAACAGCAAAGAAAACAGGTGCCAATTATATAAAGACAGCAGCTGCATTCTTAAAAGAAAACATTTCCGACTATCCGACCTATGCAAACTCTGATGCTTATGATGAAAGTATTAGTTTGTATGCGGGAGTTGACAGCACAGAAAAAATAGTAATTATTTAAACTTTATATTATGAAATCTTGGAAAACAACATTAGTCGGATCAATTGCAGGAATATTGTTTATTCTTTCAATTATTTCTTTGGTATTCGATACAATTAATATTACCGAATTTGCAGCAATAAATTCATCCGTAGGAGCATCTGCCATCGTTGTTCTCGGTATTTTAAGCAAGGATCATAAAAATACAGATTAATGACTAAAATTGAAATATTAAAATTTGTTTTTTTAGTCGTAACGCCAATATTCTCAACATTTGCAACTATAGTTTGGTTCTTTGTGAAACGATCTTATAATAAGACAGATAAGAAATTCAATACGATGTTTGAGAAAATGGATAACCTGCAATCTTCGATGCATGATTACATAATGGCTCTTGAGATAGTTAAGAATGAACAAAATAATACAAAAGAGGTTATCGGAGAACTTAAATCAGATGTTAAGCATGTATGGAAAAGATTTGACATGCAAAAAAGTGAAATTGAAAAAAATAAAACTCAAATTATTAAATTAGAATCAGCCCAGGAAAATTGCCCGGCAAAAAAAAAATATGAAAAATGAAAAAAATCTTTAAAGAAAGTATCCCGACTTTGCAGCTTATCGCTGCCGTTATTCTCGGAATAATTGTTATTCCGTTAGGTTTAATTTGGGCTTTCGGAAAACCGTTTTACGATAATTTTAAAAGTAAAAGAAGTCCGAAAGATGCATTTATTTGGTTTCTTCGATATTGGATTAATATCTTTATTCAAATTATTTATGTTATTTCCTATTTCCTTGATAAATTGGTTATAATTTTAAAAATGATATTTTTTGAATTCAGAGTTTGGGCAGGTTTTAAATATTTAGAGCATACTATTGCCATTGTTATTGATTTATTTGGTAACGTAACTTCAGGTGAGCTTATTGAAGATTGTGTAACAACAAAAGAAAATACCCTATACGGAAACGGGAAATATACCATATCGGCTGCAACCGGGTATTTACTTATAAAGAATTTTCTTAATAAAACAGGTCTTTGGTTTTCGTCTGTTTTAGATAAATTTGAAGAAGACCATTGCAGAAAAGCATATTTATATGAATTTGAAAGATGATTGATATAAAAATTGACATAGCCGATAAAACTTATAATTTAACGCATCCGTCATTATTGAACGATCTTACGAAAGCCCAATTTACGGAAATTGTTAAATATATTTATTCTTCAGAAAAAAACACGTTGAATAATGAAGAAACAAAAATTAAATTACTTTTTGTTTTGCTCGGCGGGCTGTCTTGTTCTAAAAAAAAGCGAAAAGAAACTTATAAAATAACAGATGCCGTTGTCAATTCGGAATTGGCGGAAGATTTATTTGCTTTACAAAATTTTATTACCAAAGAGCAGGATTTTAATAATTGGCTTATTCCTTCAATTAAAATAGGCAAAAATACTTCTTATTACGGTCCTGATAATCGGTTTTCAAGTATGAAATTCGGTGAGTTTATTTCTGTTGATATGCTTATTTCGGCTTATTTCGGAAGTAAAAAACCCGCTGCAATTTTGGATAAGATTGTTGCTGTGCTGTACAGAGAAGAAAGAAACGATATTCCGAATAATTTTACTGGAGACAGAAGAACTCTTCTTGATTCTGACTTAATATCGCATAGAGAAAAAATTGTTAAGAATTTGGACGAAACAACAAAAAAAGCAATTCTGTATAATTATATAGGTGTTCGTAATTGGTTATCAAAAAAATATTCATTGGTTTTTTCTTCTCCTGATACGTCTAAACGAATGAATATTACCCTGGGGAAAAAAGAAAATAATTGGTTAAGCATACGCAGGCATTTAGCAGGCAACGTTATTACAAAACTTAAAGAAGTTGATATAACGAATTTGCACGATGTTCTTTCATCACTTAATGAAGAAATGAAAAAAGATTAATATGGCTACTTACAACGATTATATTGCATATTTTAAAGGATTGGCAGATTTGTTTCTGGCTAATGCTCCGAATAATAAAACGTTTTATCGTGCAGGGCTTGATGAGTTCCTTAACGGAATGACAACAGATGGGAATTATCCTTGCATGTTACTTGATAAATACGATTATAATTATAAAGATAACGGAACTGATAATGTAAGAAAAGTCAGAACTGTTGCCTTTATTATTTACGATCATGTTGAAGATGTAAATGATTATGATGCGATTGATATTGCTTATGATAACTCTGAAATAATTGTTGATAAAATATACAATCAAATACGTGAAGACAAACAAAATCCTGTATGTGCAGCATTCCTTCAATATGCCGATTTATCAAATGTGCAAGCAACGCCTGTTCCGAACCCGTCTAACGGAGATTTCGGCTATTATATAACTATTGATGTTTCATCTGTTCATAATATTGTAAATTCATGAGCTTTATAACTATTTCAGAAAAACCTAATGCCGTTGATTTTGCAAAAAACGGATTACGATATAAAATTAATGTTCCGGATTATATAATAAACCCCGGAAGCAAGGCATCTTTTTATTTTAAGAAAATAGGGGATTTAGCACAGTGGAATGCATTTAATATCCCGATACCAGGAAGCTCAGATGTTGTACAAGGTTCTGCCATCGGAGTTAGCATCGGGATACCTAACAGTATAAGATACGGTGTAACTATTAAAGAAACAATTGAAGATTTAAAAAGTCTTTATCTTATTGATAAATATTATAATGTGTATCTTACTGATACTGACAAAATTACTTTCCAAACAAAAGCTAAGATATTAATAGATGTTTCAAATATTTCTTTTGTCGGTTCAAATCCGGGTTATGAATTTATAAATCCGGATTATATTAACAGTCCAGGCTCTGATGCTGTATATCGTGATAACACGTATGTTGTTGTAAAAATTTATTATAGAAATGAGACGGTTTGCGAATTAAAACTTAATATTGATAATGACGGAAATACCGAACTTGAAGTAGGAAAATTCTTAAATACAAATTTTGTTAATAAAGACTCAGTTATTAAATCTTTTTTTGAAAGGCAAGATTCTTTTTCATTTAAAATAGGATTTTCGGCTGTTTTATACACCGGAAGTTTTTATCCTTATGTTTTTGATGAATTAATAGCTTTACCGGGTAAGATCCCTTTTAATGAATATCCTGATTATAATTTTGACAATGCTGTTTTTTTAAATACATTTAAAAAAATTGAAACTTATTCTGAAGCATTTCATAAATTAACATTCTTTGTCGGGAGTTCTACAAATACACCGATTACGTTTTATGGCATTCTTTACTATACCGACGGAACCAATGAACAGGTTGAAATTACCTCATTCCAAAGTGCTGCATATAACTTATATCAACTTGATTTTTTTATAAGTGATTTATCGGCGTTAAGCAATCATCCGGAGAAAGAAGTTTATCGGATCAATATTTCGCCGCATTTAGGCACAGCTTCCGTTAATATTTACATTAAAGAAAAATCATTTTTAGATAAACAATTTTTATTTAAAAATAATTTTGGATTTTGGGAAATTTTAAATTGTAAAGGGTTTAAAAAAAAGGTTAAAAAAATTGAACGAAACATTTACAAGAAGCATGTTTTTGCAGCTTATACATCCGATAGCGGGGAATATGCTTCCGATATTATAAATTCTCATTCAGAATTTGAAGTTGAAACAGGGAGTAAAGAAACGTATGAAATTACTCAAATTTCTAATGCTTTAAGAAGTGGTGAGTTTTATGAAATTGTTGATGATAAATATATAAAATGTGAGCTTACAAATAATGATATTGAGGTATTTAACGAAGCTGAAGATTTGCAAAATATAATTATTAAATACAGATATTCTTTCGATGATTAACATAATAATACAAGGCAAATATTTAACACTTAACCCGGATACGGTAATAAAACTTCAACTTGTTTTTCCTGATCCTACAAAGGATAATCTTCCGAATTCGTTGGTACAATGGTTTAATATACCGGCTGTTCTTGAGAATGATGAAATTTTTAATTTTGCTAAATATATTGAAATAAACGATAAAATTCGGATTTATGAAGATACCGTATTAGAGACTTCAGGAGTTTCTAAGACCGGTAAATTAATTGTTAAGTCCGCAACAAATGATTCTTATAAGATAAGTATTACATTTAATCCGTTTTCGGAAGGATTTAAGGATAAGTTATTACAATCAATTAATTTACCCGGCTATAATATCGGGAGCGATGAAAATACGATTATTGCAAATGCAAAATCAAAATCACAATTGACATATCCGAATACCGATTTTGTTTTTCCGATGATTAAAACGGGTAATTTTTACGGTTCTGATATTAATGAAAATTTTTTATCTTTTATTAATTACTATTTAAACGATGCTTATCAGAAAAATATTGAGCTTTCTGACGGCAGCGGAAATATAAACTGTTTGGTTCCGCATTTCTTTTTACTCTCTGTATTAGAAGCTGTTTTTAATGATGTAAACTACAATTTAATCGGGCAATTTATACAAAACACAGGCATTCAAAAATTAATTCTTTTTAATAATTATGCTTTAGATAAGATACGATCAAATTATATCGTTAAAGCTTGGACAACTTCAATAAAAAGCGTGTTATATCCGCCCTCAGCTCCTGGGTTTATACCTATTTATATTGATGAAGAAATTGATGAAGACGGAAATTTTAATGGTTATGAATATACATTTAGTACCCCGGGATGGTATAAGCTCTCAGTATCTGTTGATGCAACAGTGAATGGTGATAATGATGATCATTATTATGGCTATTTTTGGCTTTCAGCAATTTTTACAGCTGCAGGAATAGATGATATCACACTTGCAATATTTTTTAGAAGTATTATTTATCCGGGAAGCGGAATAGGATACGGAGCATACGGATCAGTGTCAAATGACACCTTTTTTTATATAGATTCCGGTCAAGTCGGAACAAAAATTCAATTTAAAAATTCAGGAGTCGGAATGACTTTTCATCGAGATGGTGATAATAATATTGTTGAAGATGGCTTTAAAGATGTTAATCATCACTATAAAAATCTTAATATTTTTATTAATCCATATTCCTACAACAATAAAAATGTTTTTGAAGGAGATATTGATATGAAAAATCATGTTCCTGATATTTCTGTAAGTGATTTTGTAAACAATCTTGTAAAACTTTACTCCCTTGCCGTATTCACCAATAAAAAAAAGGAAATTGAATTTACATTTTGGAAAGATATTTTAGCAAATAATAAATTACTTGATTTAACGGAATATTATATTAAAGACAGTGACGAAGTTGAGGTTTATAAAAATATGTATTCTTTAAAAATGCCTTTTTCAGACGATGAAATCGATAAAAGAGAAATTGATATTTATCCTGTTCTGGGAAGCGTTTTTAAAAAAGATATTCCTTTTACTTCAATTTCAAACGAAGTTTATTACTTGAAAGATATCAACCGATGGGTTATGAGCTATTTTGATTATGAAATAAATAATTTAGAGTGGAAACCATACCGAGATAATTTTGATAATATTAATAAAGATGTTTCAAATGCAAAAGAAATTCAGATAAATGTTAAAACACTTCAAATGCATTTTAA
>JGI24023J19991_10004042_pt1 | contig 10116 bp, 8 predicted proteins | sample Cruoilmetagenom1_FD_19991 | JGI IMG/M metagenome (IMG submission 19991)
CCACGACGATGCGCTAAGTCGGCGAGGCGATTGCTGCGAAAGCTGCTGAAGAAGCAGGGCTTCGCGCCAAAGCGCATTACCACGGACAAGCTGAAATCCTATGCTGTCGCCATCCGCAAAGAGCGACTTACCGCTGTTCACGATCAGGGATTACGAGCGAACAATCGAGCCGAGAATTCACACCAGCCGGTTCGTCGACGCGAACGAAAACAACAGCGGTTCAAGTCGCCGGGATCGGCCCAACGGTTTCTGTCGATCCACGCTGCCGTCTACAACGCCTTCTACGTCCAACGCCATCTTCTATCCCGACGTATATTCAAGGCGTTTCGAGCCGAGACGTTCGCTGTCTGGAATCAAGGTTGGCTTGCCGCCTGATGTGGATCACGATCGAATTCTGGCGACTGCGGCAGTTAACGTGTCAATGCCCTTTAACCTGACAGCACTCGATTAGTCCCTGAGATCGCCGCGTGCCGATGTGCGGGCTGATGCATTGGTGAAGTGCACGCGTGCCTTGTTGGCCGCACCCTCGGCGTCCTGCTGTTCAATCTTCGCAACGACCGCGACGTGCTCAGCCAATACCGCATGGGTGAACTCTGCCACGCGCACGTTGTTGAGAGCCGCAATCTCAAGTTTCATCTTGATGCGGTTGTTGATGATTCCCAGAAACTCGACGAAGAAGCTATTGCCACTGGCCTGAGCGATTTCAACGTAGAGCTGATACTCGGCATCGAGCCATTGGCGAATCCCGTGCGGTCCTTTCTCCAGCGCCTCGTTCATTAGCTTGAGCGCCTTTTGCATGCGGGCATGCTGTCTTTCGCTGCGGTTCAGGGCGGCTAAGCGGGCTGCGTCGGATCCCACTGTGCCTTGAAGCTCCAAAATCTTCACCAGTTCGGAGCGCTTTTCGAAGCACTCACTTGTGATTCGAAAGGCGGTTCGCTGCGAGAGATCGGCAACAAAGGCGCCAGAACCTGGTCGGGTTTCCACGACCCCATCATACTTGAGCTGGGAAATGGCTTCGCGAACCACAGGCCGGCTGACCTCGAACTCAGCGGCAAGCGCGTGTTCGCTCGGCAACCTGTCGTTTGGCAGAAGCTCGCGGGATTCGATGCGGCTCCTGAGTTCGCGGGCAATGATATTGGTGAAACGCTCCGGGCGCTCCAACGCATTGAATTTACGCCTTTGCGGCGGCTTTTTCTTTGCTTCAGCCATCAACTCTTTCTCCTGTTCCGGTTCTCTGTGCCAGAAATTAACGTACTTGACAAGATATCAAGCTGTAAGACAGCATGATATATTGACAATCGGGGCAATGAATTGTCGCCAAAGCAATCCTGAGGGAGGAATTTATGAGACTTTCATTCAAGGTAGCCGCCTTGGCTGCCGGATTTTCGATCGCAACGCTGACCGGTGCTATGGCGGAGGAGTTCCCAAGCCGCGACATAACGATGGTCGTACCGTGGTCGGCAGGTGGCGGTACCGACACGGTGGCCCGCACGCTTGTGAAGAACGCCAAAGAGTGCCTGGGTGTTGGCGTTAACGTGGTCAATAAGACAGGCGGCATGGGCGCTGTCGGCATGGGTGCCGCCGCTGCTGCTCGACCCGATGGCTACACGGTGGGTATGGTGACCTTCCAACTCTCCGCCTTCGACCTTATGGGGCTTGCGGATCTGAGCTTTCGAAACTACGACCTTCTCCAACTCGTGAATCTCAGTGCTGGGGCAATCTCGGTGCGGACTGATTCCCAGTTCAAATCTCTGAAAGAACTGATCAGCTATGCCTCGGAAAACCCGGGTGTCCTGACCGTTGGTCATGCCGGTGCCGGCGGCGCCTGGCACCTTTCCATTGCCTCCGTGGCAGCAGCTCATGGCGCTGAGCTCACGTATGTGCCGTTTAATGGTGGCGCGAAGATTCGCACCTCACTACTCGGCGGCCATGTGGCGGTCGCGACCTCCGGCATCGATGAGATGCTGCAGCTCTATCAAGACGGCCAGGTGCGCATCCTTGCGGTTAATTCCTTGAAGCGCATTCCAGCCTTCCCAGACGTACCAACTGTCGCCGAGGCCGGCTTTCCAGTCGCTGCGCCGGTACTGGATTGGCGCGGGCTCGCCACACCCAAGGGTGTTCCCGAAGAGCGCCTTGCCAAGCTGCGCGAGGGCTTCAAGCGCTGCTTTGATAGCGCCCAGTTCCAGGATGGCATGGCCGAGCTTGGACTTACCCCCGTCTATGCGGACAGCGCCGGCTTCACGAAATTCCTTGAGGGCATGGAAAAAAGTCTGGAGTCCGCGCTTGCCTCGGTGGGGCTCCTGAAGGCTCAGTAAGTTATGGACCAGCAACGCACTGGTGAGAGGGGCGAAGTTTTTCGCCCCTCTCTTAGCTACGGTCTCTATCTCGTTTGCGCTCTGATCGGGCTGGGCTTGATGGTCGTGGGGTCTGGCTACCGGACGCCTAACGTGGGTTTGGTCGGGCCAGCGCTGGTTCCCCTTCTAGTGGGCGCCCTGCTTCTTCTCCTTTCACTTGTTCCCTTAGTGGCTGCGCTGCTTGGAGGCTCGCCTTCTCGGACGCGCTCATTCGCCAGCGGAGCGGAGGAGAACCAGACACCCTTTTTCAAGTCTGCAGTTTTACGCATTGCGGCGCTTATCGGCATCACCGTTTTCTTTGCTCTTGGTTTCGAGTTTCTTGGTTTTCCGGTTACCGCGTCCGTCAGCGCCTTTGCCGGAATCGTTGTGCTTGGTGGCAGGCCTGTGGTGGCGGCTCCTGTGGCGCTCATCCTTCCTGCTCTTCTTTGGGTGGTTTTTGTTGAGTTGCTTGGCCTGACGTTGCCGATCGGCGACCTCCTTTACGCGCTCCTCTACTCCTGAGGCGGGATATCAAATCCTAGGTTCTGGTGGAATTAAACCATGGACGTCTTTGCCAGTATCTTCTTCGCGCTTCTCAGCCAGCCCTCGCTTCTGCTGTATGTGGTTGGCGGCGTGGCCTTGGGTGTGGCTGTTGGTGCGCTGCCGGGCCTGACGGCTGTCACGGGCATCGCGTTGCTCATTCCCTTCACCTTTGGACGGGATCCCACGGAGGCTATCACCCTTTTGGTCGCGCTCTACGGCGGCGCCATTTATGGCGGTTCCATAAGTTCGATACTTATTCGCACGCCAGGAACCCCAGCGGCCGCGGCCACCGCGCTCGATGGCTTCCCAATGAGCCAGCGCGGCGAAGGTGGGCGCGCAATTGGCCTTGCAACAAGCGCCTCTTGTCTGGGCGGGCTGCTTGGTGCGGTCGTCATGGCAACCTTTGCTCCACTGGTGGCAAAAGCGGGCTTGTTGTTTGGCCCGCCGGAATTCTTTGCGCTATCTCTTTTCGGTCTTGGCATCATCGTCACCATCTCCGGCAAATCCCTCCTGAAGGGAGTTTTGGCCGCACTCCTCGGGATCGCGATCACCTTGATCGGATATGATCCGATCGCCGGTCTGCCACGCTTTACCTTCGGCGAACCGCAACTGCTGAACGGGCTTGAATTTATCCCGATTCTGATTGGCCTTTACGGTGTCTCGCAGGTGATGCGCGGATTTGCCGAAACGCCTGGGCGCTCTGCGCCACTTGCACACATTGCCCGATTTCTTCCGCCAATCTCCGACCTTCTGAAGGGCAAATGGCTGATTCTGAAATCCGCTGCGATGGGGGTCTTCATCGGCTCCATTCCCGGGGCAGGGGCGGACATTGCCGCCTTCACCGCCTATGGCGAGGCAAAGCGGGCGTCAAAGGACCCTGAGCAATTCGGCAGGGGCACACCAGAGGGCGTGCTGGCCCCCGAGGCGGCCAACAATGCCTCCACCGGTGGGGCGATGATCCCAATGCTTACGCTCGGCATTCCAGGCGATGCGGCGACGGCCGTGTTGCTGGGCGCATTCACCATTCAGGGTTTTCAACCTGGACCAGTCTTTTTTTCCCAAAATCTCGATCTGGTCTATTCGATCTTTGGCGCATTCATCCTTTCGCAGTTTGCCATTTTCCTGGTTGGCATTTCGTGCGCTCGCTTCTTCGTTCGGCTAATTCGCATCGATCGGGCCTATTTCCTCCCGGTCATCCTGATCTTCTGTTTGCTTGGGGCCTACGTGACCCGCTTTGATGTCTTTGACGTCTGGGTCGCGCTTGGCTTTGGTATCTTTGGTTTTCTCTGGGAGCGGGGCGGCTTTCCGCTCGCACCTATTCTACTTGCGCTCATCCTTGGCCCCATCTTCGAACAAAACCTGAGGACGTCGCTTATCCTCTCACAAGGCGATCCCACGATCTTCCTGTCCCGTCCTATCAGCCTGATTTTCATCCTCGTGGCCGTGATTGTCTTCGTCTCCGCATTGATCAACCGACGCAAGGCCTCACGCACGGCGGCACTGCAACACAATGGAGGGTCTCCTGACTAAGGCGCCACTCAAAATTGGCATCATCGGGGCCGGCGCTATCAGCGTCTTCCATATGAAGGGTTGGGCTGCACAATCCGATGTCGAGCTCATCTCAATCTGCGATACCAACCGGGATCTGGCAGCTGCCCGAGCGTCGGAGTTTGGTATCGAAAAGGTGTACAGCGATGCAGCAGAGATGTTCGCGCAGGAAGCTTTCGACGCGGTGGACATCATAACACCCGTCAAAACTCACGCGGACCTTACCCGTCTGGCGGCAGATCACAGTGTGCACGTCATGTGCCAAAAGCCCATGACCCCGACTGTCGCGGAAGCGTCAAAGTTGATCGAGGACGTGGGCACGCGGGTTCGATTCATGATCCACGAGAACTACCGCTGGCGGCCCCACTACCGGCGGATCGCTGCGCTGCTGGCCGCTGGCGCTATTGGTCGCCCCCTACATGCACGCATGACGGTTCGCTCTGCCTCCATGGTGGCGTCGCCGGGTGAGACGCCCTTTCTGCTCGCGCGTCAGCCCTATCTCGCAAACTTCAAGCGCCTTTTGATTTTTGAGGTGCTGATCCATCACATGGATACCCTGCGCTCTCTCCTTGGCGAATTGGAGGTCACCTATGCCACTACGGCGAAGGTCAACAGCGCGCTGGCAGGCGAGGATGTCGCTGTCATTTCCATGACCGGCGCCGACGGAATAACGGTGCTGCTGGACGGCAATATTTCAGCCATGGGCTACGGCCCCTTGCCGGGCGATTTTCTCGAAATTGTGGGGACAGAGGACACGCTCATCTTCGCGCGCGACCGTATCTTCTTGATGAGTGCGCCTGACGAAGCCGAGATTCAGGACATGGAGGCGAACTACCAAGCCTGCTTCACCGGCGCAATCACGGATTTTGTGCAGGGACTTCGGACTGGTGCGGCCTTTGCCACCGATCGCCTCGATAACTTGCAAACTCTGACTCTCATGGAAAATGCGTACCGCGCTGCGGGCGTGCCCCTCGACTTCTAGCTCGTAATTCGACTTCTAAAGGGAGGACCTCCGATGAAAATTCTCGATTTAAGAACCTACACTATTCAGGCCGGCCGGATCGGCGAGTATGTCCAGTTCTATAAAGGTGAGGGGTTGCCAGTACAGTCGCGTCATCTGGGTGAACCTGTTGGCTACTTCGTAACCGAAGTAGGCACTCTCAACCAAGCCGTGCACATGTGGGGTTACGCATCCATGGCAGAGCGGGAGGAAAAGCGCGGCAATCTCGAAAAGGATCCTGACTGGATCGCATACCGCAAGAAGAGCACCTCGCTAGGGTTGATTGTCTCGCAGGAAAATAAGCTCCTTAAGGCAACCGCCGTCCCGACCTTCCTGAACAATCAATGAGTATGACGGGAGCCCAACTCCTCGTTTCCTGTCTCAAGAAACTTGGTGTCGATCGCGCATTTGGTGTGCCGGGGGAAAGTTATCTCTCGGTGCTCGATGCTCTACATGATGTTGCCGAGATTCAATTCATCACTTGCCGCCATGAAAGCGGTGCGACTTTCATGGCCGAGGCCGATGGCAAGCTGACTGGCCGGCCGGGGATCGCCTTCGTCACTCGCGGGCCGGGCGCGACAAACGCCTCCATCGCCGTGCACACGGCCCAACAAGACTCAACGCCCTTGATTCTCTTTGTCGGGCAGATCGCCAGCCACATGAGAGGTAGAGAAGCCTTTCAGGAGATGGACTACCAAGCTGTTTTTGGCTCCATGGCGAAATGGGTGGCGGAGATTGAAGATGCCGAGCGTATCCCTGAAATGCTCTCAAGGGCCTTCCACACGGCTCAAAACGGCAGACCCGGCCCCGTGGTGCTGGCCTTGCCGGAGGACATGCAAAGCCAAGTAGTTGAGCAGTCCGTTGAGCTAAGTCCGGTCTCGCTTGCCCAGCCCAGTGCATCGGCGACGGAAGTCGCTGAGGTTGCCCACGATTTACAACAGGCGCAGCGGCCATTGGTCATCGTGGGTGGGGGACGCTGGTCGCGGGACGCCGCTGAAACCCTCTCTAGTTTCGCTACCCATGCTGGTCTGCCGGTTGTGACCGAATTCCGCTGTCAGGACTTCCTCGACAACAACTCGCCTTGCTTCGTGGGGGACATGGGTCTGGGTATCGCGCCCTATTTGGCCGACGCCATCAGTAAGAGTGATGTTGTTCTTGCGCTTGGTGCACGCCTGGGGGAGGTGCCGACCCAGGGCTATAGCCTTCTTGATGTTCCAGTGCCGCACCAGCGTCTCATTCATGTTTTACCGGAGCCTTCTGAGCTGGGCCGCGTCTACCAACCAAAGCGCGGGATTTTGGCGGACCCTATGCGTTTCCTGGAACAGCTCTCAGAGGCCATGGATGCGAAAGTAGCCGGACGCGCGCGCATGGAAGAGCTGCGGTCCTTATGGGCGAAAAGCAGAGTCTTTCCGCCAGCACCCGGCGTCTTGGACCTGGCAAAGGTGATCCAGCATATCAATGAACTCTGCGGCGAGCAGGCGATCGTTACCAACGGCGCCGGCAACTACACCGTCTGGGTGCACAAACAGTTTCTCTACAGGCAATTCAAGTCGCAGCTCGCCCCTGTCAGCGGTGTCATGGGCTATGGCGTGCCAGCATCAGTGGCCGCGGCGCTGCGGCATCCCGACCGTCCGGTGGTCTGCTTTGCTGGCGACGGGTGCTTTCTGATGACCGGGCAGGAATTGGCAACAGCGGTTAGGTACCAGCTCAAGATCGTCTTCATCGTGGTCAACAACGGAATGTACGGCACGATCCGAATGCATCAGGAGCGGGCGTTTCCTGGTCGCGTGTCGGGGACCGATCTGACCAACCCCGATTTTGCGGCATATGCCAAAAGCTTTGGCGCAGACGGCTTTGTTGTCGAGGCAACCGAGGCCTTCGCGACGGCTTTCCAAAAGGCGCGTGCGGCCGATGGACCGGCTGTCATCGAGTTAAGAGTAGACCCGGAGGCCCTGACTCCCCGGCAGTCCTTAAGTGCTATCCGGGAAGCCGCCTTAGGTTGATGACACGCTCGGTGAGAGCGCAGACGTCGAAGGGAAAATCCATGTTTCAAAATTTGATTGGCGGTGCCTGGACAGGCCGCCAGGCAGTGCCGAATATCAATCCGTCAAACACAGACGACATTGTTGGGGAATACGCGTCCGGATCCACCGAAGACGTCGAGGCGGCGATCATAGCGGCAAAGACGGTCTTTCACTCATGGTCTCGTTCCGGGTTGCTCGAGCGACACAGTGTGCTCAGAAAGGCCGCTGACGAAATCCTGGGCCGCAAGGCGGAGCTGGGGCGCCTTCTGGCTCGCGAAGAGGGCAAGACCCTGGCAGAGGGTATTGCCGAGACAGTGAGGGCAGCACAAATCTTCGATTTTTATGCTGGCGAGGCCTTGAGATTGGCAGGGGAGATGCTGCCTTCCGTCCGCCCAGGGGTGGGGATCGAGATTTCGCGTGAGCCGGTGGGGGTTGTGGGCTTGATCACCCCCTGGAACTTTCCCATCGCCATTCCGGCGTGGAAGATCGCACCGGCACTTTGCTATGGCAACACGGTGGTATTCAAACCGGCGGAGCTGGTGCCCGGATGTGCTTGGGCTTTGGCCGACATCCTGCAGCGCGCGGGTTTGGCGGAGGGGGTGCTGAACCTGGTGATGGGCAAAGGTTCAATGGTAGGGCAAGCCTTGCTTGAGAGCGAGGATGTGGCTGCCATCTCCTTCACCGGGTCTGTTGCCACCGGCAAGATCGTGGCGCAAGCCTCGGCCCAGCGGATGCGGCGCTTCCAGCTTGAGATGGGTGGCAAAAATCCGCTGGTGGTTCTCGACGATGCGGACTTGGACGTGGCAGTGGATTGCGCCATCAACGGCGCCTTCTTCTCCACGGGGCAACGGTGCACCGCGTCTTCCCGACTTATCGTGACAGAAGGCATACATGACCGCTTCGTCGAGGCGCTCCTGGCGCGGCTTCGAGGTCTTGTCGTGGACGATGCCTTGAAGGAGGGGACCCATATCGGGCCGGTGGTGAACGAACAACAGCTCGAGCAAGACCTCGACTATATCGAGATCGGGCAGCAAGAAGGCGCCAAGTTGGCCTTCGGTGGGGCGCGTCTCGAACGCGCTGCTCCCGGGTTCTATCTACAACCCGCGCTCTTCACCGAATGCACCAACAAGATGCGCATTGCGCGGGAGGAAATCTTTGGCCCGGTAGCGAGCGTGATTCGAGCACACGACTATGAGGAAGCACTTCACCTTGGCAACGACACGCCTTTTGGCCTCACCGCCGGTATTTGTACCACCAGCCTAAAGCATGCCACCCACTTCAAAAGGAACGCAGAAGCCGGGATGGTCATGGTCAACCTGCCCACGGCCGGCGTCGATTTCCACGTGCCCTTCGGGGGCACCAAGGGCTCTTCATATGGTCCGCGCGAGCAGGGCGCCTACGCCAAGGACTTCTACACAACCGCCAAGACCAGCTATGTCGCATCGTAGCGATTCTTTCTTTACACTCCTTGCGGCAAGGCTGTTGAGACATACCCAGATCCGCAGATGTGTTTCCCTGTTATCGCGAGAAAGATCCCTGATACGTTGCTAAAATTCCCTGTTCCGATTCTTAGGGAATTCGCGACTAACTTACTGAATTGACGAACGGATTCCGCTGAAAATTCCGCCAGATTGGCCAAATTCGCGAAAATTCCCTGTATTTTCCCTGTTTAACAGGGAATTTGGCAGAGACGGGTTCGCAGCAGACTGCCTGCACCGCCATGATTTAAGCTATTGATATAGAAGAATTTTTTGATGATTCAAGGAGTCGAAATTAACGACTCTTTTCCGCAGGTTACCCGACCACCTCGGGTCGTCGTGGTCAACTGAGACCGCACCGGTCCGGCAAAAGGACGGACCATACGGCGAAAGTCTCTTACGCCCAAGTTGGTGGTACGACAAAACGCGCGGAAGGGCACTGTCAGACTAAAATTCCAGGCATTTTTCGATCGCCTAATGGTTGCTGGAATTCGCAGGTTTTCTGCGCGGTTTGTGGACCGCCTAGAATCACATTTTCAACCTAATCGGTGTTAGTCTGGCAAAGCCGTGAAACATACTACCTCTGGCGAGCCGTCGACCACGAGGGTGAGGTTCTTGAGGTTTTCGTCACTAAACGGCGGGATCGCAAGGCCGCATTGAGGTTTCTGCGCAAGGCGATGAAACGCTATGGCCGGCCGGAAATCATCGTGACAGACAAGCTTCGGTCTTACCGAGCCGCGATGAAAGTGATCGGCAACGAAGCCCGCCAAGAGACTGGGTGCTGGCTTAACAATCGGGCCGAGAATTCACATCAGCCCTTCCGACGACGTGAGCGAGCGATGGCAAAGTTCAGGAGCGGAAAGTCACTACAGAAATTCGTCTCGATCCACGCTTCAATCCACAACCACTTCAACTCGGAACGTCATCTTTATAACCGTGAAAACTTCAAGTTCCAACGCTTCGCCACCCTGGCCGAGTGGCGTCAAATTGCGGCCTGAGATCTACCGATTGCGGGGTTGTGCTGACCGGTTCGTTTTCCCCTGACACCGCCCCCGCCACACGTACGTTTGCGCGCCGCCTATTTTCACGAAAACTTCGTCCAGGTGCCAGACGTCGAACGCCAGGGCACGGCGCTTGCTGATCCGACGAGCATAGGCACGTCCAAATTTCAGAACCCACAAGCGAACCGT
>JGI24023J19991_10004043_pt1 | contig 10114 bp, 7 predicted proteins | sample Cruoilmetagenom1_FD_19991 | JGI IMG/M metagenome (IMG submission 19991)
GAACCGCGGTCAGGCCATCGTCGTCTATCATGTAGTTACCGGTGCGAAAATCCTGGTGCACAAGAGTAATCTCGCCCGGCGGCGGCGCGTACTTCTCGCACCAGCGCAAACCCCATTCCAGCCCCGGTTGCGGCGCACCGAGAGCATCGAGATAGACCCGGCAGGTGGTAATCACACTACGGGCCGCGTCCGGTTCCGGGAGGTCCAGGAAGGAAAGGTCGGGATGCGGCGGGGTGATTGTGTGGAGCCGCGCCAACTCACGGCCCAAACTCTCGGCGAGTGCCGACCGGTCGCCACAAAGACGCATATCCGCCACCACGCGACGGCCAAGGGCTTCGCCGGCAACCCGGCGCATCACATAGAATGGTTGCCGCAAAATTGCCGGCTCTTCGCACAGCCAGAGCGGCTCGGCGACGGTCACACCCGCTTGCCAGGCGGCGCGCTGCACGGCGAATTCATGCGCGCGCGGCAGGCTTGACCCAACAGCCGTGGGCGCGTCGGTGCGAAGCACCAGCTCCTGCCGGCCATCCAAAGCACCGCCCACGAAATCGACCAAGAGCAGCCAATTCTCCTGGATCGCGCCGCCGGACAGCGGCCGGACCTCTGTTATATGAGCCGTTTGGGCACCGGCGGATCGGGCCAAGAAATCATCGAGTGCGGGCTGGGCAGCGGCAAGCCGACTCTCCCCTGCACTCACGGCCAGCTCCAGAAATCGATGCCTTCCTCCAGGGCGAAGCGCGCGAGTACCATCTTGTGCACCTCGGAGGCGCCATCTACCAAACGTGCTTGGCGGGCATACCGGTACATCCATGACAGCGGTGTATCATTGGAGTAGCCGCGTGCGCCGCAGAGTTGGATCGCCGTGTCGATCGCCTTGTGCAGGCTGTCGGCGACCTGCACCTTGGCCATGGACACCTCTTTGCGGGCACGCTCCCCGCGTTCGAGCTGTAGCGCCGCTTTCATGGTCAGCAGGCGGCCGACCTCGATCGCCATCGCTGCCTCGCCCAGCATCCACTGGACGCCCTCATGGGCGCTGAGCTTCAGGCCAAAGCTCTCGCGCTCCGTCACATAGGGCGTGGCAATCTCCAAGGCGCGCTTGGCCATGCCCAGCCAACGCATGCAATGGGTTAGACGCGCCGTGCCCAATCGGATTTGCGTCACCTTCAGGCCGTCGCCCACGTCCATGAGGCGGTTCTCATCGGGGATCTCCAGCCCATCGATTTCGATCTCGCAATGACCGCCGTGTTCTTCCGGGCCCATGATCGGGATGCGCCGAATGATCTCCCAACCCGGTTGGTCGCGGTCGACAAGGAACGCGGTCAGGCCCTTGCGCGCATCGTCCGAGGTGCGGGCGATAAGAATGATGTGCTGGGCCACGTCGGCGCCGGTGATGAACCATTTGCGCCCCTGGACGATCCACTTGTCGCCCCGGCGCTCGGCTCTTGTCAGCATTTGCGAAGGGTCGGAGCCGGCCCCCGGCGCCGGCTCGGTCATGGCAAAGGCAGAGCGGACCGTGCCGTCGATGATGGGCTGCAGCCAACGGCTCTTCTGCGCCTCTGTCGCAACCTTCTCCAGGAGTGTCATGTTGCCGTCGTCCGGGGCGGCGCAGTTGAAGACGGCGGGACCGAAAATCGACCGCCCCATCTCCTCATAGCAGACCGCTAGGGCGCTGACCGGTAAGCCCAGACCGCCATGCGCCGCCGGCATCTGCGGTGCCCACAAGCCCTCGACCCTAGCCTTGCCGCGCAGCGTGGAGAGCAGGTCGAGGCGGATGTTCTCATGCTCGTCATAGCTGGCCGGGTCGCCCTCGAGCGGTATCACATGCGCATCGACGAAGGCGCGGTAGCGGCGGCGCAGCACGTCGATGTCCGGCGGCAGGCTAAAGTCCATGCTGAGATATATTCTTTATGCTGTTGAAAACGCCACTAAAGCATCGCCGAATGGCCGCCGTCGACCACCAGGACCGCGCCGGTCACATAGGCCGAGGCGTCGGAGGCGAGAAACAGCAGCGCCCCCTCGAGATCCTCAGGCTTACCGAAGCGGCGCATGGGCACCCGGTCGACCATGGCGCGGCCGGTATCACTGCGCAGGTAGTCCCGATTCAGGTCGGTCTCGAAGTATCCCGGCGCCAGAGCATTCACGCGAATCTCGTGCCGCGCAAGCTCACCGGCCAAGGCCCGCGTTAGATTCACCAGGCCCGCCTTGGCGGCGCAGTAGCTGGCGACCCGCGGGACGCCGGTCAGGCCGAGGATCGAGGCGATGTTGATAATGGAGCCACCGTGTCCCAGGCGGACCATGTGGCGGGCCGTCTCCTGCGCCATCAGCCAGGCGCCCTTCAAATTTGTGTCCATCACCCGGTCCCAATCGGCCTCGGCCAGGTCCAGGGCCGGCGTGCCGACAGCGACGCCCGCGTTGTTCACCAGAATTGAGATCGGACCCAGTTCGGTTTCGGCAGCGCGGACGCATTCGGCCACGGAGGATGCGTCGGTCACATCCAGGGGCACCGGCATGGCCCGGCCATCGAAAGCCTGAATCTGCCGGGTCAGCTCGGCCAGGCGGTCCTGCCGCCGCGCCGCGATGGCGACCTTGGCGCCGCCGCGGGCCAGGGTCAGCGCGAATTGGCGACCCAGGCCGCTGGACGCGCCGGTCACAAGGGCAACCCGGTCCTGTACATCGAACAGGCCGGCGGGTGCATTCATGGGCGGGCTCATGTCGCTCATAGGGCCTTGGCCTGTTCGCGCAGGACGAACTTCTGAATTTTGCCTGTCGAGGTTTTCGGCAGCGGCCCGAAGACGACCGTCCTGGGCACCTTGAACCCGGCCAGGACCTCGCGGCAGTAGTCGGTAATCTCCGCCGCGCTGATCGTCGCGCCCGGCTTCGCCGTGATGAACGCGCAGGGGGTTTCGCCCCACTTCGCATCGGGCCGCGCCACAACGGCGGCCTCCAGGACGCTCGGGTGACGGTAGAGCGCCTCCTCCACCTCCAGGCTGGAGATGTTCTCGCCGCCCGAGATAATCACGTCCTTCGAGCGGTCCTTGACCTCCATGTAGCCATCGTCGTGGCGGACGGCCAGATCGCCGGTGTGCAGCCAGCCGCCGCGGAAGGCCTCGGCAGTGGCCGCCGGATTCTTGTAGTAGCCCTTCATCACCGTATTACCGCGCAACATGATCTCCCCCAAGGCAGCGCCATTCGCCGGCAGTTCCGCCAAGTCTTCCGGCGCTGCCACCATGGCGCCGTCGAGAGTGACATAGCGCACGCCTTGGCGTGCCATCTTTTCGGTGCGCTGCCGGTCGTCCAAGCCTTCCCAGGATTCCTGCCAGGCGCAGACGGCGGCCGGGCCGTATGATTCCGTCAGGCCGTAAAGGTGGGTAACCCGGAAACCATTCGCCTCCATGGCCTCGATNACGGCGCTCGGCGGCGCCGCGCCGCCGGTGGCGATCTCCACCGTTTGATCGAAGGGCGTCTTCGCCTCGTCCGGGGCGTGCGCCAGCATGGTCAAGACCACCGGCGCGCCGCACATATGGGTCACCCCATGGCGGGCGATGGCGGCGTAGACCGGCGCCGGCTCCACCTTGCGCAGGCAGACATGGGTGCCGCACGCNGCGGTAACCGCCCAGGTGAACGTCCAGCCATTGCAGTGGAACATGGGCAAGGTCCACAGGTAGACCGAGTCCGTGCGCAGGCCGAAGGTGATCATATTGCCGAAGGCGTTGAGATAGGCGCCCCGGTGGCTATAGACGCAGCCTTTCGGGTTGCCCGTGGTGCCGGAGGTATAGAGCAAGCTCAGGGACTGCCACTCCTCGGCCGGTTCGCCCGTATCGGCGGTTGGGTCGCCCTCCGCGAGCAGGGCTTCATAGGATATGTCGCCAATAGCCTCACCCTCGGGCGCCAGCGCGTCCTCGATGTCGATCACCAGAGGGTTGGCCTTGGTCTGCGCCAGCGCCACGCGCGCGGTCGCCACAAACTCCCGGTCGCAGAGCAGCACCTTCGACTCGCCATGCTCGAGGATGAACGCAATCGTCGCCGGGTCCAGGCGGGTATTGAGCGCATTGAGCACTGCGCCGGCCAGGGGCACGCCGTAGTGCGCCTCCAGCATGGCGGGTGTGTTCGGGGCCAGGATGGTGACCGTATCGCCCCGGCCGATCCCACGCCTGCTGAGCGCCGAGGCGAGCCGGCAGGCGCGCGCGTACAAGTCGCGGTAGCTGAAGCGCAGATCGCCGTGAATAACCGCTGTCTTGTCCGGAAAGACCCCGGCCGCCCGGCGCAGATAGGTAATCGGCGTCAGCGGCGCCGTGTTCGCGGCGGTGCGGTCCAGATCCCGCTCGAAAATCGAAGCAGCAACTTGCGTCTGGTCCATGCGGGTCCGGTTTGCCAGGGTTTCACCGTCAGGGCGTTCCGCGCTATGGTTGGGCGGGCGCTGGGAAAGGTCAAGCCCCTGCCCTATTTTCGCTCCCAGGCATACGGCAAGACGATCATGCATATCGACATCTTTTCCGACACCATTTGCCCCTGGTGCTTCATCGGCAAGCGCCGGCTGGAGCGGGCCTTGGCCGAACGGCCGCAGCCCGGCTTGACCGTGCGCTGGCGGGCCTTCCAACTGAATCCCGACATGCCGGCCGAAGGGATGGAGCGGAGCAGCTATCTGGCGCTGAAATTCGGCGGTGCCGCCAACGCGCAATCCGTCTACGCCCAGGTCGAGGCGGCGGGCGACAGCGAAGGCATTGCCTTCGCCTTCGACCGCATGAAGCGCACGCCGAATACGATCAATTCCCACCGCCTGATCCGCTTCGCCGATACGAAGGGCCGGGAGAACGAAGTGGTCCAGGCCTTGTTCGACACCTATTTCCTGGGAGCCGAGGATATCGGCGATCGCGATGTGCTGGTCGAAGCCGGGCGCGTGGCCGGGCTAGACGCCGACGAAGTCCGCGCGTTCCTGACCAGCGATGCCGAGGCCGAGGCCGTGCGGGCCGAGGACCAGGCCGCCCGACAAGCCGGCGTCAACGGCGTCCCCTGCTTCATATTCAACCACCGCCACGCCCTAGCCGGCGCCCACCCGCCCGAGGTGCTGTTTCAGCTCTTTGACCTGGCGAACCAGGAAACGGCCGAGGCGTCCCAGGGCGTCTAGGTCGGCTTTAGAGTCAACACCGGCCGTATTTCCGCGCATTTGGGCATTTCCGTTTGTAGCCAGATTCGGACCTGGCGTGCCCCTAAGATTTCAGCTTTTGGCACCTCGCGACGACATCAAAGGGAGGAGTGCACAGCAACCTCTTCGCGCCGACGAAGAGGGCAATTCCTACCCAGAATTGAAGAAGGCTCTTTGCGTCAGATCAAGGCGGCACAGCGCTTGAGCCGCTAGGAACGTTGCCATGGCAGCTGAGTTTCAACCAACCGCAGCGACCAGAAAACTCTGTCGTGCGCCTTGCGGCTGGTTAAAGGGGGTGACACCGTCGGAGAAACGAGGATCTCATCATGGACGAGACCACGCGCAACCAGATCATCTCAATCATCGATGACGTTGATGATATGACCATCGCCACGGTGCGGGAGGATGGGTACCCACAGGCGACGACGGTCAGCTATGTCAATGATGGCCTCACCATCTATTTTGGCACGTCTGCAGACTCCCAGAAAGCCCGGAACATTGCTCGAAGCAACAAGGTCTCGCTGACCATCAATCGTGGCTACCGCAGTTGGAGCGAGATAGAGGGCCTGTCCCTCGCAGGCGTGGCAACGCTCGTGACTAATCCAGCAGAGCAGCAAAAAGTCGGTGAATTGCTGTTCAAGAAGTTCCCGCAAATCCCGGAATATGCGTCCATGGACGAAGAGAATGTTGCGCTGTTCCGTGTAGACCCGAAAGTCATTTCCCTCCTCGACTACAAGAAGGGATTTGGCCACACCGAACTGGTGGAGATCTAGATGGTCACAAGTGCAGGGTCGCAGGCTGGGGCACCCATCGACACCGACGAGATCCATGCGGCCATTGCGGCCAACGACGAGAAATTCATGGCAGACGTAAACCGGGGCGACCCGGCGGCGGGGGCGGCAGCCTACACCAACGACGCAATCGTCATGCCGCCCAACCAATCGTCAATCGAGGGAAAGCAGGCGATTAAGAATTACCTGGCCGAGTTAAGCTCGCAGTTGCGTTCATCGGACTTCCAGCTATCCATCTCGGAATTCGATGTTCAAGGCGACACGGCCATCGTCCGCGGCACCTATTCCAGCAACATCACGGTACCCGGCATGGACACCCCGATAGAGGATCGAGGGAAGACCTTGAATGTCTGGAAGAAACAAGCCGACGGCAGCTGGAAACTGCACCGCGACATCTGGAACAGCGATATGCCGATTCCGCGGTTGCCTCAAAAAGGGCAAGAGGAAAAGTAGCTCGAAGCCCCCTCGTTCCTGATGCGCGATGGCCTTGTTACCGGGACCGTGCTTGACGTGGATGGAGGCGCCCGTCTCGTGTAACGCCTTTGGTGTGGAGGCGAGCGAAAGATTACGGAAGATAGGTCATGGAAAAACGCAACTTAGGAAGAAACGGGCCATCGGTCGCCGCGATCGGCTATGGTGCCATGGTCCTTGAAGGCTATTATGGCCATTCGGACGATGCTGAAGGCGTTGCGACGATCTCCGAGGCGATGAACCTCGGCATGATGATCGACACCGCCGACGGCTATGGCAATGGACACAACGAAGAACTTGTCGGCCGGGCACTTGCGCAGCACGGCGGCGAGGCGTTCATCGCCACTAAATTCGGTATCGTGTTCGACGAGAATGAAGAAGGAACGGAATTCCCGACCAATTGGGGCTTTTCCCTCACGGTCAATGGCAGGCCGGGCTATGTGTCAAGAGCCATCGACGGCAGCCTCCGCAGACTCGGTGTGAACACGATCGACCTATTGTATCTTCACTTTCCGGATCCGGCCGTTCCGATCGAGGACACCGTCGGCGCCATGGCGGAAGCGGTCGGCGCCGGCAAGGTCGCCCAAATCGGTCTGAGCAATGTAACGGCTGAACAAACGCGCCGGGCGCATGGCGTCCATCCGATTGCCGCGGTCCAGTATGAATATTCCCTGTGGCGCCGCGAAGCCGAGACGGAGTTGTTGCCGAGTTTGCGCGAATTGGGCATTTCACTGGTTGCCTGGTCGCCATTGGGTGCGGGCTTTCTGGCTGGTGCAATGAACGCACCGGCAGAAGGCGATTTTCGCCAGAACAACCCGCGGTTTGCCGGAGAAAACCTGACGGCCAACCAGGATCGCTTCGCACCGCTGTTGGACCTGGCACGGGAAATCGGCGTAAAGCCGGCGCAACTCGCGCTTTCATGGCTGTTGCATCAGGGGCCGGACATCATTCCCATTCCAGGGACCCGCCAGGTAACGCATCTGCGTGAGAATGCGGATGCGGCGGCCATCACACTAAGTGAGGATTCGCTGGCGCAGATTGACCGCTTGGCTCAACCCGGCGCAACGGCGGGAGGAACACTGCTGTAGCCCCTCGCGAAAAAGGAAGGAAGCGCGTTAACGCGGCAAGTCGGAACCTCTAACAGGAAAGCCTCAGCCATTGGGCTGGACTGCATGGGCATGCTTGACAGCGAGCATGGAAGTTAGTCCGCTCAGGGTCAAACCCAGTCGTTCGCCGAGTTCACTATGATAGACCGATATCGACGTGTGAGCGGACATCGCCGCTTACAACACCCGTCAACGAGCCCATGACCTACCCCCCCTGCGCCATCTGCGCCAGGTCGTCGATTAGCCGGCGGACGCCGCGGGCGCGGTCGGCGGGGGTTTCCCATTTCTTTTGGAAGACCAGTTTGTGGTCGGGGCGCACTTTTACGGTGTCGGCTCGCTTTTGGATGAAGGCGATCAGGCCTTCCGGCCGGGCGAATTTGTCTTGATGGAATGAGATCACCGCGCCCTTTGGGCCGGCATCGACCTTGTCCACGCCGGCGTCGATGCAGCGGCGCTTGATGGTGACGATTTGCAGGAGGTTTTCGACCTCCTCCGGCAGCGGTCCGAAACGGTCGATCAGCTCGGCGGCGAAGCTTTCGATCTCGGCCCCATCGACCAGACCGGAGAGCCGGCGGTAGAGGCCCAGCCGGACGCTGAGATCGGCGACATAGGCTTCGGGAATGAGCACCGAGGTGCCGATGGAGATCTGCGGCGTGAAGGCCGGCTCGCCTTCGCCGGCGGCGGCACCGCCGCGCTGGGCGGCAATCGCCTCCTCCAGCATCTGCTGGTAAAGCTCGATGCCGACCTCGCGAATGTGCCCCGACTGCTCTTCGCCCAAAAGATTTCCGGCGCCGCGAATATCCATGTCGTGACTGGCCAGGGTGAAGCCGGCCCCCAGGGTATCCAGGGTCTGCATGACATTGAGGCGCTTTTCCGCCGCGGCGCTGAGCAGCCGCCCCGGCGGTAAGGTCAGATAGGCATAAGCGCGGATCTTCGAGCGGCCGATGCGGCCGCGCAACTGATAGAGCTGCGCCAGGCCGAACATGTCCGCCCGGTGAATGATCAGCGTATTGGCGGTGGGGATATCCAGGCCGGACTCGATGATGTTGGTGGACAGCANCAGGTCGTACTGCCGGTCGTAGAAGGCGGTCATGGCCGCCTCAAGCTGCGTGGGCGGCATTTGCCCGTGCGCCATGACCACCCGGATGTCGGGCACCAGCTTGCGCAGGCGTTCGCTCAAGTCCGGCAGATCCTCGATACGCGGACACACATAGAAGATCTGGCCGCCACGAAAATGCTCGCGCTGGATCGCCTCGCGCACCACCACCGGATCGTAAGGCATGACGAAGGTGCGCACCGCCAGGCGGTCCACCGGCGGGGTGGCGATCAGGCTCATCTCCTTCACGCCCGACATGGCCATCTGCAGGGTGCGCGGGATCGGCGTGGCGCTCAGCGTGAGCACATGCACGCTGGCGCGCAGTTCCTTCATACGCTCCTTCTGTTTGACGCCGAAGTGCTGTTCCTCGTCGACGATCAGCAGGCCCAGGGCCTTGCTGCGGATCGACTTGGCCAATAGCGCGTGGGTTCCGATGAGGATGTCCAAGCCGCCCTCCGCGAAGCCGTGCTTGGCCTCGGCCGCGTCGCGAGTGCTGACCAGGCGGGAAAGCTGAGCGATGCGCACCGGCAGGCCGTCGAAGCGTTCGGAGAACGTCTTGAAGTGCTGCCGCGCTAGTAGCGTCGTCGGCACCACCACTGCTACCTGCCGCCCGCTCATCACCGTCACGAAAGCGGCCCGCAGCGCGATCTCGGTCTTGCCGAAGCCGACGTCTCCGCAGATCAGCCGGTCCATTGGCCGGCCGGCCGCCAGGTCGGCCAGGGTGTCGTCGATGGCGCGCTGCTGATCCTCGGTCTCAGGGTATGGAAAGCGCGCCGCGAACTCGTCATAGAGGCCGGCCGGCGGCTCGAAGGCGTCACCGGGGCTGGTTTCGCGCGCGGCGGCGATCTTGATCAGGCCGTCGGCGATGTCCTTGATGCGCTGCTTGACCCGCGCCTTGCGCGCCTGCCAGTTGACGCCGCCGAGGCGATCCAAATCGACCAGCGCGTCCTCGGAACCGAAACGGGAGAGCACCTCGATGTTTTCCACCGGCACGAACAGGCGGTCGCCGCCGTGATAGATCACCCGCAAGCAATCGTGCGGCGCACTGCCAACATCCAGGGTCTGTAGTCCCTCGTAGCGGCCGATACCGTGATCGACGTGCACCACCAGGTCGCTCTCGTGCAGGGCCGAGACCTCGGTGAGGAAATTGTCCGACCGGCGCCGGGCGCGCTGCGGCCGGGCAATGCGCTCGCCCAGGATGTCCTGCTCCGAGATGACTTCGAGGGCCGGGGTGGCGAAGCCGGTTTCGATCCCCAAGGTCACCAGTCCGACGGTGGTCGGCGGCAACGCCTGGGCCTCGGCCCATGATTCCACCGGCGTTAGGGCCGATAGTCCGTGTTCGTGCAAAAGGCTGCCCAGCCGGTCGCGGGTACCGGCGCTGTAGCCGGCGACCAGGACCCGGCGGCCGGCCGCGTGCTGGGCCGTGATGTGGGTATCGACCGCGTCGTAGAGGTTGACCGCCGTATTGGCCCGCGCCTCGGCGAAATCGTGGGCCCGCCGCCCCTGC
>JGI24023J19991_10004045_pt1 | contig 10111 bp, 10 predicted proteins | sample Cruoilmetagenom1_FD_19991 | JGI IMG/M metagenome (IMG submission 19991)
CGGAGCATGGCGTCGCTCCGTGGCGACAGCTTTCCGCTGATGTTTTGGAAATTCCAACCGGTAGAATTTATGGACCTGAGCGAAATCAAAGCCAATGCCGCAAAGGCCAGCGACCTGCTCAAATCGATGTCGAGCCAGGCACGGCTTATGATTCTCTGTCATTTGGTTGAAGAGGAGCGTTCGGTGAGCGAACTCGAACAGCTCCTTGAACTCAGTCAGTCCGCCATCTCGCAACATCTGGCCATTTTGCGCAGGGAGCGCCTGGTCGAAACCCGGCGCGACGGGCAGAACATTTATTATTCGCTCGATAGCGCCGAAGCCATGGCGATCTTATCGACGCTGTATGGTCTTTATTGCAGTGACGAGGCGTCTGAAAAAAAGACGGCCTAGGGCCACAAGCGAAAGCTTGCGCCCGGTCGGTCGTCTCTGTTTCTTGAAGCTGCGCCGGTCCTAGGACGTGTTTTTGATCACGAAGCGATAGACTCCGTTTTCTTCCCCCTGCTCAACCAGCTCATTGCCCGTCGTGCGGCAAAACGCATCGAAGTCGGCAACTGATCCAGGGTCGGTTGCCAGAACTTCCAGCGTTCCGCCGGTCGGCACGCTGGCAAGCGCCTTCTTGGCCTTGAGGATGGGCAACGGGCAGTTCATGCCCTGGGTATCAAGCGTCATGTCAGTCATTTAGGTCACTTCCCAATTGATTGGCTCTATGGCGCCAAATTCAGATGAACAAGTTGATCTCTGAATCCAACGCATTTTCCATATAGGTAGCGGCGCCGCCGATTTCGATACCATCGATCATCTCGTCCTTATTGAATTCGAAAAGATCCATGGTCATCTGACAGGCGATCAGACGAACTTCGGATTCGACTGCCGCCTCGCGCAGGTCTTCGATCGAAGCAACGCCTTTTTGCTTGATCAGGTTCTTCATCATCGTCGTCGCAGCCGCATTGACGCCCGGAATCGCCGCCACCAGATTAGGCATCTTCATGTGCATGCCCATCATTGGCATCGCCATGTCGGGCTTACCGAGCGGCGAAATCTGCAAATCGAGGTCTTTTTTTAGAAGCGGCAGCCCGTAGAACGTAAAAAACATCGTCACGTCCACACCCATCGCAGCAGCCGTCGTAGCAAGTATGAACGGCGGATAGGCCCAATCGAGCGTACCCTTTGTCACGATAAGCGACATGTTCTTGGAATTGCTCTTTCCGTTACCTTCTTTGGACATGTAGCGCTCCTAATCCCTTGTATCGGCCAGCACCGGTTGACGAACGGCTTTCCTTGTCGATTGATCTATAACATAAAGACATGAGAATTTTCTAATATAATAGTGTGGCGCGATGGTCCGCTGTGACGGCAAATGTCGAATTTGTCGCCACAAGCCCTGCAGAAGAAGGATGCAGAATTCCCATGGAAATGGCAGACGTCACGATACACATAGACGACACACTAACCGAAGAACGCCTCGCACGGATATCCGAGGCGGTGAGAGTTCACGACGGCGTCATGGCGGTCGCTCACCGCGAAGACAAACCGCACCTGATTATCGTCGAGTACAATCCAGCCCAAGTGACCTCGGCAGGTCTGTTGGCTGCTGTAACGGCGCAAGGCGTACAGGCCAAACTGATCGGGCTTTAAGAGCTCAACGCCAAAATACGTGTCCCGCCATTGAGGTCTCCCCCGTAATGGCCCAATGGTCGATCGCGTTGAAAACCGCCGCCTAGCGGTTGCGGGGCATCAGCGGGAGCACATTGGCCGTCATGCAGGCGCCGCTCGCCCCGGTAGGGACCAGACCCGCGCCGACGAACTCGCCCTTCAGTCCAGCGTTAGAATAAACGGCGAGAGAGCGTGCGCCTTCTCGCGCCACCGCCCTCCGCGAATGGGCTATAAGCGATCTTCAACCCAACGCTGGAGAACGCCGTGTTTATTGCAATGAACAGATTCAGAGTGAAAAGGGACCGCGGCGCAGACTTCGAGCGCATGTGGCGTGAACGCGACAGCCACCTCGATGAGGTGCCGGGCTACGTGGAATTCCGCCTGCTCAAGGGACCCGAAGCCGAAGACCACATCCTGTATGCCTCGCACACCCTTTGGCAAAGCTACGATCACTTTGAGGCTTGGACCAAGTCGGACGCTTTTCGCAAGGCCCACGCCAACGCCGGCGACAAATCAGACCCCATCACCCTCGGGCACCCGCAATTCGAAGGGTTCGAGGTCGTTCACAACCAATGATCGCAACTAATTGCGGTCCACCTGCTTTCGCGGTCCCCCGCAGGGCAGCAAATTATATATACAAATAATATTATATATGATTAGCCATATGTATTGATCCATGTTATGACGCTAGCCAAGCGTGAATAGCAGGGCCCTCGCCCGCCGAGTAATGGTCGGATCAACGCGTTTTTTTCGGTCCCAAGTAGGCGACGCGGCGTCCCGCTTAGAAGCTCTTCTCTTGCCTTATCTCCTCCCAAGGCAATTTTCGGGCCCCAAACACCCCGAGAAGAGCTCTGGCCGCACGGGCGCCAAACCAGCCCGTGCGGTCTCGCGTTTTCCCAACTGAAAGCGACCGTCGGATTGCCCACAAAGAATTGGCTTGGAAGGTGCGGTCCGACTGCATCGACCTGGGTTCCATGAAAAAAAAAGCCAGGCCCGAAGGCCTGGCCAGTCATTCTGCCGGTGTAGTCATGCAGGCATGGATTGCTCGCTTGTCCCCGCGGGGGCCGTTGAGCAATGGTGTCACCCACAGCCCTATGTGATTCGCAACCTGTGTATCCAGTGTGGACAACTCCTTTGGCTTCAGAATTTCCGTTGTAAGTGGCAGAAATGCCACGCACAGATTCGGCTGGCGCCGCGCCTGCGCAAATTCTTGACTGGCGGCGGTATTGCCGCAACGTCACAATCTATCCATGAGACAGCGCAAAGTCGGAACCATCATCGCGCTCACCGCTGCCGCTATTTTGGGCGGCGCCGACGCTGGAGCGGTGCTGGCCGCAATCTTCGGCAAAGACAGCCGCCGGCCTGTGCCCCAAGAATTCCGCGCCGCGAGCGCCGCCGTCGGTACGTTGCGCGCCCCCGGCCGTGGCTCGATCAATGAATGCAATGCGGTTTGCGTTTCTCCCCATGTCATAGCGACGTCGGCCCACTGCCTGTATTTCCCGGTACGCAACGGATCTCTCCCCAAATTGCCCGCGGTCAGCTTTCGCAACGCCAGGGGCAGGAGCGCCATCGCCGGCGCCGCCAAGGGCCAGGCAGCCTGGAACGTCATCGCCGGAGCGACATTCGTGTCCAATCGAAAAAACTGGATCGTTTCCCGTGATTGGGCCCTGGCGCGGCTGGCTTCACCGGTCTGCAAGGACGTATCGCTCGACATCGTCACCAAGAACAAGTGGGGCGACCTGTTCGACAATGTGCTGGAGCGCAAGATCTTCGTCATTTCGCAAAATCGTTACGGCACCCGCGTGCGCTTGGAATATGCCGACGCCTGCGACAAGCCGAGAAACGCACTCGAATTGGGTTTGCAATGGCTCGCCATCGATCTGGGAAGCCGCGAGCCCGAGCACCTGATCCCGCATCGTTGCGACTTCAAACGCGGCGCTTCCGGCTCGCCGCTGCTGTTGAAGCAGCAGGACCAGGTAAAGGTGGTCGCCATCAACGCCGCCGAATCCGATGGCCGTATTCTGACCGACAAATTCGGAAAAACGGTTGCCAATCAGGTCAGCGCCAATTTTGCCGTAAGCAGCAAGGCTTTCGCCGCGCAAATTGCCCTTCTCGACAAACAGACGGCGCCTATGCCGCGCGACAAGATCGCCGCGCTGCAGGCCAATCTGGCGCAGCTGGGCTATTATTCGGGCACGCCGGATGGCGCTTTCGGCCGCCGCACGCGCCAGGCCATTCTCGATTTCGAACGCCGCTACTCTCTAACGATCGACGGACGTCCAAGTCCGGCCCTGCTGGTCTCCATCGGCGGCGCCGCGGCCGCACCGGAGGCCGCACGCCCTGCTGTCGTCGAATATTTGAGCGACCCGGCCGCGACCACAAACGGCGCCTTGGCCATCGATCCGAGCAGCGGCATCGCTGGCCGGGCGGATGAGCCCAGCGCCGTGCGCGGCGATGCCGCGAGCAGCGCCCTTTCCGCTTGCCGGAGCGCCGGCGGCGACTGCCGCATCTTCGCGCTCGGCGATAACGTGGTTTTCAGGCAGGAGGAGCCCGTCGTTGCAGAGCCCGAACCAAATCCGGCCGGGCCCTGATGCGTCACGGCGTCCGGTCTCAGCCAGGCAAAATTGGCGTCAATCGAGATGGCGGGCGAAGAAGTCCGCGGTCCGCTGATTGGCGATGTCGGCCGCCTCGGGATTGAAATTGACTGAGTTGGGACGGGCGAAGGCGTGACCGGCTCCGCCATAGCTGTGCAGCTCGACTCCGGACCGACTTTCGAGCGCGCCGTAAATTGCGGCTCTGGCGTCGGGCCCGCACAGCTCATCCGTCTCGCCAAAGTGCAGCAGAAGCGGCCTGATCCCACGCCGCGCGTCCGCCAACACGGTCTCGATGCCAACGCCGTAATAGCCGACGCTGGCGTCTGCGTCCGATTGCACGGCCGTGTGATAGGCAAGCCGGCCGCCGAGGCAGTAGCCAACGACCCCGACGCGGGCACACGGCCCCCGCAAATGTGCGACGGCCGCGACGCAGTCCTCGATGCCCTTCGCCAGGTCAAATTTCCCGTAATACCCCATCGCCCGCTCACGCTCGCTCTCCTGCGTGCTGTCGAGATCCACGCCGGGTTCGATCCGCCAAAACAGATCCGGCACGATGGCGCGCCGGCCCTGCTCACCCAACTGATCGGCGACGGCCCGCATGGTCGCGTTTACGCCAAAAATTTCCTGGATCACCACAACGCCGCTTGCCGCATCTTCGGGACCACTCGCATATGCCTGGAAACGCCCCGAGCCGTCGGCGGCCTCGATCTCAATCACCGAACCCGTCATTGTTATTCCTCACCTCTCGACTGTTGTGGAATGGGTGCTTCTTCTGATATTTCGCGCTAGCTTAGCCAAATTAGCAAAACGAGAGCACCAGAGATTGCCATTCGTTCGATCGTCATCGTCGCGAGCCTGATTTGCCTCGATGCGATCGCCGCCTAGAGCCTCGGGGCCACGGGCAACCCCAACACCGCCATACGGATCCCCATCCCATGAAGGTTGATGTAAGCGCCAGCGGGAGCTGGATCGATGAAACGCTGCATGACGGCTTTCGATTCCGCATCAAAGCCCAAAACGTGCTGCACGAATCACGTACCGAGCACCAACACCTGGTCATTTTCGAAAACGAAACTTTCGGCCGGATGATGATGCTCGATGGCGTCGTTCAGCTGAGCCAGCACGATGAATTCATCTATCACGAGATGATGGCTCACGTTCCGCTGTTCGCCTTGGGCAGCGCAACCGACGTGCTCATTGTCGGTGGTGGCGACGGCGGCGTTCTGCGTGAGGTCTTGAAACATCAATCGGTCGAACGCGTGGTTTTGTGCGAGATCGACCGCGGCGTCATCGATCTGTGCAACGAACACTTTCCCTTCGTCTCAGATGGCGCCTTCGACGACGCCCGCACGCAGATCGTCATCGCCGACGGCACCAGGTTCGTGGCCGAAACAGCCAATCGGTTCGACGCCGTTTTGATCGATTCAACCGATCCCATCGGTCCGGGCAAGGCGCTCTTCACGCGCGATTTCTACGGCAACTGCAAGCGCTGTCTCAAACCCGGCGGCGTGCTGGTGACGCAAAACGGCTTGCCGTTTCTCCAAGCCCCCGAGCTGGAACAGTCGATCGCCCATTTCAAATCCTTATTCGAAGACGCCTGGGCATATCTCATCACCACGCCAACCTATGTGGGTGGCCCTATGGCGCTCGGCTGGGCAAGCAACAGCGAGGCGTTGCGCCAGATAGAGGCCGGCGAACTTTCGGCCCGTTTCGCGCGCGCGGGCTTCCAATTGCGTTGCTATTCACCAGACGTGCACGCGGCCGCCTTCGCTCTGCCGGGTTACGTGCAAAAACTGGTGGAGGCGGCATAAGGCGGCAATCAAGCCGCGGCGGGCTCCAGGGCGCCCGGCCGCAGCAACAGCAACGGGCATTCGATTGCAGCGGCAACGCGCACAATTGCCGCGTCGCTGCCGATCAAGCGCCCGCCAAAGCCCGCAACCAGCAATCCACCGCCGAGCCGGCTGACGCCATAGGCCAGCGACGCCGGCTCATCCGTCTTCAGCGATTCCACCAGCACGCGGCGATCGCGGCCCACTATCTCGGTCAGCCGCATCGCAAATTTATCGGGACGCGCCAGCGCCTCGGCCACGGCGAGAACACCCAGCGCGTCGGTTGATTGACCGCCGAAGCGCAGCGCCGCTGCGACAATTTCGTCCATGTGTTCCAGATCGTCTATCAGCGCGATAATGCGTCCACTGGCTCTTCGAACGCCCTGGCCCACAAGCAGGCAACCCGCCACGCCGGCCAGACACGAAACGACCGCCCGCATATCGCGATGCGTCGCCGTCGATATAGGCTCGCCAAAAACCAATATTCCTGCCCGCTTGCCGGCCTGCCGCATGGCGTGAGCGGGTTCGTCGCGTACCGTCGTAAAGCGGGTTTTGACATCGAGGCGGCGGGCAATGGATTCGATCTCGCGCTGGGCCGCCAGAGAAGCGGCGTGCATTTGACGCGCGACCACCTCCCGCGAGAGCGGGCGCGACCGCCGGCCGGTCATGGTTATCTCACGCGCGAACGGCATCGCCGAAAGCGAGAGCAGGTCATCGTCTTCGACGAATATGCTCTCGAAATCGCGGTGCAACGCCGCCGCGACCCGCAGCGCGGCCTCGAGCGTCACGGGGTTGGCAGCGCCTGCGCGCAGCTGCAACACCACCGGACGCTCACCCGGTGATTTGCGCTTGGCCATCAAGACAACAGCTCCCGGGAGGGGTCGTCGCCGTCTTTGGCAAAGAACTTGCGTCTGTTTTCAGCGTATTCCAACAGACGGGCCTCGACGCGGTAGTTGATGCTGTCGGGCTCGAAAGCACCGTCCGAGCCCCGTTCGCCGGCGGGCAGACCGGTCAGGATCTCAATACCCTGTGCGATGGTCTCCACCGCATATATTGCAAATTCGCCGCGCGCCACCGCCTCGACCACATCGTCGCGCAACATCAGGTGTTCGATGTTGGCGTGGGGAATGATCACGCCCTGTCTGCCGGTCAGTTCGCGCGCACTGCAAACGTCGAAAAATCCTTCGATCTTCTCGTTGACGCCGCCAATGGCCTGGACGTCGCCAAACTGGTTGACCGATCCCGTAACGGCCAACGACTGACTTATTGGCGCCTGCGCCAGCGCGCTCAAAAGCGCATAAAGCTCGGCCGACGAAGCGCTGTCGCCATCGACGCCCCCATAGGATTGTTCGAACACGAGACTGGCCGAAAGCGCCATTGGCACGTCGAGCGCATAGGTGCCTTCCAGAAAGCCGCGCAGGATCATCACTCCCTTGGAGTGCAGTGGACCGCCGAGCGCCACCTCGCGCTCGATATCGATCAACCTCCCCGTCCCCATCCGGACCCGCGCGGTGATGCGATTGGGACGGCCATAAGCAAAACTGCCGAGCGCCTGAACGCTCAATCCGTTGATCTGACCCACATGAGCACCGTCGGTGTCGACAAGCACGACGCCGCGCTGGATCGTCTCCTGCACCTTTTCCCGCAGCCGGTCGGACCGGTGGGTCTGCTCGGCGATCGCGCGCCCGACATCCTCGGCGCCGATCACGTCGCGCCCCTCCTCGCCGGCCCAAAAATTGGCCTCCCGCAGAATGTCTGCAAGCGCTTCGACGCGCAGCGTGAGCTTTTCCGAATCCTGGGCGATGCGCGANCTTTTTTCGATCAATCTGGCNACACCGGCAGCGTCCACCGGGCGCAATCCGTGGCGGCTGACGACTGATGCGATCAGACCCGCATAGGCNTGGGACGCATCGTCGCTGCGGTCCATGGTGTCGTCGAAATCGGCCTGCACCTTAAACAACTGATTGAATTCCGGATCGGCCGCCGCCAGCATGTAATAGAGCATCGGGTCGCCGAACAGCACCACCTTGGCCTTGAGCGGGATGCGCTCGGGCAGGAGCGTGACGGTGCTCACCATGTTGAATTGATCGGTCGGCGACTCGATGCCGATCTCGCCCGATTTCAAGGTCCGCTTCAGCGCCTCCCAGGCGAAGGGCGCCCCCAGCATCTTTCGCGCATCGAGCATCAGATAGCCGCCATTTGCACGATGCAGCACACCCGGCTTGATCAACAGGAAATCGGTGATCAACGCCCCCATTTGCGGCAGGTGCTCGATCCGTCCGATCAGATTGCCGAGCGTGGGATTGTCCTCTTCGATGACGGGCGCGCCGCTTGCCGCGGCGCCATCCTCATCCTCTGCGCCAACAAGGATGTTCACCATATAGCGCCGGTAGCGGACATCGCGGGAGCTGTCGATCGGCTGGGAGACGATCTGTTCCCCCTCACCGCCCTCACCGATAAAGAGGCCCACATTCGGAATCAAATCACGCTCCACCGCATCGAGATAGGCGCCGACCTCCTCCAGCTCTCCGAAATCCTTGCGCACGTCCGTGAGCGCTTGATGGACCGCGCCCTCCGCCAGTTCTTCATTGAGCTCGCGGACTGAATCGCGCGCCTCCTTCTGCAAGCGCGGCATTTGTTGCAAAAGCGACTGCAGCTCGCTCTGCAATCCTTCGATCTTTTTCTCGATGGCATCGCGCTCCTTCTTGGGAAGCGCATGGAACTCCTCCGGCTTCAGAACATTGCCATCGGCCGCCGGCGCCATCGCAAAACCCGACGGCGTACGCAGCACGGCGATTTCCTTCGATTCCGCTTTCTTGTTGAGGACCTCGAATGCCTCTTCCTGGCCGGCACGGAATTGTTCGTCCACGGCGCGCCGCCGTGTCTGGTACTCCTCACTTTCGAACATGCCGGGAATCGCTTGGCGCAATTCGTCGATCATGCCGATCATGGCCTGTGAGAGTTGCCGCGCGCGGCCCCTGGGCAGCGCAATGGCGTTGGGCATGTGGGTGGTGTCAAAATTGTAGACATAGACCCAGTCGCAGGGCGCCGGCTCACCCGCAGCCTTGGCCTCCAAGAGCGCGCGCACCGCCGTCGACTTGCCCGATCCCGCCGGGCCCAACACGAACAGATTGAATTCCGGCTCGTCGATGCTCGTGCCGAATTTGATGGCGTTGAGCGCGCGCGCCTGTCCAATGATGGTTGTCGAGGGTTCGAGTTCGCGCGTGGTGCGGAACTTAAACCGCGAAGGATCGCACCGCCGGCGCAATTGCTCTGGCGCAAGCGCTTGGTGCGAAGTGTTTAGCGTTTCGATGACGAAACTCCATTACTCACACTCGCTGAGGCAGCAATATAGACAATTTTTTTTGCGCGGCGGCAAGCAAACGCAGCGCGCCATCGCGACCTGGACGCACGCCCCTCCAAGCAACGCCGCCTAATCGCGGGAGAGAAAATGCAGGCTGAATAGCGCCTTGTCGTCGGTCCAAACTTCGTCCGACCGCCACCCGGCCTGGCTCGCAAGGTCCCGAAATTCCTCGATCGAATATTTGTGCGAATTTTCGGTATGGATTCGCTCGCCTTTGGCGATCGCAAACGGACGTCCCAACACGCTCAGCCGCTGATCCTCGAGGCTGACGATGTAAATCTCGATGCGGCCCAGGTCTTCGTTGTAAACGGCTTCGTGCTTGAACTTGGCCAGATCGATGTCGCCGTCCAGTTCACGATTGATGCGCTCCAGCAGATTGAGATTGAACTCCGCCGTCACGCCTTTGTCGTCGTTGTAGGCCGCCTGCAGCGTCTCACGGTTTTTCTTGAGGTCGACGCCCACCAAAAACGCGCTGTCGTCGCCAAGCAATTCGCGGGCATCGCGCAGAAACTGGGCGGCTTCGCTTGGCGTGAAATTGCCGATGGTCGAGCCAGGGAAAAAGCCAAGCTTCGGGGCGCCCTCAACGGCCTCGGGCAACTCGATCGCATCGTTGAAGTCGGCGTGAACCGGGATCACCACGAGGTCTGAAAATTTGTTTTGCAGTTTTTCGG
>JGI24023J19991_10004046_pt1 | contig 10107 bp, 12 predicted proteins | sample Cruoilmetagenom1_FD_19991 | JGI IMG/M metagenome (IMG submission 19991)
CCATTGATGGTACTGTAAATTATTATGGAAAGCTGTTGTCAAAAAAAGAAGCAGATGAATATTACACCAACTTACTAACGAACATTGCATGGAAAAAAGATGTTGCCTTTATTTTTGGTAAACGTATTGAAACCAAACGTAAAGTAGCTTGGTATGGTGAAAAAGAGTTTAAATATACCTATTCTAATCATACAAAATTGGCCCTGCCCTGGACAAATGAACTCAAAGAGCTAAAATTATTGGTTGAGCAAAGAACTGGTGAAACATTTAATTCCTGCCTCTTGAATTTATACCATACTGGAGAAGAAGGTATGGCATGGCATAGTGATGGTGAAAAAGATTTGAAAAAAAATGGTGCTATCGCCTCTTTAAGTTTTGGTGCAGTACGTAAGTTTGGTTTTAAACATAAAGAGACTAAAAAAACCATTTGGCTACAATTAGAAAATAGTAGTTTATTAGTAATGAAAGGCAGCACACAAAAGCACTGGCTGCATAGATTGCCACCAACTAAAAAGGTGCTTATCCCAAGAATTAATTTAACTTTTAGAACGATAATTACATAACCAATGAATACACTATTCACAATTTATTTAGCAACTTCTCCTCTATGCGGTTTTAAAGCATCACGAAAAGTAAGCATATCAGTTTCATTGACTGTAATGAAAGCTATGCAGTACAATTCAGAAATTTCTTGAGTAGAAATCTCATGGAAGAATAAATTTTCCTTTTCTGAAAACTCTTTTAAATGGATGCAATGATGCTTGGCAATTTCTAAGGCTTCTAGCCCACGGAAATCCCATATTAATTTTATTTTTCTGTTCATTTCTGTTTCAATCTAACTATTTTGAGATTTTTCCCTTCCTTCTTGTTCTACATTGTTGGCTGAACAACCTTTTCGTTCTTAATAACATTATAAAACTATATGTAGTGTTGAGCGTTGTAATACTCAATGTATTTATATTTTTCAAAAATAAGAATAATTTATCTTTGAAAAATGAATTTATCAACACTAAAAAACTCAGGTGTATTAATTGGTATTATAGGGATAGTTTTATTTTCTGCAAAAGCAATCATGGTAAAATTGGCTTACCTATACGGTGTAAGCTCAATACATTTATTATTATTCAGAATGTTATTCGCCTTACCTTTTTATCTAATTATTTCAGTCTACAATAAGCCTAAAAATCCTGATGAAATCAAGAAAAAAGATTATTTATGGATTATATTTTTCGGGTTTATAGGTTATTATTTAGCTAGTTATTTTGATTTTTTAGGTTTAAAATACATCAAAGCGGGTTTAGAAAGAATTATTTTATTTATATACCCAACATTAGTTATTATTATTGGTAAAATATTTCTAAAAGAGAAAATTTCAACAAGACAAATCATTGCCATTTTAATCACATATTTTGGAGTTATTATTACCTTTTGGGGAGAATTACAGTACAATGGAGATTATGTATTATTAGGTGGTTCACTCATATTTTTAAGTGCATTAACCTATGCTTCTTATTTGGTTGGGAGTGGCTGGTTGATTCCGAAATTCGGCGTGTTGACATTTACTTCATACGCCATGTTAGTTTCAACGGCATGTGTAATTATTCATTATTTGGTAACTGATAGGAACTCCATTTTTGAATATGCGTATCAAGTCTATGTCTTAGGTTTTTTAATGGCGATATTTTCAACATTAATTCCTTCTTTTTTAGTATCGTTAGCCATAAAAAAATTAGGGGCTTCAGATTTTTCAATCTTGGGGAGTATTGGTCCAATATCAACCATTATTTTAGCCTATTTCTTTTTAGAAGAACGGCTTACATATTTACAAATATTAGGAGCCATTATTGTAATTATAGGAATTACAGTAGTTTCNCATAACAAGAGAAAAAATGCTTAGTTTAGCATATATTATTTCATAAATGTCAAAAAAATCATTAATCTTAGTTATTATTCAATTTTCAAGCTTTGCTTTTTTTGGATTGACTGGCGGGCTCTTTGCAAAAGGATTTCTATTAGCCATTCAAATATTAGGATTAACCCTAGGTTTATGGGGGATTCTAGCCATGAAAATAGGAAACTTCAATATTCAACCTGAAGTAAAACATACCGCAATTTTTGTGTCTCGTGGGCCATATAAAATACTAAGAAACCCTATGTATACAGGACTTCTTATTTTTTTTAGCATTTCAGTATTGAGCAATTTTAGATATTTAAGATTAGGCGTACTACTAGCATTAACAACTGTACTGGTATTAAAGATTTTTATGGAAGAGCAGTTTTTAAGTGAACGTTTTAAAAAAGAATATATAGAATATAAGAAGAAAACGTATCGATTAATTCCGTATGTTTACTAACTATCTGTAGGTATGTACTACAGATGAGAAATAGGATTAAGGATATAATATATGAGTGAGGCATTAAAGCAAAAAGAGAGAGATATTATGCTTATTGAAGAACTACTTGAAAGTGGTTCAGAAAAGGATTGTGCTGAATTTAAGCAAGATAATGAAAGTCCTGTAATGATAGGCAAACTATGCTCTGCATTATCTAATGCTGCTCGTATAGAACAAAAAGACTTTGCTTATATTATTTGGGGAATAGAAGATAGAACACATAAAATTATTGGTACTACTTTTAACCCTGACTCTAAAACTAAAGGGAATCAAGTTTTTATAATGTGGCTTTCAAAAATGCTTTCTCCACGTATTACATTTACTTTTAGAAAAGTGAAACACCCAGAAGGTAATTTGATTTTATTAGAGATTCCTGCTACGCATACTACACCTGTAGAATTTGAGCGTACCGCATATATTCGTATTGGGAGTGCTACTCCACGTTTATCAGATTATCCAGAACATTATCAAAAATTAATAGACAGTCTACGTTCGTACAATTGGGAAAAAGCTATAGCAAAATCGTTTGTTACCGCAGATGAAGTAGTAAAATTAATTGATTATCCTGCATATTTTAAACTAACCAAACAAAATTTACCAACCAATAAAAAAGGGATTTTAGAAAAACTTGTTGCTGATAAATTGATTGTAAAAGATGTAGGAGGTCATTGGAATATCACCAATCTAGGGGCTATCCTTTTTGCAGAGAATTTAGATAGTTTTGATACATCACTCTCTCGTAAAGGTATTCGTTTTGTCGCTTATGATGGCGATAATAGAGCAGCAATTGTAAAACAAAGAATAGACGGTAAAAGAGGTTATGCTAAAGCATTTGATGGAGTTGTTTCTTATATTAATGATTTATTGCCTGTAAACGAAAGAATAGGTAGTACTCAAAGAAAAACAACATTGATTTTTCCTGAAATTGCTATTCGTGAAACCATTGCCAATGCACTTATTCATCAAGATATGACCATAAGTGGGACAGGTCCACTTATTGAACTTTTTGATACACGCTTAGAGGTTACGAACCCAGGAAAATCATTAGTAAAAACCGAAAGAATGATTGATTTACCACCACGCTCAAGAAATGAAGCCTTGGCATCATTAATGAGAAGAATGGAAATGTGTGAAGAACAAGGAACGGGATTAGACAAAGTGATAATCAGTATTGAATTAAACCAATTGCCACCTCCAAAATTTCAAGAATTAGATAATTCTATGCGTATCATACTGTTAGCACCACGCTCTTTTGCAGATATGACAGTTTCAGAAAGAGTAAGAGCCTGCTATCAACACGCAATAATAAAATATTTAGACCGTAAAAAAATGAAAAACTCAACATTGTGTGAGCGTTTTGGAATTGACAAGAAAAATGCAGCACAAGCATCTGTTATTATTAAAAAAGCCTTAGAGAACAAATTTATAAAACCCGCAGACCCCGAACATCCAAGAGGTGGTTATGAACCCATTTGGGCATAATTAAAAAGTTCTTGATTGGGTTTTGATTTTAAAAGGCAAAATTATTAATGATAATCACATAAATAATTGATAATCATACAAATAGTGTATTTAAAAGTTCTTGATTGGGTTTTGATTTTAATTTAAAAAGGATAATATTACACATAAGCCATACATATTTGTGATTTTAAAAACTAAGGATAGATTTAAACAATAAGTGCAACATAAAATAAATATTGATTCCGTATGTTTATTAGTATCTACACACTTAAAAAAATATGAGACTAATTTTACCATTTCTGATTTTGAAGAATATAAGGAATTGACTTGGAGTGCAATGCTTCATTTTAAAGACGAAGAATTTGATAAATCATTGAAAGACTTTCAACAAGCATTTAAGATTATTCCTGATGAAAATGGTTCAGATTATTTTTTTGCATCTGCCTCTGCACTCAACTTAAGCAAAAATAAAGTTGCTAAAGAATTAATCATTCAAGCAATTAAAAAAACAAATGCTTCAGAAAATTATTTTGACAGTTTTAATGAATTTAATTATTTTCGAGATAATGAATTTTTTAGTGAGATTAAACGGAATTATACTAAATACCAATCTGATTTTTATAAAGGCTTAAAACATCCTCAAATTTATTGAGAAATTGATAGCTTGATGAAAATTGATCAAGAAATGAGGATAAATGGTAGTGAATGGACAGATATTTCTAGAGTTGATTCATTAAATATTACTCGGCTGATTGAAATTACTAAGAAATATGGTTGGCAAGATGAAGGTTGGTTGATTTTATGGCATCAACGAGATACTTATGGCAAAGAAACAGCAAATTTATGGCTTATATTCGAGTCAATTCGACCTATATCCAATTGGAGATATTAAAAACGTTGATAAAAGACGAATTAAAAATGGATTACCACCTCTTTGGTATATGGAGAAAATTTATGGAATAAAGCTACCAAAAAACTATAAAAAACAAGTATTGAATAAGGCTGAAAAATAATATATTTGCCAAATGTATAAGATACTAACTGAACAAGATTTTATTTTTAAAAACACTAATGCAAATACGCCTGAAAAAGGAAATATTACATGGAAAACACCTAGTAATATTGCATTGGTAAAATATTGGGGAAAACGAGAACCACAACTACCAGAAAATCCTTCTATAAGTTTTACCTTGGATGCTTGTTTTACACTAACTACACTTGAATTTGACAAAAGTGACAATGATGAGAGTATTGATTTTGACATCTTTTTCGAAGGTGAAAAAAAAGAGACTTTTAAACCAAAAATCGCCACATTTTTTAAGCGGATTCAAAAATATGTTCCATTTATTACTGCCTATAAATTTACAATTAATTCTCGTAATTCTTTTCCGCACAGTAGCGGTATTGCTTCTTCAGCAAGTGGCATGTCAGCCTTAGCTTTATGTGTAATGAGTTTGGAAAAACAAATCAATCCAACAATTACAGGTGATTATTTTAACAAAAAAGCATCTTTTTTAGCACGCTTAGGCTCTGGTAGTGCTAGTAGAAGTATTGAAGGTGAATTGGTAGTTTGGGGTAAACATGATGATTTTAATGAAAGTTCTGACCTTTACGGGATAAAATATCCTACAGAAATTCATAAAAATTTTAAGAATTATCACGATACCATTCTACTGGTTGATAAGGGTGAAAAGCAAGTTTCTAGTACTGTTGGTCATAACTTAATGCACCAACATCCTTTTGCCAAACAACGTTTTGCCCAAGCACATGAAAACTTATCTAAGCTAAATACAATTTTACAAAACGGAAATTTAAAAGAATTTATAACCATTGTAGAAAGTGAAGCTCTTACGTTACACGCAATGATGCTAACGAGCAATCCGTATTTTATCCTTATGAAACCCAATACACTAGAAATTATCAATAAAATTTGGGATTTTAGAGCAACAACAAATTCGAGTGTTTGCTTTACCCTTGATGCAGGTGCAAATGTACATATTCTCTTTCCTGAAAAAGAAGCAGAAATAATTAATAAATTCATAGTGAATGAGTTACTTCAATTTTGCCAAAACGGTCAATATATCTGTGATGGCGTAGGATTTGGAGCGAAACAAATAAAAAACATCTAAAATATTACGAGCTTCTTAACGTTTGAATAAAAGGTATTTCATAGAATATCGTATATTTGTTTTAAATTAAACCTGTAAATAATGAAAGGCCCTTTATTTTACGCTAAAATCTTACTTTTCGGAGAGTATGGAATTATTAAAGACTCTAAAGGTTTAGCAATTCCTTATAATTCATATCAAGGTGCTTTAAAAGTGTCTGATAACTTATCGGAAAAAACAAAGTTATCAAATAAAAATCTTCAAAAATTCTATCAATACTTAACCGATTTAAATACGAAAACGCTAGTTCATTTTAGGTTAGATGAATTGAAAAAAGATATTGACAGAGGCATGTATTTTGACTCTAGTATTCCACAAGGATACGGTGTTGGTAGTTCAGGTGCTTTAGTTGCTGCTATTTATGATAAATATGCTGATGATAAAATCACTGTACTAGAAAATTTGACAAGAGATAAATTACTAAAACTAAAAGAAATTTTCTCTGCGATGGAATCTTTTTTTCATGGAAAAAGTTCAGGTTTAGACCCATTAAACAGTTATTTAAGCATCCCTATTTTAATCAAATCAAAAGATAATTTAGAAACTACAGGTATTCCATATCAAAAAGAAGGAAAAGGTGCCGTTTTCTTATTAGATTCTGAGCAAGTTGGTGATACAGAACCTATGGTGACTCTTTTTATGAATAAAATGAAGAATGAAGGGTTTAGAAGAATGTTGAATGAAGATTTTGCAAATTATACTGATGCTTGTATTGATGATTTTTTACATGGCAACATCAATTCATTATTTGGTAATGTAAAGCAGCTTTCAAAAGTTGTGTTGGCCAATTTTAAACCTATGATTCCGAAGGCCTTTCATAACATATGGCAACAAGGTATTGACACTAACGATTACTTTTTAAAATTGTGTGGTTCTGGTGGTGGTGGCTATATTTTAGGATTTACAGAAGACTATAAAAAAACCCAAAAAATCTTAAAAAATTACAAATTAGAATTGGTATATCGCTTTTAATCTTATTACGATATGGATTTACTTAAAGCTGCCGAAAATAACACTCCAAAAAAACACAATCAATATCCGTTTTATTATAAATTTTTCAGCTTACTTTCTGTAGTTAGAGGATATAATATTGTAATTATTGTAATTGCACAATATTTAGCTTCAATTTTTATTTTCTCACCAGGCCAATCCTTAAAACAAGTTTTATTAAATCTTGACTTATATTTTATTGTCTTAGCAACTATATGTGTAATTGCTTCAGGGTATATAATTAATAATTTTTACGATGTAAATAGAGATTTAGTAAACAAACCTCAAAAAACTAAAATTGATAGTATCGTTTCTCAAAAAACTAAATTATACATATACTTCGGATTGAACTTTTTAGGTTTTGTATTTGCCTTTATCGTCTCTTGGAAAGCTGCTATTTTTTTTGCAGTTTATATATTTTTAATCTGGTTTTACTCTCATAAACTGATACAATACCCATTAATAAAATTATTTTCTGCTTCAATTCTATCACTACTACCTTTCTTTGCGGTCTTTGTTTATTATAAAAATTTTTCTACTATAATTTTTATGCACGCCTCTTTTTTGTTCTTTATATTATTGATGCGAGAACTTATAAAAGATTTAGAAACTATACAGGGAGATATTGTGGTAAATTACATGACTTTACCCATAAAATATGGAGAAAAATTTACCAAAATACTGATTGGTCTTATTGTTTTTTTAACTATCCCTCCTATTTATTTTTTACTAAAACATCCTGAAATAGGCTTAATGCGGTATTATTTCTATTTTTCAAGTAGTGTACTATTGGTGTTTCTTTTTTTNCTTCAAAAAGCAAATTCTAAAAAAAACTACATGCTATTACATACTATACTTAAACTTNTAATTCTTGCAGGNGTATTTAGTTTAGCCTTTATTGACACTTCAGTAATTTTAAAAAGATTTTTGTAATTATTGTAGGATGTTGTTACACAATGCCAAAACAAAAAATAACAATCTTACTAATGCTATATAGTTGTAAAGGATTACATTTGCCAAAAATTTAATAATGGCAAAACAAAAATCGTCGAGAGGACGACACGCCAAACCGTCTTCTCCAACTTCAGATAACACAAAAAAAACTTCCAAAAAGTTTAAAAAGAGTAAACCCAATCCTTACAGAAAGGATCTCCGTAAAGATACTCCTAAGCAAAGGTTAGAAGAACCTACAGAAATTAGACTCAATAAATACATTTCAAATTCAGGTATTTGCTCACGTAGAGAGGCTGATGTTTATATCAAATCTGGTAGTGCTACCGTTAACGGAAAAATAATTACAGAAATGGGTTACAAAGTAAAACCTACTGATGAGGTTCGTTTTGATGATGCTTTGATATCACCTGAACCAAAACGTTTTGTTTTACTAAATAAGCCTAAAAATTTTATTACCTCAATGGGTGATGAGCGTGGTAGAAGTAATGTGTTAGATTTAGTAGGTAATGCAACCAAAGAACGTATTTATCCTGTAGGTCGGTTAGATAGAAATACTACAGGTCTATTATTATTTACTAACGATGGTGAAATGGTTAAAAAACTAACCCATCCTAAACATAATGTTAGAAAACTATACCATGTTTCTTTAGATAAAAAACTAGCTTTAAAAGATCTACAAAAAATTTCTGAAAACTTTGTTTTAGATGGTAAAATGGTTTTTATAGATGCAATTTCTTATATTGAAAATGAATCTAAAAGTGAAGTTGGTATAGAAATTCATTCAGGTAGAAATAGAATTGTTAGAAAAATATTTGAACACTTTGGTTATAAGGTTAAAAAATTAGATCGTGTTATTTTTGCAGGATTGACCAAAAAAAACTTACCAAGAGGTCGTTGGCGTCATTTGACACAACAGGAAATAAACACCCTGAAAATGATCTAATGAAGTACAAAACCCAAACAAATTGTTTGGGTTTATTTTTTACCGTCTATGCATCCATAAAAAATCAAGAGTTAAACGCGTTTACTTCTTTCACTTCCCCAGTTTTTAACTCTAATTGTATGTTGCCAATTCTAACTCGAACTAAACGCAAGGTAGGAAAACCAACTGCGGCTGTCATTTTACGTATTTGTCTAAATTTACCTTCATTCACAATTATACTCACCCAACTCTTAGGACCATGACGCTCATCTCTCACTTTACGATTTGTAATAGGTAATCCTTCAACAGAAAAAATATGAAAAGCTCTACAGGGTTTGGTAATATATTTAATACCCTCAAAACCAATTTCTACACCATTTTGTAATTGCTCAATTGCTATATCGTCTATAATACCATCAACCTGAGCATAATATTCTTTTTCTACTTTTCTACTTCTTATATATTCGCTTACTTTACCATCAGTTGTCAATAATAACAAACCCTCAGAAGTTTCGTCCAATCGACCAATTGCCATTGTTCCGTTCGGAAAATTATACAATTCACCTAACAATTTTTTATTCTTTCTACGAGTTTGATTATTCACTATTTGACTTAAATAACCATAAGGTTTATGAAGTATATAATGATGATGCTTCTTATTCTCTCGCATAATATAATATTATTACAAAATTAAGGTATTTAATTTTGTAATTTTGATATATGGCAAAAATAGGAAGAGAAAAAAATACAAAAAATAAAGCGAAACATACCAGATTACTCAATCGTAAAAAGAATAAAATTAAACAAGAAAAAAAACTACGTAAAGAGCGGTTGAAGGCAATTGTAAAGCAAGCTAATGGTGAGTAAATGTTTTACCTACTTAATATAGGAAAAGTGAATTAATTTTAACTTATAACAGTATTTTAAGACTAAAAACACGCCAAAAAAAATACGCTTTTATTTTTTATACTTCGAACTTCTATGTATATTTGTTATCTCAAAGAACAATAAATATGGAAAAACTATCAAAAGAATTGATTGGGGCTTCAACAATACCAATTATACTTTCAATACTTTCGAAAAACGAATCTTATGGATATGAAATAATCCAAAACGTAAAAAAAATATCTAATGGAAAAATAGAATATGGAGACGGAACTTTATATCCAGTTTTACACAAATTAGAAAAAAAAGAACTCATCGCATCTTATTGGAAAAT
>JGI24023J19991_10004048_pt1 | contig 10106 bp, 8 predicted proteins | sample Cruoilmetagenom1_FD_19991 | JGI IMG/M metagenome (IMG submission 19991)
GTGAACAGTTGGAATATACAGCCGTGGATGATCAGGGTCGTATAATTCCGGAGCTCCTTCCAAAATTGGATGAGAGGACAATATTGGTTCTTCAGGCAGGGCATGTAAGTACTGGTTCATTTGATCCTTTTAATAAAATTATGCCAATTGCTGAAGAGGCAGGGGCCTGGGTACATGTTGATGGGGCTTTTGGTCTCTGGGCAGCAGGTTCTGATAAGTTTAAAAACCTGACTGAAAGCATGGTTTTAGCAGATTCATGGTCTGCAGATGGTCATAAGACCCTTAATACCCCTTATGACAGTGGAATTATTCTTTGTAAAGACAAGGAAGCTCTTAGTTCTGCTCTTCATGCAGCCGGATCCTATATAATCTATGGTGAAAACAGGGACGGGATGCTCTTTACACCGGAAATGTCACGCCGGGCAAGGGCTGTTGAAATGTGGGCGGCTCTTAAATTTCTCGGTACAAAAGGTCTGGCTGAGCTGGTGGAAGGACTTCATGAAAGGGCCGTTCAGTTTGCAAAAGAGTTTGAAGCTAATGGGTTTTATGTTCTTAATGATGTTGTCTTTAATCAGGTTCTTGTATCCTGTAAAGACGATGATCAGACTAAAAAGGTTCTTGAACTGGTTCAGAAATCAGGGGAATGCTGGTGTGGGAACGCAATGTGGAGTGATAAGTATGTTATTCGGGTGAGTGTCTGTTCATGGGCTACTACTGAGAGTGATGTCAGCAGATCTGTGAAGGCTTTTGTTGATGCACGGAGTTAAGTTGTCGGATAATGGTTAGCATCGTATAATTTTTCTATTCTAATATCATATCTTAATATGTTAAAATCTTAAGTTATGAAAGAAACTGAACTGTCGGAACCCTTAAGCATGTGGCTGGAAAAGCAGGGATATACTGTTTCCTGCGAAGTTAAAAACTGTGATATTGTTGCCCGTAAAAAAGATGAACTTGTTATTATTGAATTAAAAACAAGATTCTCTCTGGATCTGGTGTATCAGGCAGTAAATAGAAAAACTATGACAGAATCTGTATATGTTGCAGTTCCGGTTTTAATCGGTAAAAAATCAATTCCAAAACTTAAAGAAGTAAAAAAACTACTTTTCCGTCTGGAAGTAGGGCTAATACTGGTTAGGTTTTTGAAAACCAAAACCAGGGTGGAAATTATCTCTCATCCAGGTAGGTACAATCCAAGAAAAGCTTCAAAAAAAAGAAGTGCAATAATCAGAGAAATTGATGGTAGATATTCAGAGTTTAACAAGGCAGGCAGTGCCACCAAAGATCCACGGGTAAGTGCCTATAAGCAGCAGGCATTGGTTTGTGCATGGTTATTGGATAAGCATGGAATGATGTCTCCAAAATCCATTGTAAATTCCGGAGGTGGAGTTAAAACACAACAGATACTTTCAGGAAATATCTATGGATGGTTTGATAAGGTCAGCAGGGGGCTGTATTCTCTAAACCCTGCGGGTAAGAAGGCATTAAAAAACTATAAAGATATATTGAAGGAAATAAATAAAACAATTGATAATAGTGAGTAATATTTTACGTAAAGTGCAGATTATAATTTGTTCAAAAAGGTTTCAAAATATCCTTCAAATCCAATAATTTTAACAGGCTCAATTTTTCTTGAATCAATATTTACAAACTCTTTAAGGTCTTTATTATCTTTCCCCTCATATGCTCCTTTTCCAAGAAGTGCTGCCCCAAAAGAAGTTGCTTCAGATATATTAGTAATATATACAGGGTTATTGGGGAAGACAGATGCAATTAGTTTTATGTAAATCTTGTTATGTCTGAATCCTCCTTCGATATATATTGGAGAGCACTCCGGAGCATTAACCCTTTCTATTGAAACTTTTGTTTGGAAAACAAGGGAGAGAACCAGTATATGGTATGCTTTTTCATAATCCTTAAAGAACTCAGGTGTACTTATATCTTCCTGTACTTTTATCAGTTTAAAAATATTGTCATTTTCAACTATTCTTGGATCAGAATCCGGGAATTGTCCTGCTCCTTTAACAACTCCGGGAAGTATAAAGTTATTATTTTCATGTAGGATCTGTTCTGTCAATTTTATATTAAGTTCCGGATAGTCATTTCTGTTATGAAGTTTTTTCAGGATATCTGTATATGTTTCAAATTCAAGACCCCCCATAAAGATAGCTGTCTTCACCAAATCTCTGTTGGCAGAAATATTATAAAAAACCATTTTACCAAGTTCATCTTTTGTAAAAGAAAGATCTTTAGTTGGGTGCATTACCACACACCAGGTGCCAGTAGAGTTTAGAATGAAGTTTTCTTCTCCATTTATCAGATAAGGAAGGAGTGATGAGTTCGAATCATGGATTCCGGTTGTTACAATTGTATTTGGATCAAGATTTGTCCGGTCTACAATATCTTTTGATATTTTACCAAGAATATCTCCTGGTTTATTTATATTGTCCGGAAGCTTTGGAAGTATCCCTAACTTTTCTGCAGCATCAGACCATCGCCATTCTTTAAAGTTCCAAAGATAACTGTGACATCCTGCATAGGTATAATCTGCAGAACTTTTTCCTGTAAGCTTATATCCAAAGTACTGGGGGTAGAGTAGTATTTTTTCGGTTTTTTCAAAACCCCCGGGGAACTTTGTTTTAAGGAAATACAGGAGTTTGGCATAATTAATAAGGGGTTTTAATTCTGCCGTTGCGGTTTTTATCTGGAGTTCATCTCTGTTTCCAGCAATATTATAAAAATCATCATGAAATGATTCTTCTACTTCGTTTGTATAGGCTACTACGGGTACCGAAGGATTTCCATCTTTATCTATACATACTCCTGTCGCACCATGAGTAGTAACTGATATAACCTTTATTGGATACTTTTCTCCCATAGTTTTTAGGCTTTCCATAAACCAGAAATTTATTCCATCAATATCTTCGACATCCAGATCATTGTATTTAATTGTTGGAATTGATGAATAAATAGAATCCAGCTGTTTCAGCTGGTCATCATAAATAACAAGTTTTTTGTTGGTTTTTCCAATATCTAAAACAGCAATTGCGTATTCCATATATAATGTTCTCCCTTAACTGTTTTTAGTATTCCCTATACAAGTTCAACACTTAATCCAGTTTCAATCAGTTTCTCATAGATATCTTTATTTAATCCCTTATCTGTAATAATTTTATCCATTCGTGAAAGTGGAAATATTTTGACGAATCCATTTTTCCCATACTTGCTGGAATCGGTTACAGTAATAACCTGTTCTGCCTGGTCTGTCATTTTTTTAAATATTTCTGAACCCTCTGCAAGATGTGTAGTTAGGCCCGTTTCAAGGGAAAAGCCTCCTGTGCCAAGGAAGGCATACTTAACATGGTATTCTTCAATATCCCTAAGAGCCATGGGTCCCACAATTGCTTCTGTAGAGGGACGGAATTCTCCTCCTACAAGTGTTAGATGAAGTGCAGGATTAATTCTGGCATAGGTAAAGGCAAGAGTAGAGTTTGTAACTATGTGAATATCTCTTTTACCCAGTAGATATCTGGGAATTAAAGAAGAGGTGCTGCCGTCATTTATCATTACAGTATCGCCNTCTTCTATCATTGCAGCTGCAGCCTTTGCTATTTTTTCTTTCTCAGTCCGCATCTTTTTTTGTCCTTCCAGTATAGCTGGATGATAAGCAGGAAAAGCTCCTCCTCTCATTCGGACTATAAGGCCTTTTCCTTCCAGTGAGCCAAGGTCGCTTCTTATGGTGACTGTTGAGACATTAAACACCTTACTTAAGGTATTGACAGTTTGACTTTGATCTTCTGTAAGAAGGTCGAGTATTTTCTTTTCCCGGTCTGAAAGGCTAATATTCAAGGTATGCTCCTTTTTATCTGCATATGAGTTTACAATATCTTTCGTATTGCTTTCAAGGGGCTTATTATATTTACTTTTTTACGAATGTTTTATTTTCTGATCCTTATTAATAAATCTTAGAACCAATGCAGTAAGAGCTGTTAATATAAGGTATCCGAATGCAAGAAGCATTACTCCATCAAGGCCTATAAAAGGCTCTGCCAGTTTTACTATAAAAACAGAAAGTGATCCTATTCCAAAGGTAAGAGTAAACTTTATTCCATATCCAACAGATCTCCAACGAGGTGGAGTTAATATTGCATATATACTGTTTTCGATGGGTTGCATACCCATTGCAAAGAATATAAATAGGCCGGTAAAAGGAAGAATCCATAATCCATTGGAAAAGAGAGCTAAAAGTAAAAAGGGTATTGCCATTAACCAAAAAAAGAGGAATGCTGTTCTTAGTTCCCATTTATCTGCAATTTTACCACCTATTAACTGACCAAACATTCCGATGATATAGACAAAACCTGTTATTATAGAAGCTATAAGAGTATCAGATTCAGGAACCAAAGAATTTGATCCGTTTCTTATCAATATTTTGTCAATAGAACTGAATAAGCTGCCAAGTTTTATTTCAATCCATGCAGGAAAAACCAAAGTGTAGGTTCTGTACATCAGACCTGAAAGAAGCACCACAGTACAAAGTACTATAAAAAGCTTTAATACATTGATTCCTTTTATATTTTCACCTTTTTGAAGATCTCCGTCTCTGGGTACAGAGAATTTGAAAATAAAACTGGATAAACCAGCAAGAATTCCGGTGAGGCCAAGGATAAGCAGTGTTTGTCTCCAACCCAAATAATAATTCATAACACCTGCTGTAAATGGTGCAGCAGCCATTCCCAGGTTGCCGAATATCCCACTAATTCCCAGACCCTTTCCTCTTGATTTTATTCCTTTGGATACCAGTGCCAGCCCGGAAGGGTGAAAGGCTGCGCATCCAAGACCTGTTATAGCCAAAGTCCACATTAAAAAACTGGAATTTTGAATCAGACCCGAAAAAAACAATCCGGCTCCGGCAATTATTGTTCCTCCGCCCATTACAATTCTTGGGCTCAAACTGTCGCTGATAAATCCCCAGGGAATAGCAGCAAGGCCATAGAGAAGGTACATCAAAAAACTCATTCCCAATACCTTATCAAGAGATAAGCCAAGATCTCTGCTTAAAGGTAGAACAAGAACCGGAAAAATCAGCATGTAGAAATGGGTAAAAAAATGGCTCATGCTTGTAAATGCGAGAATTCTTTTTTCATTTAAATCCAATCTGAACTCCTGATTATGGTATCTACGAATATTATACTGATTTACACAGGGTATCTGTTTCTGTAAAGTCTCTCATGAATGACTGATTTTGTAAATATTTTAAAAGTTAAACTTAGGTATTTGTCTTCGTTACTGGATTGGAAATTATATTACATCTGTTTGAGATGAATCTGCAGAGTAGCTTGTTTTTATTAAATATCTGTTAATTTATTAAGCCCATCCTGCCAGGGGAGGAAAGAAATACCATCCTCAGTAAATGGATATGGAGTACGGCAGAAGCAATATACAGGCACATCAGGATAGTCCTTTTTAAATGAATAGAGTCCTTTTAGTTTTTTTGTATTTATAGTTGTAGATGATTTGATTTCTATAGCAGCAAGGGGCTGCCCTAAGCCCCTGGATAGTATCAGATCTACTTCATGACCATTCCCGGTTTGCCAGTATGAAAATTTAAAATCCAGTTGATTATAATCATTTATTCTCATAACTTCCTGAATAATCATGGCTTCAAACAATTCTCCATAACGGGAAGAACCTTCAGAGAGCTGAAGGCGAAGTTCCCCCCGCAGAGTACTGGCCACTCCATTGTCAAAAAGATAAAATTTTGGAGCTGTTCTAAGCTGCTTTTTAGTTGAGGCACTCCAGCCAGGTATCGTAAAGCCTATTAGAGTATCCTCCAGTATTTGGAAATAACTTTTTACTGAATGACCGGAGACATTCAAAGCACTTGCTATGGATGAAAAATTGATAATTTTCCCATGGAACTGCCCTGCTATCTCTAAAAAACGGGAAAAAACATCAATTTTACGAACCAGTGCTTCTTCCAGGACTTCCTCTTTTAGATAGGTATTTACATAGGCTCGCAATAATCTTTGTGCATTAGGTGGATTTGCCATTACCACAGGCAAACTGCCTAAAAGCAGATATTCAGAAATTGTTTGTTCATACTCAGAAAAGCAATAAGGATATAAGTTCAATGTAACTAATCGTCCTGCCATTAAATCAGCGCCACCTCGTTTTAGTTTCCTGGCACTTGAACCACTAACCAGAAAACGTATTTTCCCCTGATGATCTGTATATAGCTTATGAACTATCTCAAGAAGAGGAGGAATCTTTTGTATCTCATCTATAAAGATTGAAAGCGGCTTATCTCTTTTTTTAAGGGCTTCTTCTATATCTAAAATTAGTTGTTGTGGTTTTCTTAAATATCGCTGATAAAACTCCGGATCCAGTAAGTCAATGCTAAAGGGAGTATGTTCGGTTTCAAGCCATTTTTTTGCTAAAACAGTTTTCCCTGTTCCTCTTGCTCCAAAAAGAAATGCTGAACTATTAGTACCAATAATTTCAGATATGTTTAATATTCTTGATATCATACTTCAAAAATATAGCATAAATATGAAGTAGAGTCAAATATTTATTGATTGTTAATTCTTACAACACCGGATTAAATGAAAAATAAACTACAAACAGCACTAAAGAAACAATTGTATAAAAAGTAAGTGTTGTATTTATTACACCTCTCTCCAGTGCATCATTGTCAGGCATAAAAAGTGGAATTATAAAAGGTGGAGGTGCTATAAAAAGTGTAAACAGAGCAGCTTCATAAGCAAAAGGTAAGCCCAGTAAATTTCTAAGAATAAGTTTTCCAATCACATAGCTTAGAATAAGAACCAGGGGCATTCTTATTGCTGTAACTTTTACAGCAAAACTGATCCCTGATTTTGATAGTGATAGTCCTGCACCAATTGATAGTAAAATAAGGGGGGCAGTCAGGGACATTAGCATCTCAATAGTTGTTAATAAACCTTTTAAAATTGGATTGGAACCAATAACTTTTTCCAAACCAAATACATTTCCAATTATACCTAATGTTATAGCCAGTATTATTGGAGATTTTATAAAAGAAGTGAGAGTACCTTTGACAGTTTGTTTCTTACCGGAATATGAAAGAAGTATAGTAACAAAAACAAACCAAATAAACAGTTCATGTCCTAAATCTATAATAGCTATGTAAGATGTTGATGCTGCTCCGTAAGCTGCTGTAAACACAGCAATGGCAAACATACCGTATTCAAAACCAGAAAATAAAAATGGAGAGTATTTTCCACCTACAAAAGAACCTGCAAATTTACCAAATAAAAGAAGAAGTGCATTTAGTATAAAAATACCCGGAATTAGAAATATCAGTGATATTGTTATAGACATATTAAGGAAAGAAACAAAAAGTACTGCAGGAAGGCCTACATTAACTATTAGTTTTTTTAAAAAATTATTACCTTCGTCAGTTACAAACCTAGCCTTTCTTAGTACCCAGCCAAGAGCAATAATAAGAATGACAGGCAATAGTTTTGAAATTACAAGTGATACTTCCATTACTTAACTCCCCAGTTTTTTCCCATATCCAATTTGGTCGGTGGATTTGCTCCGGATCTGGAACAATTTATTCCGGCAGCTTTATTTGCATAATTCCCAATATTGTATAGTTGATCTTTACTTAGATTAATCAAGGTATTTCTATCCAGCCAGTTTTGTGTATAAAGATAAGAAAGCAGTGCACCATGAAATGTATCTCCTGCTCCTATGGTATCTGCAACAGGTAGATCAAATAGAGGAGAAATAACTCTGTTATTTTTATTAATAAGCAGGGCTCCCGTTTTTCCTGTTGTAAGTGCTATTAGTGAAACACCAAGTTCAAGGAGAAGACTAATAGCTTTATCAGTATTAAGTTCAGGGTAGAGCCAAAGAAGATCTTCGTCACTAAGTTTTAGTACAGAGGATATTCTGCATAGTTTTTGAAATCGTTCCAGATATTTAGCTTTATCCGGAACAAGAGAGGGTCTTATATTTGGATCAAATGACAACATCAGATTTTTTGAACTATTAAGAAGAAACTCACTTATAGTAGATCCGCAGGGTTCCATGGATAGAGAAATAGATCCAAAATGGATAATTTTTGCTTTTGATGGTATTTCTATTTTGCTTAGATCTTTTATGGATATGTTTCTATCTGCTGTATTATTTGCAAAAAAAGCGTAGTTTGCCTGCCCATCCTCTTGTTTTTGCACAAATGAAAGAGTTGTTGGATCATCTGTTCTTAGAATCATATCTGTTCCAACTGAATTTTCTTTTAGATGATCAATAAGGCGGCAGCCAAACATATCGTTGCTTATTCTTCCAAGGAACTGGCAAGGTACACCTAAGCGGGAAATTGCTATAGATGTGTTCATAGGTGATCCTCCTGGGAATCCTTCAAATGTCAGATCTTTTTGACTGATAAAATCAATTAATGCTTCTCCCAGACTGATAATCATATATAACCTTCCTCTATTCTATAGCTAATTATACTTCTTGTTCTTATATTAACTATTATAATTTTTTCCTATTATATTCTAAATTATTATTATAATGCTATTTATTATATACTTTGCTGTAATATCTTTACAGGAGGAATACCTATTACTTTTTTAAAGGTCCTGGAAAAATGCTGGGGATCTTCAAAACCCATCTTCAGAGCAACTTCCTGAATCTGTAATTTTTTTTGCAGAATACAATCAGCTGCATAATTCATTTGAAGACGTAATAAGTACTGGTATGGGGACTGATGATCAAATTTCTGGAAAAGCCGGCACAGATAAGAGGGAGATATACTGCATGCTTCTGAAATAGATTCCAGTGTCCTGTACTCGATGTAATGGGCTCCTATATAATTCCTGCACCTGAGAAATGTTGTAAAAGCAGTAGTTCCCGGATCNCCGTGAGTTAAGGCAGATCTGGCTATTTTGTAAATAAGAACTTCTGCAAGACTGGAGCAGATTTTAGCACTCCAGGGGCTGTTTTCAAGTCCGTATTGTATAATTTCTTCAAATGTTTGTAATAATGAGTGGGGTGTCGAGCTGTGATAAACCTGACCGGTTAAGGGAAATTCTCCATCCATTAAATATGCCGCTTTTTCACCGGCAATATTTATGAAATATTTTTCTAGAGGTTCATTTTTATCATTTACTATTTTATGAGGAATACCCGGACCATAGGAAAAAACTGTTCCAGGACTAAGTTCCCATGTTTCCCCTTTAAGAATCAACTTGCCATGTCCCCGGGTAATGAACTCAATGGTATGATAGGGAAATGATATTCTGGAAACCAGGTAACCGGAAGAACATGTTTCTCTTCCTCCGGTAATAACCTGATAATCCGGAACTGAATCCGGATTATCATATGCAGGAACCCTGTAGAATCGTTTTGCCTGATGGATCTGTTTTGAAAAATAGTCAGGTTCCTCTGTAGAACTGATTTGTTCGTTTCTTGATATCATTTCTGGCTCCAGGTCAATAATTGGTATGTCTTAGTCAATTATAAACATTCAGTTTTGAGATGTACAGTATATAATTAGATGAAATTAGACAGGATTTGATAGAAGGCTTGGACAATGGGTGTCATATTATAAATGGTAGATTATGAATTGGTCAAAAATTGTCTTAAACAATGAATAATATATTGAGGAGTTTGTTATGAATAAAAAGATGAAGGGTGCAGTATTACCAGGTAACAGTACGGTAGAGTTCAAAGAATATGATGTTCCTGTTCCAGGACATGGAGAGGTTCTTATTAAAACAAAATCCTCTACTATATGCGGAAGTGATATTAGAGCTATTTATCACGAACATCTGGGAAAAGGTCCTGAAGGTTATCAGGGTGTAATTGCAGGTCACGAACCTTGTGGTCAGATTGTAGCAGAGGGTCCGGGACTTCGCCGTTTTAAGAATGGTGATCGTGTTATTGTATATCATATTTCCGGTTGTGGTGTTTGTAATGATTGCCGTCGTGGTTACATGATCAGCTGCACAAGTGATGAATATAGAAAGGCATATGGATGGCAGAGGGACGGAGGTATGGCTGAGTATATTCTTGCAGAAGAAAAGGACCTTGTATATCTTCCGGATGAACTTACA
>JGI24023J19991_10004054_pt1 | contig 10094 bp, 13 predicted proteins | sample Cruoilmetagenom1_FD_19991 | JGI IMG/M metagenome (IMG submission 19991)
CTAAAAAAACCTACTGCTGAAACACCCTTTCAGGCAGTACAGTCTCTACAATAAGGAATTGTAATACTGCTCTTGAATGACCGCAATAAGGGGTTGCCCATGAGAATAATTCAGCGATCCTTCAGCAACACCACAACCCGCTCTATTACCGCCTGATTCACCAGCAACAGCGTATGATTGCAGCTGAATGTATCCATGCTTGCCATTACCTCCAGCGTGCATTCATCGACACTCACAACACCATCGTGAACTGCACCTGACTCTTTACCGAACAACATCCGGGGCAGCCCTATGCCGCTGGTCCCGGCAATGACGTGCAATGCACGGGAATCACTCCACCGGGGTTGAAGGCCAGAGGCCAACAGTGACTCGGCACCGCCCAGAAACCAACGGCCTGGCGAATATTTCAGCATATTCCGCGCAACGCTGCTGCCATTGAATGGCGTTCCAATAGTCACTACACTGCCCGAAGCAATCATTGGAGTGTCGTTGAGCAGTGCTGTCACCATCAGACCGCCCATGCTGTGGCCGACAAAGTGAATCCGATCCGAAGCACACTCTTCAACCTCCCTGCGCAAAACCTCAATACTCTTCTGCCACGGTCGTACACGTGATGGGTAGGAGACTCTTCTGGTAGCGAAACCCGCCTGTTGCAAGCCACGCTCAAGCGGAATCATCGACGCTGCAGGCATCAGCAAACCATGCAGCAAAAATACAAAGGGAACAGATTCGCTTTTCGTTGCTTCTCTCTTTAGACGTCGCGGCATATGTTTTCCAACATGATCGCCATGAACGCCCTGATCAGTTGGGAGAGTGGCAGAACCACATGACAGCTGTCATTCAGCGAATCCTTGGTACGAAAATCTCGGTCATTCCAGGACTCTGTCTGCGGCGCAATAATTGCATGTCAGCATCCATGGGCAGGGCTATCCATTGCGAAAAATCACCGGATTGCTTCATACGCACCCTTCCGCTTTGATCTTGTTGAACTTGACGGCTGCTGATGCTAATACGCCTGCCCTCAACATGGAGATTGATCTGGTCCGTATTTTGACCCATTGAGACAATTCGGATGTGATAGCCGTCAGGTGCGGAGAATTGCTGAATTTGAAAGCCTGTGGATATCTGCGAGTTTCTGTGCCATTGCTGGTAATCCCGGGGAGACTGCGGATATTGCGACCAGCTGGACCAGGAAGACCAGGCTGTCGCATTGTGCATGGCAGACAAGGCCAGCAGCATGCTGAATATCAGGGGTGATTTGTTCATGATGGCTTCTCCTGTTTGAAGGATTTAGATGATTCCACAGATCGCAGTATAGACGATAACTGCGAAATACCTGCTAATCGAGATCAACTCCAACCTCATTTCGCTGGCAATGCTCTCCAGTTCCTCAAAATTGTCAAATTGCAGCGAGAAATACAGTCGCCACTCCCAGCAGCAAAAACAGGGTGATTGCAAGGATCCAGCGTTGCAGGGAATATTCTGCAGAATCCACAGCTTTGCGCCACACACGAATCTGCAGGAGGCTCCCCACGATAGCCTGCCATGAATTGCGCAAGCGCGGCAGTATTTCGTACCCCAGCTCTTCCTCCCAACGTACGACTGCTCCGGCAAAGCGTTCGATCCACAGGCTTGAATCGTCTGCCTGCTTCGTGATGGTGGCTGGAGCATGGCGATCTGTTTGCAGTAAGCAGATGGCGGCAACTACAACGACAATCCCGAACCCCAGTGAGACAATGTAAAAATATGAGATGTTTCCATACTGGTTCCAGGCTGCTGGATCGGCCAGCCCGGCNCCAAGGGCAATGGAGAAAAACCCCGTGGCGATCATTGCGGCATAGGCGGGAAGCAGTTTGAGCTGAGCCCGTTTCACTCCCGCCACAATGGCGTAGAGGATGGCAGCCATGCCCAGCAGCTGGACGATCAACCCCATGCCCGGCAAATTGATTTCGCCAAGGGGCAGCCAGCGCATCATTCCCAGCAGCCCCATAGCAATAGGAACACCGCCGATAAGCACAGCCACTGACCGACGGGCCGAACGAAAAGCCAGCGGCAGCCAGGAGTGGAACGGCCAGATACCTGCCTTCAGAGCAAAACCGGCGAGCGCCAGGGACACATACAAGCCTGCTGAGGGTGACGTCGAAAGCGCATGACGCACCGCCTCATACTCCATCTCACTGGAGGCGGCAGCCACGATGAACAACACCTCGAACAGCAGCAGATCAGCCACTATCATGAAACTGATATAGATGCGTCCGGCCCGCCGCGCCGTCTCGTCTCCAGCGCCAACCAGCAGGCCATAAAAACCGTAGCCCATCAGCGCCGAAAAGCTAAAAAATCCGACCATATCAGTCGCCACAATCGCGCCCAGATTACCCGCCATGGTGAGTAGAAAAAAAACAGTGGAGCGATTGTCCACAGCGTGATCGCCAGTTGTCTGCTGAAGTGTTGCAGCAGCCGTCCAAATCACCACTGACATCACCAATACCCATCGGGTTGCCCCGTCAGCGCCAAGGCCGGAACCAAACAGCAGCCATGGCAGTTCAACCGAAACGGGCGATGGAGCAACCAGCAGGACAATGGCGGGTAAGAGCGCAATATAACAGGGGCGTGAGATGCGCGATCGCAGTAGCGGAAACGCCAGCACTACCGGCAACAGCGGCGTCGACATCAACAGGATTGCACTCAGAATCTCATTCACGGCATGTATTCCAGAGTCGTGATATAGCGCGCCCATCGCAGTGGACTGAACGGAGCAGATGCCAACAAACCCACAGCCAGAGTCAGCAAGGCGGTCACCACAGGCGGAGCCAGCAAGGCCCAGGAGGTCTCAAAACGACCGAATGATCGCTCGTCAGGCCAGCTGTCGGGAGCCGGCTTAAACCAGGCGGCATAGAGAACAGGCAGAAAATAGCCGGCGTTCAGCAGACTGCTTCCCGCGAGGATATAAACCACCCACTCCTGCCCGGCGTCCAGAGCCCCCACTCCCAGGTACCATTTTGTGACAAATCCAGCCAGAGGCGGCACACCGATCATACCGAGTGCGCCGATTGTGAAGGCTGCCATAGTCCAGGGCATGCGCCGACCAACACCGTTCATTTCGCTGACTTTATGAATTCCCAGCGTCTCGGCAAGATTGCCGGCGCAGAAGAACAGGGTGATCTTCATCACGCCCTGATGCACCAGATGCACCAGGCCGCCGGTTGTCGCAACTGGTCCAATGATCGCGATGCCGAGTACGATATAGGAGACCTGGCTGACGGTTGAGAATGCCAGTCGGCGCTTCAGGTCATCCTGAAACAGCGCCCGCAGCGAGCCGTAGATGATGGTCGCTGCAGCCAGTACGGCAAGCGGACCCGTGACGCCAAGTTTTGTCGTGACCTCGACGCCGTAGACATCATCGACAACTCGCACGATGCCAAATGCACCCGCTTTCACGACCGCCACAGCATGCAGCAATGCGCTCACGGGCGCCGGCGCCACCATCGCCTGCGGCAGCCAGCCATGAAGGGGAACGAGTGCAGCCTTGACGCCCAGTCCTGCAATCAGCAATACAAAGACAGCAATGAGCGACACGCGATGCGTATCAAGCAACTCTGTCACAAATCCACGGTGGGCAAACTCCAGCGTGCCGGTCATGCTATAGAGCCACACCGTGCCGACCAGCAACATGGCGCCGCCCGTGATGGTGTAGATGAGATAGGTGCGCCCTGCCCTGCGCGCTACCTCCGTTTCCCGATGCACGATCAGCGGATAGGTGGCCAGGGTCAACAGCTCATAAAAGAACACAAAGGTGATCAGGTTTCCGGACAGCGCCACGCCGACAGTTGCAGTCACACACAGGCTGAAAAATCCAAAAAAGCGGCTGCGATGTGGCGAGCCCTCCAGGTAACCGATGGCGTAGATGGTGGTTAACAGCCACAAACCACTGGAAAGTACTACGAACAGCATCGATTCGGCATCAGCGCGCAGCACCAGATCCAGCCCGGGCAGCAGCGGCAGGCGGGCCTCGTAGTGATGGCCGTGAAAAACACCCCATATCATTACCCCGACCAGCACCAGTTTGAGCACCGCGCCCCCAAGGTTCAGGGTGGTGCGGGCTATAACGTGCTTCTCTGACAAAAAGAAAATCACCAGCCCGGAAAAGAGAGACGTAGCAACAATTAGCAGCGGCAATCCGGCATCCCAGTTCATCCGGCATCTCCGCCGCCAAATGGTAAACCGATCTCCATCAGTGACAGCGGCCAGAGAGCAACCAGTCCCAGCAGCAGGGCCGCAAGCGCCATAGCCAATGCGGCCCACTCCATAGTCATAGGCACTCNACTCGTTTGGCGAAGTACTCCGCCCTGGGTAAACGCATAACCAATCACTTTGAAGACGTAGGCGCCAGCCAGCAATCCGCCCAGGATCAGTATAATCACCCACCACCATTGTCCGGCGCGCAGCGCGGCTTCAAGCAACATCCACTTGCCAATAAATCCACCGCTGGGCGGCAGACCTACGATGCTGACGCCCGCCAGGGCAAACGCAGTCATCGTCACAGGCAGACGCTGCGCCACCCGATCGAGACCCACGATGCGATCATGTCCGCAGAAACGCAGGATGTTGCCGGCCGCCATGAACATAGCCGCCTTGGCCAGGGCGTGGGATAGCAGCAGATAGAGACTCCCTTTCCAGGCAACACTGCTCGCCAGTGGAAATACCAGAAACAGATATCCCAGCTGCGCTACCGTCGAATAGGCAATCAGCAGTTTAAGCCGCGTCTGGCGCAGCGCCTGGATACCGCCCCACAGGACTGCGGCTGATCCGAGCACACCAAACAGTTGTCCAGGCGCAGCACCAGCCGGTGGAAAGACCTCCAACCACAGACGCAGCAGAATATAAAACGACGCCTTGACGACCAGCGCCGACAACAGCGCACTCACCGGCGCAGGAGCACTGCTATGGGCCGGCGGCAACCAGAAGTGCAGCGGGAAGAGTGCGCTCTTGAGCAGCAGCCCGGTGCTCATCAGACCCATCGCTGCCCATACCGCAGGGGAAGGTTCCACACGCTGCGCCAGTATCGCGATATCGACGCTGCCGAAACTGTGGTAGAACAGCGCCACACCCAGTAGGTAGCATAACGAAGCCAGCATGTTGACCAGCAGGTAACGCATGGCTGCGGTCAATGCATTGGCGCCACCGGCCAATGCCACCAGCGCCACCGCAGCCAAACCCAGCAATTCCAGTGTGACGTAGAGATTGAAGATATCGGCTGAGAGAAACAGGGCGTTCAGCGCAGTCCACAGGAACAACCACAGCGGCCAGAAGTGCACGGCTTGTCTGCGCTCGAAATAACCGATGGAATAGACGCTGATTCCCAACCCCACCACCGCTGTCACCATCAGCATCAGCAGGCTCAGACCATCTGCATAGAGATCAATGCCTAATGGAGCGTTCCAGCCGCCGACTGCATAGCGTTGCGCACCCTGTTCCAGCACCCGCCAGCCAAGACCGGCTACGCAAACAACCATACCCAGCGCAGTACTAAGGCCCAGTGTGATAGCGCGCCGGGGCCAGAAAAAACAGGCCATGGCCCCGGCCAGCGGCAGCATAATAAGCATCACTTCCCAGGGTATCTGCCTCATCCCTTACTCCAGGGGCTCTTCGGGAAGCTCGGCCCGGCCTGTTGCGGCCTGTACTCGCAGCACCAGCACCAAAGCCAGGGCTGTAGCCGAAATCGCAACCACAATACCTGTAATCACCATCGCGTGGGGCACAGGATCCGGCGCGGCTCCCGCTGTACGCCCGCCTAAAGCCACCAACACCAGGAATACCCCGCTGCCCATGACGTTGATGGCGAGGATTTTGCGCAGCAAATGCGCATGCACGATCAAGGCATACAGCCCCAGCGTAAACAGGCCTACTCCAGCCAGCGCATAGAGCAAAGCAGAGCTCATCGATACGGCCCCGCTTGCGGCCGGCCTCCCAGGAACAGGGCAGCCAGAGTCACACCGATCGAGAGTGTGGCCGCCGCCTCGATGAACAGAATAAGAGCACCGGCGAGGCTGGACGGATATTGCAGAAAGCCTCCGCTCACAAACAACAGCGACATTCCGACAGCCGTAAAAGTCCCCAAACCAAGCAGCAGTCCAATGCGCAACGGCCAGCCCATCAGCCGTACAGGGAAACGTTTACTGGAGAGCAGCAGCAGAATGCCTGCAGCCGCCAGCACGGACCCTGCCTGGAAAGCACCGCCGGGGGCATTGGCGCCAACCCACAACAGATAGCCTGCCATCAGGATCATCAGCGGCGCCAACCCTCCGACCAGCAATGACAATACCGGTTGCGGGTCGATCCTTCTGTGTACCTCTGCACTACCGAGTGACCAGACGCCAAGCAGGGCCACCAGCAATACGGCCATTTCAAGCAGGGTATCGTAACCACGAAAATTAATCAGCACGGCAGTAACCGGATTTTGCACACCGCTGGTTGCCATGTTCGCGCTCACCTGCTCACTTAATCCGACTGCCTGATCCTGCAAAGTGAGCAGCGCATAACCCAGCCCTCCTGCTACAGTCAAAAGCAGCAGCAAGAGCCCCCATCGAAACGCCGGCAAATGCATGCTGCGACCTGCAGCGCTCATTCACCAGCACCCGATTTATGTCTGCCAGGCGTTGTGTCGGCCAGGTCATTCAATCGAGCCAGAGCCGACAATAACAGCGCCCCGGTCAGTCCCGCGCCGATCGCTGCCTCGGCCAGGGCGACATCCGGCGCATCAAGGCGCACCCAGGCCAGCGACATCACCAGGCCGAAGGCGATAAACAACACAATGGCGGTGAATAGATCCGGACTTCTCAGCGCCCTCCATGCCAGCCACAGCAGGGCGAAAAGCATCATGATATCGAACACCCATTGTAAAACTATCATCGCTTCCAAGGTCGTATCCCCTTTCGCATGGCTGTCCGCGCCACCAGATGAGCAACACTGGCGCTCGCCAGCAGGACCAGCAGCCAGATGAGCAGCAACTTGCCTCTCACGGCCCATGATTCCGCCTGCAACAGCAGCCCGGCGACTACCAGTCCGAGTCCCACATTATCTGCCTTGGTGATAGCATGCAGACGAGTATAAACATCCGGAAAGCGCAGCAGCCCCACGGTACCGGCAAAGAAAAACCCCGCCCCGGCAAGCAGCAGCATCAAGGTGAGCAGATCACTCATCCTCTTCCTCCTCTTCCCAGACTGTCCAGGCGCGCCTGATGAAAGCTACGGCGGTCACCGCCGCCAGTAGGGCGAACACCAGGGCCACGTCGCGCAAGTGCGGTTTGTCATGCGCCTGCGCCAGCAACAGCAAACTGGCAACGGCCGTGGTGCCGAATAGCTGAGCCGCCAGCATACGGTCAGCAGGAGTCGGCCCGTGCAGAACACGCCACAGCCCTGCTATCAATGTCATCAGCAGGAACAGCGCCATAGCGGAATAGAATATATCCATGCAGATTTACTCTTATAATTGAAGGCACATAACCTAATGTATTTTATATCATATATTCCATAATAGATTGTTTTTACTTGTTTATTTAATCGATTTTAGCTCAATCGCATGCGATGCGTAAGTTCACATTACTCCTCACTCTCATCATCAACAAGAATTAACCCAAACAGCCTTGCCACACGCTCCTCGACTATCGACAACTCAGGGATAAAGTCGCCGCTCTGATCGAGAACATGGACGCGCAGATGCTCTTCACCCAACTCAGCGCTCAATGTGCCCGGCAGCAGGCTGACCGTATTCGCCATGAATACCCGTGACAAGCCCGGCGGCAACCGCCATCGATAGTCATGCAATCCAGGCGAGATTGGCAGCTTAGGGTGCAGTGCACGCCTGGCGACATCCACTCCACCATAGAGAGAGCGCCACAGAAAAAAAGGGATAAAGCGTACAATTCCGGGCAGGGACCATGAGATGGCGGGCAGTAGCCACCAGCTGGCGAGCACTGCCAACAAGACAACCGGCGCACCTACAAGCCATGAATTGATGTCGCCGTGCGTGAGTATCCACCATAGCAGGGCGAACACCAGTGTGCGAAAACAAAATCTCCAGAATCCCATCAAGTGTCACCTGCTGTTCTTTTTATCGCCAGGATGTTCGCCTTCTCCAGTTCAGCGTGAAACAGAACCGAAAAAATGATTCCCTGATGAAACGCTGGGCTACCACATCAGGTCGTCGGGGACCTGAAAATCGGCGTAGGGATCATCCTCTTCAGGTATCTCTGTGGGTTTGTTGCTGAGGATCTGCCTGCTATCATCACGCAACTGAATCTTGTGTGCAACCAGGGTGGGGATTATTTCATACTGCTCATCCAGCTTGACGATGCAGAGACGGCCATTACCCAGCTGCTTCAGCTGTGCTTCGGTGACATAGATACGCTTGATCAGCGCAGCATCGGAAAAGCTGTAACCGATATCACCATCATCCCGGGGCTGGCGGTTCATCTCGATAAGCTGGCGCACCTGCGCTGCGATCGCTTTGCGCTCAGCCTCAGCCTTGCGCTGCTGGTTGAGTTGGCGATCGCGCTCCACTTTCTCAGCTTGCACCTGCTGCACCGCCAGCTTCGCCTCATCAACAGTCTCTATCTTGTTCTTCTGTTTTTGTTGGGCCTGCCTGTACTTGCTCTTTTTGATCTTGCCGGCCTTTTTGTTATCGATAAGCCCGGCTTTGAGTAATTGATCCTGCAGTGACATGGGGTAGCCTGCTGTGTAATAGGTTGAAGGGACGAAAAATCGTAATTTCTCAAAAACTCCGTGAATACATCCGTGTAGGCTTGAGTCGGCATCCCCGCCTCCTGCGTTTCCTGCAGATATACCTGGAAACGGTGACCTGGTTGGCAGTTTTCACAAGGTGCTAAATAGGTCTATTAAACATTGGCTCTGTCTGCGTTAAGTGTTGGTCGGCAGATTCTACATAATCACCTGTCTGACGACTTCATTTCGCGGCCAGAAGGCCGCTCCTTCCATCGCAATTTCACCCGTTGCAGCCATAGCCAGCTCAGGCAGAAAAAGCACCATCAGGAGCACAATAGATGTTTTTATCATTACCGATCTGTCGCCTAAAATCTTTTTTATCATGCTCTTGCCCCGGTTGGGGTATCTACGAAATTAATTTCAGGAGATATTATACTTTGAAAACCCAATGTTCCTAGAAAGATTCATACTGCGCCAGGCCCGTTGATTATTGCGCCCGCTGCTTTTATTGCCAGTAACAATATGCTATCGTGCAACCAGTTTTTTATCACTCCAGCCAAGAGAACCAAGCATGAAAACCACCTTCTTTATAGCCCTACCCCTGTTAATTGCCGGTTTATTGCTGAATGGTTGTAGTGGTCTGGATGACCCTGATGATCCCGGCGAGGAAAATCCTTCCGCTTATGAGGGATCCTACCTCTTTTTTACCAATACAGACGTTGGGGAATGCACCATTCCGCCTGGAATAGTCATGCAAATATCCTCCGAGGGAGATATTTCCAGTAATCCAAAAATTGACCGCAATACAGGTGAAACAATCAAGTTAAACGGCCGTGTCGGCTCTTCCGGTACCGTCAGGGGAGAATTCAATTTCTCCTTTCCCGGACACTCTGGAGATTACGACGGGGTTTTAAACACCATTGAATGCGACAGGGACGAAGAGGGTTTCATTACCGGGAAAACTGTTAGTGGAAGAGGAGAATGGATAGATTATCAATCAGGTGTCTCTGACTGTGANGGAAGCTGGTTTGTATGCGTAGTAAATACTACGACNCGNAATTAGCCCGCAGNGTGCAATAAACTCCACGCATTGCACCCCTGATCAGTTGGCAGTTGGCAAACTTTTTCACCCCAGCAGCAGNATCAGATATTTTACATTTCCCTGCCACTGAAAGCGATAATAGCCATCATCGCTTTTCTTCATGAAGCGCTGAATCAGCGAGGCTGCCTGCTTACCNAGCAGATCGACCTTTGCCAGCCTGACATCAAGTTCGATCTCGCCCTGCTGCGTTGCAGTAATGACGCCCTGCAGTTGTAATCCCCGATCGCTGGTCGAATGCACCTCAGTTCTGAATTTCTGCTTATCGATGGTGG
>JGI24023J19991_10004056_pt1 | contig 10093 bp, 7 predicted proteins | sample Cruoilmetagenom1_FD_19991 | JGI IMG/M metagenome (IMG submission 19991)
CTATTCCTGTGGTTTTGCTCTCTCGGATCAGCCAAACCTGAACCAAATCTGAGCGCCAATTCTGCGAAGTTATTTTTGCGCGAACCCTTATCGAATTTAAAACTAAATTTTGAATGGTGGCCGGAACGATTGCTGGAAAGTTGTGTGTGATTCAGGGGACAGGGTTTCCGATGTCCTATCAGGAGGGGAGGGGAGATTGAGTTCCGGTAAAGGAAGAATATTGCCCGATGTAACCCTGGTTGACCCTTGGATGCCCGCAGAAAAGTTACATCTCAGTTACACGGAAAGAAAAAAGGGCTTAACCAAATTGGCTAAACCCTTAATTTCTTTGGTGCCGAGGGACAGAATCGAACTGCCGACACGGGGATTTTCAGTCCCCTGCTCTACCGACTGAGCTACCTCGGCGGGGCTCCTGAATCGGTAAATTACCGCTTCAAGAAAAACAGCATTTAAACCTTTTTNCAAAGATAAGTCAAGGGCTTTTTTACCGGNTCCGGGAACGGATGCTGNTGCCTTTTTCAGGGCGGCCACGGTGAGCATACCCTGGTTGCCGGAGCCCTTTAACCGCTCGTGGGAAGGAGAAGTTGAGGAAATTCTTTACGTCTTCCGGGTATCAGAAATTGGCATCTGCATATTCCACCCAGCCGCCGGCGGTGACCAGGTCCGCATCGAATCCGGAGAGGGTGAAGGGAATGATTTTCGATTCGCCTTCGGCGGAAAAGGTGATCGTGCCGGCGTCAACATCCGTCTGTACCGTCGTCTCGAGGTCGGCGAAGGTGGAAAACAGACGCGCGATGGTGTCGGCCGGCAATTCCACGGCCATCATGCCGCAGTTGAACATATTCTGGCGAAAGATGCGGGCGAAGCATTCGCCTACCACCAGGTTGATACCGTTGGCCGCCAGCGCCCATGGGGCATGCTCCCGGGAGGAACCGCAGCCGAAGTTGGCCCGGGTGATGATTACGCGCTTACCGGCGATGTCCGTGGCCGGGTCGAATCCGTCCAGTTTGAGGTCTTCGAGCAGGTAGGGCGCCAGGGCGTCGCGGGAGATCTCCGTGAGGTATTTGGCCGGTATGATTTCATCGGTGTTGATGTCCGGCCGGTCCAGAAACAGAGCCTTGCCGCTGAATGATTTCATTGTCTTCTCCTATTTTTATTCTGTGTACAGCGGGGAGTTGGCGATGGTGCCGGCAATGGCGGTGGCCGCTGCGGTGGCCGGGCTCACCAAGTGCACCATACCCCCTTTGCCCATGCGCCCATTGAAATTCCGGTTGGTTGTTGCCGCGCAGACCTCGCCATTGGCCAGCACACCGTTGCTCATGCCCAGGCAGGCGCCGCAGGTGGGGTTTGTGACGCAAAAGCCGGCATCCATGAAGGTCTTGATAAGGCCCTCTTCCAGGGCCTGGTTGTAGACTTTCGGCGTGGCCGGCGATAGGATGGCCCTCACCGTGTCGCTGATCCGCTTTCCGGCCAGTACACGGGCGGCAATGCGAAGGTCGGTGATGCGCGCGTTGGTGCACGAACCGATGTACACCTGGTCCACGGGAGTGCCGGCCATTTCGGATACCGGCTTCACGTTGTCCGGCTTGTAACCGAAGGTGACCATGGGTGTGAGATTGGACACATTATGATCGATGGTCTGATCGTAGGAAGCATCGGAATCCGGAAGATATTTGGAAAAGGCTGCCAGAGCTTCATCGGGGCTTTCATATTTATCCTTGATAAACGGCCACAGGTAATCCACGGTGATCCGATCCGGTGCGCAGATGCCGCATGTGCCGCCGGCCTCGATGGCCATGTTGCACAAGGTCATGCGTGCTTCCATGTCCATGGCATCCACCACAAGGCCGGCAAATTCGATCACCTTGTTGGTGGCACCATTGACGCCGATTCGGCCGATAACCGACAGGATCACATCCTTGGCGAAAACGCCGTCGGGCAGGGTACCGGTGATGTTGATGCGGATGGTCTCCGGCGTTCTAAAGGCGCAGACCCCTTTGAGGATGCCCACCTCCAGGTCCGTGGTGCCCACGCCGGCGGCAAAGGCGCCGAAAGCCCCGTGGGTGCAGGTGTGCGAATCGCCCATGATAACCGTGTACCCGGGCCGCACGAATCCTTTTTCTGGGAAGAGGGCATGGCAGACGCCGTTGGTGCCGATGTCAAAGAAATCAACGATACCGTGGCGCCGGGCCCACTCCCGCAGAATCATGCCCTGGAGGGCGGTCTTGGAGTCCTTGGCCGGGGATACATGATCGATGACCACCTTGATTCGCGCCGGGTCGAACACTCGGTCTTTGCACCGCTGCTGCAGGTCTACGATGGCCGGTGGTGTGGTGATCTCATGGCAGAAGACGGCATCGAGCCGGATCACGTGAACGTCCGTGTCCGGAGTGCCGACGCGGTGATCGTCGAATATTTTCTGTGCGATGGTTTTTCCCATGGTCTCTCTATCTCTAACAGGATGTTGGAAACGGCATCGGACCCAAAGTGGTTAACAACCACATTTTAGTCCGTGTCGGTTTTGAGCACGGCCAGAAAGGCAGACTGGGGCAGCATCACCTGACCCACCATTTTCATGCGTTTCTTCCCTTTTTTCTGTTTCTCCAGCAGCTTGCGTTTGCGACTGATGTCTCCACCGTAGCACTTGGCGGTTACATCCTTGCGGAATGCCGATACGGTGGAACGGGAGATAATATTTCCGCCGATGGCACCCTGAATGGCGATCTTGAACATCTGGCGGGGGATTTCATCTTTGAGCTTGTTGCAGGCGACCCGGGCCCGGCCGACGGCGTTGTCCCGGTGGATCAGCATGGACAGGGCGTCCACCCGTTCTGCATTGATCAGAAAGTCCAGCTTCACCAGGTCGGTACGGCGATATTCGATCAGTTCGTAGTCGAAGGATCCATAGCCCTGGGTGATCGATTTGAGCCGGTCGTAAAAGTCGTAGATTACCTCTCCCAGGGGCAGTTCGAAGACCATCTCCAGTCGTTTGTTGGTCAGGTACTGGTAGTTCTTGTTGATACCCCGGCGCTCCAGGCACAGCTTCATCACGGCACCCATATAACGGTCCGGGATGATGATGGCCGCCTTGATGAAGGGCTCCATGGCATACTCGATATTGGTGGGGTCGGGGTAAAGGGCAGGGTTGTCGATGACCAGCTCCTCACCGTCGTGCATCATCAGCCGGTAACGAACCGATGGGGCGGTCAGGATCAAAGAGAGATCGTATTCGCGTTCCAGGCGCTCCTGGACCACTTCCAGGTGCAGCAAACCCAAAAACCCACAGCGAAAACCGAATCCCAGGGCGGCGCTGCTGTCTTTCTCGTAGATCAGCGAGGCGTCGTTGAGCTTGAGTTTCTCCATGGCCACGATCAGGTCTTCGTAGCCGTCGGATGCCACCGGGTAGATGGATGAAAAAACCACCGGCTTGGCTTCTCTGAAGCCGGGCAGCGGAATTTTGCAGGGCCTGCGGTGGTGGGTGACGGTGTCGCCGCAGCGGGTGTCGCTCACCGTCTTTATGCCGGCGATCATGTAGCCCACCTCTCCGGCGCACAGCTCTTTTTTAGGCACCCGAACGATCTGAAAAACGCCCACTTCTTCCACCTTGTAGGTGGCGTTGTTGAACATGAAGCGAATACGGTCACCGGCGCGGATGGTTCCATTCTTGATGCGGAAGTGGACAATGGTGCCTCTGAACGGGTCGTAATGGGAGTCGAAGATCAGGGCATGCAGCGGTGCGTCGGCATCACCTACGGGCGGCGGCAGTTTCCGGACGACAGCCTCAAAAATATCGGCGATGCCCAGGCCCTCTTTGGCCGATGCGAGGATGGCCGTTTCCGGGTCCAGCCCCAGATCCTCTTCGATCTGGTCCTTGACCCGGTCGATGTCCGCCGACGGCAGGTCAATTTTGTTGATCACCGGAATGATTTCCAGGTTATGTTCCAGGGCCAGGTAGAGGTTGGCCAGGGTCTGGGCCTCCACGCCCTGGCTGGCGTCGACCAGCAGGAGTGCCCCCTCGCAGGAGGCCAGCGCCCGAGAGACTTCGTAGGTGAAGTCCACGTGCCCCGGCGTGTCAATCAGATTCAGGTCGTAGGCCTTGCCATCCTCGGCTGTATATGGCAGACACACCGTCTGGCTCTTGATGGTGATGCCTCGCTCGCGCTCGATATCCATGGTGTCCAGAATCTGATCCTTGAAATCTCGGTCCGCAATGATTTTGCTGGATTGAATCAGTCGGTCGGACAGGGTGGACTTGCCATGGTCGATGTGCGCGATGATGCTGAAGTTGCGTATGTTTTTCATATTATTACATGTTTACTTCGAACCGGTATGATCTGCTGGTTGACACCGAATTTCAACATGGGTATAATCATCTCGTTTGTTGAAAATTTTTATTAATATCAGATCGTTTTCGGACATGTCAACCCGTATCCGCGAACGGTCTTCTGGTGGTCGAAAGCGGTTTCCATGGTGCCACACATACTTATCGTCGATGATGATCTCTCCATTCGGAATACCATGCAGGCGTTCATCGAGATATCCGGGTTCAAGGCCTCGGTGGCCTCCAGTGCGGAGGAAGCCCTGGATGTGCTTTCCACCCACATCATAGAGGTGGTGGTCACCGATATCCTGTTGCCCGGTATGAACGGGCTGGTACTGACCGACCAGATTAAGCGGAACCATGGGATCGATGTGATCGTCATGACCGGTTACAGCACGGAATACTCATACGAAGAGGCCATCAACAAAGGGGCCAGTGATTTTGTTTTCAAGCCGGTGCGTTTCGAAGAGCTGCTGTTGCGACTCAAGCGGGTGCTCAACGAGCGGCGCCTCAATCAGGAACGGATCCAGATGCTGGAGAAGTTGAAAAAACTCTCCATTACCGATGGCTTGACCCAGCTGTTCAATTCCCGACACTTCTACAGCCAGCTTAAAGGGGAGATCGAACGGTTCAACCGTTACGGGCACATGCTGAGCCTGCTGCTGTTGGACATCGATCATTTCAAGGACTTCAACGATACGTTCGGTCATCTGGAAGGGGATAAAATCCTGGTGCATATCGGACGGATTATCAGAGACTGCCTGCGGAAGATGGATACTGCCTACCGGTACGGTGGCGAAGAATTCACCATTATCTTGCCGGGCACCCATGGAGAAGAAGCCAGGATCGTTGCCGAGCGGCTTCGTTCTGATGTGGCTGCCGAAAACTTTACCAGCGGCAATGCTTCCAAGATGAATATCACCATCAGTATTGGTGTGACTCAGTATTACCAGGAAGAGGTGATTACCAGCTTCGTTCAGCGAGCCGACCAGGCCATGTACCAGTCCAAGCAAACCGGCCGCAACAAGGTTTCCTGCATTTTTTTATGATTGGATATACGTTTCTCGAAACCCCGACCCCGGTTGAGATCAACCGACTGACCGAATTATATCGGTATGCCGGTTGGTGGACGGACGCCACAGACAATCCGCCCCTCGTCGCCGGTATGGTTACCGGTAGTCATTGTTTTCTGGTGGCGCGCCAGGCGGAAACCATCATTGCCATGGGCCGCGCCATCAGTGACCGGATTAGTGACGCCTATATTCAGGACGTTACGGTGGATCCGGCCTTCAGGGGGCAAGGCATCGGCTCCCGGATAGTGATAACACTGACGACCCGGCTGGCGGCCGACGGTATCGGCTGGATCGGACTCATTGCGGAAAGGAAGACGCATTCATTTTATCGGCCGCTGGGATTTTCCCCCATGGCCGATTCTGTGCCCATGCTCAAGACATCATGATAAATTTTATATCGTTGACCCCTCGGAAGCATGACCATTACCGCCGTTTTTTCGAAAACCAGCGTTATTCTTTGTGTGCATACGCCCTGTCCTCCATCATCGCCTGGACCAATAAGGAACACAAACCCTTCGGCGCCGAATTCGATGGTGCCTTGATCGTGGCCGCCGAATTTGAGGAGTTCAAGAAAAACCGGCACCTGTTACTACCGATCTCGCCGGAAAGAGAATTTGCGCCCGACGCGCTGGCGGCGGTGGCCAAAGCGGCCGGTCACATGCAGTACTGGTTTGTCCCCGAAGACTATGTCACCCGTTTCGGAGAAGATACGGTCGGGCGGTATTTCCAGGTGAAGCCCCATGCCGCCTATGACGATTATGTCTACCGGGTCGAAGACCTTGCCGGCCTCGAGGGGAACCGCTATTCCAAAAAGCGCAACCTTATCAATCAGTTCCGGCGGGATTATGTGGACCGGGGAAAAGTGAACATCGAACCGATCGATCCGGACAACGCCGAGGATTGCCTGTTCTTCCTGGAGGCATGGTGCCGGGAACGGGATTGCGACGCNGATGACCAGCTGGACCTTTCCTGCGAGAAACGGGCCGCCATCAACACCCTGAATCANATTGCCGACTTCGACCTGAAAGGCATCCTGCTNCGTATCGACGGCAAGGTGAGCGCTTTCGGCATCTCGGCCCCCCTGACCCGGGAGATGGCAACCTTACAGTACGAGAAGGCCTTCGGCAGTATCAAGGGACTTTACCAGTATTTCGACAACGCCTGCGCCCGCATGCTGTTTAATGGATATGTCTACCTGAACAAAGAGAGCGACATGGGCATTCCCGGACTGGCCAAGGCCAAAAAGTCCTACCATCCGTTCAAAATGGTACGGTCGGTCAAATTAATTCTTAACAATTGAATTGATTGTGAGGTAATGCATTAGTGAGATTATTTGGATGTATGGCAACCTGATTGTAGGGTGTCCCTTTTTCCCTCATCCAGCGCCTCGCGGACCACAATGGACAGGTCCTTCACGGAAAAGGGCTTCTGGATGAACCCTATGCACCCCCGGTCCATGATCTCTGTTGCCTGCCCGTTGATGCTGTAGCCGCTTGACAGGAGGACCCTGACATTCCCATCGATCGCTTTCAGTCGATCGAACGTTTCACCGCCTCCCATGTTCGGCATGATTATATCCAGGATGACGAGGTCGATCTCCCCTTTTTGTTTCTCGTACAAATCCAGCGCCTCCTGGCCGCTTTTAGCGGTGAGGGCTCGATAGCCCAGCTTCTCCAGCATCGCTTGCCCCACCCCGATGATCATCTCCTCGTCGTCCACAAGGAGTACTGTTCCCCGGCCGTATTGAATCTCATGTCTGCCCGGCCGAGGCGCTTGTTCCATGATTTCCTTTTCCGATGCAGGCAGGTAGATGTTGAAGGTGGTTCCCTCTCCCGCTTCGCTGTAAACGTTGATGAAGCCGCCGTGGTTCTTGATAATGCCGTAGACCGACGCAAGGCCCAGCCCGGAACCTTGACCCGGATCCTTGGTGGTAAAGAAGGGGTCGAAGATCTTCTCCCGGGTCGCGGCATCCATCCCCGCTCCGGTATCGGTCACAGAGACCTTGACGTATCTCCCAGGAGCAACCGAAAAGGGTTTGACGTATTCCTCGTCAGTAATGACATTTTCAGTCCGGATATAGAGATCGCCTCCGTCCGTCATGGACTGCCAGGCATTCACATAGAGGTTGAGGAGCACTTGCCGTATCTGACCATGGTCCACTTCCACTGTCCACAGCTCTTTTTCATACCTTCCTTGAACCCTGATCTCTTTCCTGGTGTTGCCGAACATCCTGTTCTCGTGCTTGATGAGTGTGTTGAGGTCCGTCGGCTTGACCTCGTACTTGCCGCCTCTTGCAAACCCGAGAAGATCACCGGTCAGCTCCACCGCATTCTTCACATACGCTTCAATGCCTTTCAGGTGTTCATAGTCGGAATCGGAGGGATCCTTGTCCATCATCATCAGTGAAGTTCGTCCTTGAAGACCCATCAGAATGTTGTTGAAATTGTGGGCGATGCCGCCTGCCAGGATGCCGATAGACTCCATCCTCTGGGCCTGGTTCAACTGGGCCTGGAGTTTTTCCCGCTCCGCCTCCGCGTGCTTGCGCACGGTGATGTCACGCCCCTCAGGCACCAGATATTCAATTTTTCCTTCGTTGTTATAGACCGGGTGCATACTGAACTCGATCCACATAAGAGATCCACCGGCCGTCTGGACCTCAGTCTCGCAGAATACGATCTCTCCTGAAGCACATGCTTCTGTGTTCCGCTTAATCGCTTGTCTTGCCTCCTCAGAATGTGCCCACCAGTAGCAATCAGAAAACATCTTTCCGACAACGTCTTCAGATGTGATTCCCGCAACATCCAGAGCCGTATTATTCGAAAATATGACCTTTCCATCGGACTCCAACACGGCAATAAAAATGAGCAGGTTGTTCAAGGTGCCGGAGAAGAACCGCTCGCTCTTTTGCAACGACTCTTCCGCCTCCTTGCGCTCGGTAATATCAATACCGATGGAGTGATATTTAACAACCCGTCCCCGCTCATCAAATACGGCTCGGTTTCTCCATTCCTGCCATGCGATTTTACCGCTTCTGATCACCTCATGCGTATAAGTCTTAACCGGCTTTTGCATCGTAAGTGATGAAAACTGTTTTTTCGTATCTTCTCGTGTTTCTTCAGGAATTAAATCCAGAAAAGGACGCCCAACCAATTCTTCCTCAGAGATACCAAAAAATTCACAATAGGCGTTATTTACAAAAGTCAGTGTCGTATCAGGAAGGAATTCACAGATTAATGCCGGTAATTCATTGGACAAAATGCGAAATCGTTCCTCATTTTTTCGCAATGCTTCACGTTGTTCATAATCCCTCGTCACATCCCTGAACACGAGCACGCAACCCATTATTTCGCCGTCTTTCCCTTTGACAGGCGCGCAACTGTCGGCTATCTGATACTCGTTGCCGTCTTTGCTTATCAGCATGGTATGGTTGGCCAGTCCGACGACGGTACCTTCTTTCAAGGAGCGTTCAACCGGGTTTTCGGCTTTTTCCCCGGTCTGAGCATTGACGATGTTAAAAACCGCGTCAATCGGCTCTCCTTCCGCCTCGACGGTTGTCCATCCTGTGAGTTTTTCGGCAACGGCATTGAGGCTTGCGACAGTGTGGTCAGTGTTGCAGGAAATGACACCGTCGCCGATCGAACGCAGGGTGGCCGACAGATGTTCCGCACTATCCCACGGCGCCCCCTCGGCCCGGTTGCGCTCGGATTCAGCCTGCTCCAATTTCAGGACCCTCTCCTCCGGTTTTATATAGGTGGGTTTTTCGGACATGGGATCTCCTGTTATTTACTCCTTGCGGCAATCAATATTCTCAGGGTCTCAAGGCTTTTCGTTGTCGTTTTTTTATCACCTGAAAATGCTTTACATGGTGTTCGTTCTCGACTTTCCGGCAGGCCCGACCCTGGATGGGGCACACCGGAGGCCGGTTATCTTTCGCCTTGCCACCGATTCAGTTTGCCATTGATAAACCGGATGATCTCCTGGTGCTGCCGGCCCCCCCGGGCTTCGACGGTCAGTGGCGGACCGAAGGCAAGGCGAACCGTCTTACGACTATCAATTTTTCCGAATTCTTTTACCAGCCGTCCGGTTCCCCATGCATCGGTTAGCAATGCCAGTGGCAACGCCGGTACGTTAGCGCGTGCAGNCAGTTTAGATCCCAGGGAATTGAACTTCTCGGGATCGAAGTGTCGTGCCCTTGTGGTCTGCGGAAAAACCACCACGGAGGTGCCCNTTGNTAGCAATGTCGTTCCCTGCCGCATGACGGTTTTAAAATCTTGGCGCGGATTGATGCGGTTGACGACAATAGGATGACGGGCAGCCAGGACGTGTTTGAATACAGGATACTGCATCAAGCTATCTTTAACGATGAATGTCACGGGTCTGAAGGACTGAATGATACCGGGCAAAATTACCGTTTCCATCACACTCATGTGATTGGCCACTACCACACAGGGAGATTCAAGCTGCTGAAGGTGATTCATGCCCGTGATATGAAAATACACACCGATGGTCTCAAGGGCTCTCAAGATCTCCAGGCTGGTCCGGCGCCAGGCGGCACCATCGTACCGGCCACGTTTGGCGGCAGCGCTGGCCTTAAATATCACACGCAGAAACCGACTGTAGAATGCCATGGCTGGAAACAGCCGGCTAAACGGCGAAATGGATCCGGGTACGGTCTGATAAACATGGCCGGATGGGGGCC
>JGI24023J19991_10004057_pt1 | contig 10092 bp, 7 predicted proteins | sample Cruoilmetagenom1_FD_19991 | JGI IMG/M metagenome (IMG submission 19991)
TCGCGCAAATCGCGCACATTGTCCCACGGATAGGCCTCGGTACGGTCGACCTCGGCGGCGCGTGGGGCGATGACGGTCTCGGCCAAGGCCCGTGCCCGTTCGACCAGATCCTGCTGGGCGGAACTCAGGCGCATCAGCCCAATCCCTTGGTTCCCATTTTAAGGAACTTGTCGCGCCGTTTCTGGCACAAGACCGCTCCGTCGTGCCGGCACAGCTCGATAAGGTGCCGCTCGATGGCATCGCCAACGGCATCGATGGCCTCGCGCCGGCCGCGCTGAGCGCCGCCCAGGGGCTCCGGCACGATCTCGTCAATGACGTCCAGCTTATAGAGATCCTGCGCGGTTAGTTTCAGCGCCTCGGCCGCATCCTGCGCATGTTCGCCGCTGCGCCACAGGATCGAGGCGCAACCNTCCGGCGAGATCACCGAATAGACCGCGTGTTCGAGCATCAAAACCCGGTTNGCAGTAGCGATCGCAATGGCCCCGCCGGAGCCACCCTCGCCGATGACNACNGANATCATCGGCACCCGCAGGCCCAGGCTNATCTCGATGCAACGGGCAATCGCCTCCGCCTGGCCGCGCTCTTCGGCGCCGACCCCCGGATAGGCGCCCGATGTATCCACCAGGCTGATGACCGGCAGGTCGAAGCGCTCCGCCAGGTGCATCAGGCGCTGCGCCTTACGATAGCCTTCGGGCCGCGCCATGCCGAAGTTGTGTTTTACCCGGCTGGTGGTATCGGCGCCTTTCTCCTGGCCCATGATGACCGCCGAGAAGCCGCGAAAGCGGCCGATGCCGCCGATGATGGCGCGATCTTCGGCAAACAGGCGGTCGCCGGCCAGGGGCGCGAAATCCTCGATCAGGTCCGCTGCATAGTCGGAAAAGCGCGGCCGGTCGGGATGCCGCGCCACCTGCGTCTTCTGCCAGGCGGTCAGGCGCGCATAGCTTTGCCGCAGCAAACGGTCCGCCTTGGTCTGTAGCTTGGCCACTTCCTCGGCGATATTGATCTCGCCGTCATCGGACAGGTGGCGTAGCTCTTCGATCTTGCCCTCGAGTTCCGCAATGGGCTTCTCGAAGTCGAGGAAATTATGCATGGGCGTCTCTCTAGCATAGCGTCACGCCAGAGGCGACGCCTAAGGCGACCCCCCGAGCTCCTTGACTCAGCCACCCACGGCACCTCAAGATCGCTGTGTTCCTAGGGGAGCCCGACTTGGGCTGAGAGTCCGCCACACGCATTTCGGCGGGGACCCTTCGAACCTGATCCGGGTAATGCCGGCGCAGGGAACGGAACCTCTACTGCGGCGGTAGCCGCTTTCCGTTCCCCGCCAACGTCCCGGATCGTCTCTGCTGTCAGGCTAGGGAAGGTACGGACAATGTTTGACACGAAATCTTGGGGGCGCCTCGCCCTGGCGCTCTTTCTAGGGCTAAGCGCCGCCCTATCGCCGCTATCGGCACGGGCGGAGAAGCTGACGATCATGCTGGATTGGTTTCTCAATCCGGACCACGGGCCGCTGGTGATAGCCATCGAGAAAGGCTACTTCGCCGCGGACGGCCTGGAGGTCGAGCTGATCGAGCCTGCGGATCCGAACGATCCGCCGAAACTGGTCGCCGCCGGCCAGGCGGACGTGGCGATTACCTATCAGCCGCAACTCCACATGCAAATCGACGCCGGTCTGCCGCTCACACGCATCGGCACCCTCGTAGCCACGCCTTTGAACACCCTGCTGGTCCTCGATGACGGGCCGATCGCTTCCCTTGCCGATCTCAAGGGGCGAACGGTCGGTTTTTCCGTGGGTGGCTTCGAGGATGCCATGCTGCGCGCCATGCTGGCGCCTCACGGCCTGAAGCTCGATGATCTGAAACTGGTCAATGTGAACTTCTCCCTCAGCCCGGCCCTCCTATCCGGCCAGGTGGATGCGGTGATCGGCGCCTATCGCAATTTCGAGCTCAACCAGCTCGCCATTGAAGGCCATAAGGGCCGCGCCTTCTACGTGGAGGAGGAAGGGGTACCGGCTTACGACGAGCTCATCCTGGTCGCCGCCACGGACAAGCTGGCCGATCCGCGTTTGGCTAAGCTGCTGCGCGGGTTGGAGCGTGCCGTGCAGTTCATGGTCAACCACCCGGAAGAGGGCTGGGCCCTCTTCGCCGGTTACCGCAAGGGCCTGGACGACGAGCTGAACCGCCGCGCCTGGCGCGATACCCTGCCGCGTTTCGCCCTGCGTCCAGCAGCCCTCGACCGCGGCCGCTACGAGCGCTTTGCCGACTTCCTGATTAAGCAGAAAGTCATCAAATCCGCCCCACCGATCGATACTTATACGGCCGTACTGCGTTAGGGAAGGCTACAAGAATTCTCTCATGCCGGAAGCCGAGTCGCCCCAAATCCAAAGGATTTGGTTGGCGACGCGCGCTATCCGGTATCCATTTCGGCAACTGCGCGGCAGCGGATGGATAGATCCCGGATCGCAAGGCGCGCAATCCGAGACCAATAGGTCTCGGGCTTGCCTAGCGTCCGGGATGACGGCGACAGTGTTGGAAGTAGGCGACCCGACTACCCCGCTTTGGCGATCTGCTCGGCCTTGCTGACCATGACCTCGGCTTGCTTGATGGAGGCAATGTCGATCAGGCGGCCGTCCAGGGCGACGGCGCCCTTGCCTTCCTTCGTGGCCTGCTCCATGGCCTCGATGATGCGCTTGGCCCTGGTTACTTCCTCGTCGGACGGGCTGTTGACTTCATTGGCTAGCGCGATCTGGCTGGGGTGGATCGCCCACTTGCCCTCGCAGCCCAAGGCCGCCGCCCGGTTTGCCTGGGCGCGGAATCCGTCGGCATCCGAGAAATCTCCGAAGGGCCCGTCGATCGGCCGCAGGCCGTTGGCCCGCGCCGCCACCACCATCCGGGCCACGGCGTAGTGCCACATGTCACCCCAATGGTATTCGCGCGGCGCATCGCCCTCCTTATCGGTGAGCACGCCATAGAGCTTGTTCGGCCCGCCGATGACCGTGGTCCGCGCCTTGGTCGAGGCGGCATAGTCGGCGACGCCGAAATGCAGACTCTCGTTGCGCGCCGAGGCGGCGGCGATTTCGTCCACGTTGGCCATGCCCAGCGCCGTCTCGATAATCATCTCGAAGCCGATCCGCTTCTTGCGGCTGACAGCGGCTTCGATCTGGGTCACCAGCATATCGACGGCGTAAATATCTGAGGCGGTGCCCGCCTTGGGGATCATGATCACGTCCAGGCGCTCGCCGCCCTGCTCCAGCACGTCGACCACGTCTCGGTACATGTAGTGGGTATCCAGGCCGTTGATGCGCACCGACATGGTCTTCGCGCCCCAGTCGATATCGCGCAGGGCCTCGATTATGTTCTTGCGGGCCTGCACCTTGTCGTCGGGTGCGACCGCATCCTCCAGGTCGAGAAAGACCACATCGGCGGCGGACTTGGCCGCCTTTTCAAACAACGACGGGTTGCTGCCGGGAACGGCCAGTTCGCTACGGTTCAGGCGCGCCTGCGCCTGCTCGACGATGGTAAAGCTCATGAGTTCTCCCCTCTCCCGATCTCGGCGGGACGTTTGTTCCTGTGCGTCGCGGCGGTGCCGCGCGCGGTCGGGGGAAAGTGCGCAGCAGAGGCCGCGATGTCAACTCCGCGCGGAGGGTTTGCGCCGGGCCCGGGCCAAGGGGTGGCGCGTGCGCACCAGGGTCTTCATCCGCTCGCCCGGCACGTGCGTGTAGATCTGCGTGGTCGAGATATCGGCATGGCCGAGCATCTTTTGCAACGAGCGCAGATCAGCCCCCCGATCGAGCATATGGCTGGCAAAGGCATGCCGCAGGACATGCGGCGAGACCTTAGTCGGATCGATCCCGGCGGCGAATGCCAGGCTCTTGAGCACCTGCGCCACCCGATGCCGGGTAATGTGCTTCACGCCGCCGCGCGACGGAAAAAGCCACTTTGAGGTAGGTTGGCGCTGATCCTTTGCCGCAAGCTCCGCCATCTTGTCGGCGCGTGCCCGCAAATAGGCGGCCAACGCCGTGCGCGCCGGCGCTCCCAGGGGCACCATGCGCTCCTTGCCGCCCTTGCCGCGCACCGTGAGCGCGCGCGGGTCCCGCGCCGCGGCCGCGGCCGGCAAACTGATCAACTCCGAGATCCGCAGCCCCGTGGCATAGAGCAACTCCACCAAGGCAAGCACCCGCGGCCCATCGTCGCCCCGCCATGCGCGGGCGGCGGTCAGCAGCCGAGTCACTTCGTCCTCGCTCAGGATCTTGGGCAACGTCCGGCCAAGACGCGGACTATCGACGCCGCTGGTCGGATCGTCGGGCCGAGCGTTCTCGGCAAACAGGAATCGATAGAACTGCCGCAACGAGGATAGCCGCCGGGCCACCGTCCGCGGCGCCATGTGTGCCTCCGCCTGGCGCGTCAGAAAGGCGCGCACGTCCACCTGCCGCGCGGTATCCAGATCGCGCCGACGGCTCCGCAGAAATTTGGCGAAGTAGCGGAGATCGTTATGGTAGTTGCTGATCGTATTGTCCGAGGCGCCGCGTTCCGCGACCATCATCTCCAGGAAGGCCTCGACTTGCAGTGCCGGCCCGGTTTCCGCCGGCAGGCGGGCGTCAGACACCGTTGGCCAGGGCCGCCTCGATGGCCAGGGCCCGTGCCTCTTGCTCGAGGCCCACACGGCTGAGCGCTGCGATCGCGCCGCTCAGGGCCAGAACATGGCTATCGGCCGGCCCAGCCGAGCCAAGCACCACCAACGCCAGCAACACGGTTTCGCCGAGACGTTGTGATTCGCTGGCCTCCTTTAAGGCATAGAGCAGCGCCGCGGCGGGCAGCGGCCGCGCGGGAACGTCGGCGGCGGCGGCGATAGCGTTCCATGGCAGCGAGTCCTGTTCGCCCAAAGCCTGGAATGCGGCGCGCAACAATGTTTGCCGCCGCGCCTGCGCTGCATCGCCGACCGTGCCGAGCATGGCGGACCANGCCGCCAGGCTGCCGTCCGTGGTCAGCGCCACGTCGCCGGCCAAACGCGAATACGGCCACAGCGCCGCCACTGCCGTGGCCGCCTGTGGATTCAGAATGGCTTCCTGGCGCCCAAGAGCAAGCCAACTGCTGGCCGCCTCGAACTGACCGGCGGCATAAAGCGCCCGTCCGGCGGTGCCGGCAAACCACGCGAGGTCCGGGCTGGCCGGGACGTCCAGAAGCAACGGCAAAAAGGCCCGTACTACCGCTTGATATACGTCACTTGCGCCGTTCGATTGCAAAGCAACGCGCAAAACCTCGGCACGGGTCGCCGGTAGGCTCTGCGCCGAGGCCGCCTGATAGAGCATGGCCCGCGCCATCGGCCCGGGGCCGGATTCGAAGGTGCTGATGGCATTTGCCAGTTGTTCCGGCGGAAAGGCGAATTCACCGTAGATCTGCGCCAACGAGTCGCCGGTGAGTAGCCCGGCGGCACAGGCCAACTCGGCGGCGTGCGCGCGCGCCTCAATATCTGCCTTCGGCAACCGGGCAATGGCAACCAACAGCGCGGGCGAAGCCTGCCCAATCGCCGAGCGCGGAATGGGTTGCCCGGCCGTGCCGAGCATCGCCAAGTGCAAAGGGGTCAGCTCCGCGTCCGCCGGAACCGTTGGACTACCGCCGACGACGGCGCTGGCAAGCGTGAGAAATACCGGGTCGTCGGCCGCGCCTAACTCACGCAGCAGATCGACGCCCAGCATNACTTTGTCGGTNTCGCCAGCGACCATGTTGCAGAAGACCATCGCCTTCTGCCAATAGGGCTGCGCGTGAAAGGCCGTGATACCACTTCGTATTTGGCGGCAGGCCTCATCGTTCTCTTGCGCGACCAGCAAACCGTCCACCCGCGCGCGCGCCATGGTCTCGTTGTCCAGCCGGCTCGGCACNANGGCCAGCAGTTCGTTNAGGCCATCCACCTCGCCCATCGCCGCCAATCGATCGGCGCGCAGGGCCAGAAGACCGCTGCCCTTTGGCAACGGCGCACCGCTTGGCACCGCCGGTGGCGTGGCTATGGAAAGCAACACCCGCCGGGCTAATTCGCGCAACGTCGGCGAGCGGACGTCGCCGGGCAGCCGGCGGAGCATGCTTTCGACAACCGCTCGGTTGGTACCGCGCCATAGGTCTTGCCCGAATCCACCGCTATCCGGCCCCAGCACGCCGACCGAATCGAGCGAGATGTCACCCAGCGGGTTGACCTCGATAGACGGCCTGTCGGGATTTGCTGGCGCCGTCTGGGGCGCCGTCTGGGGCGCCGTCTGGATCGCTGCCGGGGCCCCTTCGAGCGGCACCAGCGTTGTCGGCGCCTGCAGTGCTGTTTCATCGGCGGCACGCGCCACCGGCGCCGCCGCGGTAAGGGCGAGCGCCGCCACGCAATGTCGCCAGTAGGCACCACCCCGCAACACGCGGCGAATCCGGACAGCTAACGAACGCATCAGGCCGCTAACGGGGGAATCGATCATCGGGCAGTGCCTTTTCGACCGACAAGGCAGGGGGTGGGATATCCCACGTGACAAGGAACAAGGCGCCGGCACCCAGCAAACCAAAAACAAGGAATATCGCGATCAGGCTCAATTTTCGCATAAGAGATACTGATGAATGTTAAACGAATCGGCGCGTAGACTCGCACGCTTCGCACTCCAGGGGAAGCGTCTCGCTCCCCTTTTACAAAGTAGTTTCGGGCCTTTCCCGACCATTTCGGGCCACGTGGCGACTTGTGAGCTGGGCTTGCATGGCATGGCACCAGATATGGTAGGTTTCGAGTGTGGCGAATTTACGGCGGCAAGCCCCTTGCCTTGGGCGTGCGGCGCCGGCAAATACGCCCTCAATCGGGTAAATGGCCAGGTAAGTAGTATGTCCGCCGCCGAGACTTTGACGGTTCCCAAGACGATCGTGCTCGTCGGCCTGATGGGTGCCGGCAAAAGCTGCATCGGGCGCCGGCTGGCCACGGCGCTCGGCCTGGATTTCGTCGATGCGGACGCCGAGATCGAAGCCGCCGCCGGCTGTACCGTCGAGCAGATCTTCGAAAGCCATGGCGAGGCGGCCTTCCGCGACGGCGAGCGGCGGGTTATCACCCGCCTGCTTGGCCGGCCAGCGCACGTGCTGGCCAGCGGCGGTGGTTCATTCGTCGACCCGGACACCCGCGAGGCGATTCGGGCCGGCGGTATTTCCATTTGGTTGCGCGCCGATCTCGACGTCTTGCTGCGGCGCACCGGGCGGCGCAACAACCGCCCCTTNTTGAAACGCGGCGAGCCACGCGCGATCCTGCAGGAATTGATAGAACAGCGCTATCCTACCTATGCCGAGGCGGACATCACGGTGGATAGCGCGGATGGCCCGCCCGAGGTTACCCTGAATCGGGTGCTCGACGCTCTCAAGGCGTATCTGGATTCGCCGGAAGCGGCGGCCAAGGGAGCGGCCGAGTGAGCGCCCACGAAAGCCTGCGCGTCGATCTGGCCGAACGGAGTTATGACATCCTGGTTGGCGACGATCTGCTGAGCCAGGCCGGTCAGCACATCGCGCCCGTCCTGCAACACAAGCGCGCTTTCATCGTCACCGACGAGACAGTTGCCGACTTGCATTTGACGGCCTTGGAGCGCGCGCTCGACAATGCGGGAATCGCCTTCGAGGCTGTTGTCCTGCCGCCCGGCGAGCAAACCAAGGACTTCTCTCACCTGGAGTCCTTGAGCGAACGGTTGCTCGACATGAAGGTCGAACGTGGCAGCACGCTCATCGCCCTTGGTGGCGGGGTGATTGGCGATCTGACCGGCTTTGCCGCCGCCGTCCTGCTGCGCGGTATCGATTTCGTGCAGATCCCGACCACGTTGCTGGCGCAAGTGGACAGCTCGGTCGGCGGCAAGACCGGCATCAATACCCGCCATGGCAAGAACCTGGTCGGCAGCTTCCATCAGCCGCGGCTGGTGCTTGCCGATACGGGCACTCTCTCGACCCTGCCGCGGCGCCAGCTTCTCGCCGGCTACGCCGAGATAGCCAAGTACGGCCTGATCGGCGATGCCGAATTCTTCACCTGGCTGGAGGGCCACGGCAGCGCCGTCATCGACGGCGACCCGGCGGCGCGCCGGCACGCGGTGCGGACAAGTTGCGCCGCCAAGGCGGCCATCGTCGCCGCCGACGAGCGCGAGCGTGGCGCCCGCGCCCTACTCAATCTGGGCCATACCTTCGCGCACGCCCTGGAGGCGGAGACCGGTTACGGCGACGAGCTGCTGCACGGCGAGGCGGTGGCCATCGGCATGGTCATGGCCTTCGAGCTATCGGCGCGCCTAAACCTCTGCCCGTGGGAAGATGCGGCGCGCGCGCGCCGGCACCTAGCGGCCATCGGCCTGCCCACCGGCCTGGATACGGAATCCGGCCGATTCTGGAACGCCGCCACCTTGATGGATCACATGAGCCGCGACAAAAAGATCAAGGGCGGCCGCATCACCTTTGTCCTAGCCCGCGGCATCGGTCAGGCGTTCCTGAGCGATGACGTGGAGGTGGCCGAGGTCGAGGCCCTACTCACCGCCGCCGCCGCTGCATAAGAGCCTTTCGTGTCCGCCACTCACCCCGGTCATCCCGGACGGCCCGCGAGGGCCGATCCGGGATCCATTTGTCCGCCGCCCGAGCCGATCTGACATGGATACCGGATAGCTCAATTCGCCAACCAAATCAGATCCCCGCTTTCGCGGGGACATGGATTTGGGGCGAATCGGCTTCCGGCATGACAACCTGGACGTAGAGCATGATTTCCCAGATTGACGCCGCCGTGCCGGCAGCATTTTGCGCCGCTTCAATCTGGGAAGATCATGCTCTAAAGTGCTAGAGCTTTCCCGCAACTCATCACGAAATACCAAATGGACCCGCAAATATTGATTCCTATCGGCGCCATCCTGGTGCTGCTTGTACTTTCCGCCTTCTTTTCCGGCTCGGAGACATCGCTGACCGCGGTCTCGCTGCCGCGCATGCACACCCTTGAGCGACAGGGCAACCATCGCGCCGGCATCGTCAACGAGCTTTGGCGCAAGAAAGAACGCCTGATCGGCGCCATCCTGTTGGGCAATAATCTGGTCAACATCACCGCTTCGGCGCTGGCGACCAGTGTGCTCATTGGCCTATTCGGCGATGCCGGCGTGGCTTACGCCACCATCGCCATTACCTTGCTGGTGCTGATCTTCGCCGAGGTGCTGCCCAAGACCTATGCCATTCACCACGCCGACCGCATGGCCCTGGCGGTCGCGCCGACGTTGCGCGTCTTTGTGGTGATCCTCTTTCCCATCACCCACGCGATCCACATGGTGGTCCGCGCCACCCTGCATCTCTTCGGCGTGGAGATGTCGGCGACCCTGAACCCGGACCGCTCCGAGGAAGAGCTGCGCGGGGCCATCGACCTGCACGCCGGCAACAGCGAGGAGGTCCGCCACAAACGCGCCATGCTGCGCTCGATCCTTGATCTGGCGGAGGTGGAGGTGGCGGAGATCATCACCCACCGCAAGAAGGTGGCCTCCATCGACGCCGGTCTGCCGCCGCGCCAGATCGTCGAGGAGGCGCTGCAAAGCCCGTACACGCGCCTGCCCCTGTGGCAGACCAATCCCGACAACATCGTCGGCGTTCTGCACGCCAAGGCGCTGCTGCGGGCCGTCCAGGACTTGCCGAGCATCGACAAGCTGGACGTGCTGTCGATCGCCAATGCGCCCTGGTTCATCCCGGAGTCGACCGACCTTCTCTCGCAGCTACAGGCCTTCCGCACCCGGCATGAGCACTTCGCCATCGTCGTTGACGAATACGGCGAGGTGCATGGCATCGTTACCCTGGAAGACATCCTGGAGGAAATCGTCGGTGAAATCTCCGACGAGCACGACGTGGAGATCGAAGGTGTAAAGGCGCAAGCCGACGGCTCGGTGGTTGTCGACGGTGCGGTGACCATCCGCGATCTCAACCGCCAGTTCGAATGGGACCTGCCGGATACCGAGGCCTCGACCATTGCCGGCCTGGTGCTCGACGAGGCCCGGCGCATCCCCGAGGTGGGCCAGACCTTCGTCTTTCACGGCTTCCGCTTCGAAATCCTCGGCCGCCAACGCAATCAAATCACCACCATAAAAATGGCCCCCCT
>JGI24023J19991_10004061_pt1 | contig 10087 bp, 8 predicted proteins | sample Cruoilmetagenom1_FD_19991 | JGI IMG/M metagenome (IMG submission 19991)
TTCCGTCGGCCCGGACGCGGCGATGGCGCACATCAATGCCTCGATCGATTTCGACCGCCGGCTCTATGCCCAGGACATCGCCGCCTCCAAGGCGCACTGCGAGATGCTGGTGCGCCAGGAGATCGTCTCGGCCCAGGATGGCAAAGCCATCCNCTCCGGTCTAGACACGATTCTGCGAGAGATCGAAACCGGCGACTTTACCTTTGACGCGGCGCTCGAGGACATCCACATGAATGTGGAGGCGCGTTTGCGGGCGCTGATCGGCGAGGCCGCCGGGCGGCTGCACACGGCGCGCTCGCGCAACGATCAAGTGGCCACCGATTTCCGCCTCTGGTTGCGCGAGACGATCGATGCCCTGGACGGGCAATTGCGCGATCTGCAGGCGGCCTTGATCGACCAAGCGGAGGCACATGCAGCGACGGTCATGCCCGGATATACGCACCTGCAACCGGCCCAGCCGGTGACCTTGGGCCATCATTTGCTCGCCTATGTGGAGATGTTCGGCCGCGACCGAGGCCGGCTTACGGATTGCCGCACCCGGCTGAACGAATGCCCGCTAGGCGCGGCGGCGCTGGCCGGCACCTCGTTTCCCATCGACCGGGCGGCGACCGCCACGACCCTGGGCTTCGACCGGCCGGCGGCCAATTCCATCGATGCCGTCTCGGACCGGGACTTCGCCCTGGAATTCCTAAGCGCCGGCGCCATTCTGGCCGTGCACCTGTCGCGCTTGGCTGAAGAGATTGTCATCTGGTGCACCGACCGCTTCGCCTTCGTGGCCCTGTCGGATGCCTTTTCGACCGGCAGCTCGATCATGCCGCAAAAGCGTAATCCGGACGCGGCAGAGCTGGTGCGTGGCAAATGCGGCCGGGTGATCGGATCGCTCAATGCCCTGCTGGTGGTGATGAAAGGATTGCCGCTGGCCTATGGCAAGGACATGCAGGAAGACAAGGAGCCGGTCTTCGATGCCGCCGATACCCTGACCCTGTGCCTGGCAGCGAGCACCGGCATGTTGCGCGACTTGCGCCCGGATGTGGACGCCTTGCGCGCGGCGACCGCCGGCGGCTTCCTGACCGCGACGGATCTGGCCGACTGGCTGGTGCGCGTCCTCGGCTTGCCGTTCCGTGAGGCGCACCATGCCACCGGCGCCATCGTGCAGCGGGCTGCCAAACGCGACTGCCTGCTGGCGGAGCTGCCTCTTGCCGACATGCAAGAGATCGAGCCGCGCATCACCAAGGACATCTACGACGTGCTATCGGTCGAGAAGGCGGTCGAAAGCCGCAACAGCCTGGGCGGCACCGCCCCGGCGCGGGTGAAAGCGGCCGTCGCCGCGGCACGGGAGCGATTCCTGTGAACCGTCTACGCTGCACTGGACTGTTGATCGCCGCCGCCGTGTTGACGGCCAGCCTTGGCGCTTGTGGCAAGAGGGCTGGGCTTGAACCGCCTGACGATACAAAGGAAACCTACACATACCCGCAGCAGTATCCGAATCCCGAGTCGGTTCTGCCCGGCGAGACAGAGAGCAGCAAAGTGCGGGAACGTCCGCCGCCGCACGCGGGCGGCCTGTCGCCATTTCCGACGGATCGGAGAACGACCACTATCTACCAGTCGGGGCCACCGCAATGACCGCCTTTAGCTATCGCGCGGGCGCGCTGCACGCCGAAGCGGTGCCCGTGGAAGCATTGGCCGAAGCGACGGGAACCCCGTTCTACTGTTACGCCGCGACCGCCATTGAGACCGCCTACACTGACTTTACCGACGCCCTGTCTGGCCTGCCGGCCACCGTGTGCTATGCGCTTAAGGCCAACGGCAACCTGGCGGTGGTGCGTACATTGGCGCGCCTGGGCGCTGGAGCCGACGTGGTCTCCGGCGGCGAATTGCAGATTGCCCTGNNCGCCGGCGTGCCGGCACAGAAAATCGTCTTCGCCGGTGTCGGCAAGACAGCCGCCGAGATGGCCGCCGGCCTGGATGCCGGCATCCTGCAATTCAATGTGGAGTCCTTGCCCGAGCTGGAGCTTTTGTCGCAGGTCGCGCATGACAAGGGTATGCGGGCGCCGATCGCTCTGCGCGTCAATCCGGACGTGGATGCGCGCACCCACAAGAATATTTCCACCGGCAAGGCGGAGAATAAGTTCGGCATCGATCTGGACCAAGTGCCGTCGGTCATAGAACGCGCCGCCGCCCTGCCGGGATTATCGGTTGAGGGGTTGGCCGTCCATATCGGCTCACAGCTGACCGAGACCGCCCCCTACCGGACGGCGTTCACCCGCCTGATCGATCTGTATCGCAGTTTACGTGCCGCCGGCCTGCCCTTGCGCCGGCTGGATTTCGGTGGCGGCCTGGGGATTACTTACCGTGATGAGACACCGCCGGATCTAACCGCCTACGCCGCCCTGGTGCGCGAGCTTACCGCCGGCCTGGAAGCGGATCTGATTTTCGAGCCCGGCCGCTGCCTGGTAGGCAACGCCGGCATTTTAGTTACCCGCGTTCTCTACGTGAAGGATGGCGCAGCGCGGCGCTTCGTCATTGTCGATGCGGGCATGAACGATCTGATCCGGCCGCCACTCTATGACGCTTGGCATGAGATCGTGCCGGTGCGTGAGCCGGCGGCTAATGCGGATTGGGCGCCGGTCGATGTGGTCGGCCCGGTCTGCGAATCCACCGATACCTTCGCCCGTCAGCGCCTCCTGCCGCCACTGGCTAGTGGCGATCTGCTCGCCTTCAGCTCGACAGGGGCGTACAGCGCGGTCATGGCCTCCAGCTACAACTGCCGGCCGCCGGCACCCGAGCTACTGGTGCGCGGGACCGAATTTGCCGTGGTTCGGCCACGGCCGGATGTCGCCGAGATCATCGCGCGCGATAATCTGCCCGCGTGGCTGGAGCCGGCCGGCAGCGGCGACGAGCCCATTGGTGAGCCCATCGTCGTCGCAAGCAAAGCCGCGCTCGGCGCGCGGGGGCGGAGCGGACGGTGAGCCCCGAACCTGCGGCGCCATCGCGGCGGCTGTCTCTACTCGTTGTTCTTGCCCGGGCGGCGCTGATTTGGGAGCGGTTATGGCCGGCCGTTTGGCCCACGGCGGGCATCGTCGGCCTATTCATCGCTCTCGCCTTATTCGATGTTCTGCCTGCTCTCCCAGGTTGGCTGCACAGCTTGGCGCTCGCCGCTTTCGCCGTCGCCGCGGTGGCCTCGCTTTATCTGGCGGCATCGCGCCTCCGCTGGCCCTCACGGCAGCAGGCGCGCCGCCGCCTGGAGCGGGATAGCGGCCTCGCCCACCGCCCGCTTGCAATGTTGGAGGATTCGCCGGCGGCAGGGACCGGTGATCGTGACTCCATGCGCCTGTGGGCATTGCACCGGGAACGCGTGCGGGCGCAGATCGCGCGCCTGCGGCTGCGGCTGCCCCGCGCTGGCCTGGCAACGGTCGATCCCGTGGCGCTGCGCGCCGCCCTGGGCCTCGTGCTCGTCGTCGCGTTGGTTGCCGGCCGCCACGAATGGCCGGAGCGGCTGACTCGCGCCGTGTGGCCAGATTTGGCCGTCTTCGCTGCAGCACCACCGGCCAGTCTCGACGTTTGGGTCAACCCGCCGGCCTATACAAGACTGCCGCCATTGTTCCTCGATGCCACCGCAGGCAGCCACGAGCCGCTGACGATCGCCACNGGCAGCACGGTTNTAGCCCAGGTTCAGGGCGGACGCGGCGTTCCGGCGTTGCTGGTTGGTGACAGCCAGGCCGATTTTTCCAGCATCNCGGTGGATTCCTACAAGATAAGCGCGGACGTCACATCGGGCGATCGCTTGGCGGTGGTGCAGAACGATACGGTTCTTGCGGAGTGGCCGCTGGCCCTGGTGCCCGACGAAGCCCCGAGGGTCGAATTCCTTGCCCCCCCAGCGCGTAGCGAACGCGCCGCCCTGCGGCTCGACTACAGCGCCCAGGACGACTATGGCCTGGCATCGGTTCTGGCGCGGATCCAGCGCCTTGACGATGCGAACGTGCCGCCGCTGGACGTCGCGTTGGCATTGCCCGGCGCCGAGCTGAAGCAGGCCGACGGCACCAGCTACCACGATCTAACGCCGCACCCGTGGGCCGGTTTGGCGGTGACCATCCAACTCGTCGCCGAGGATGGCATCGGCCAGCGGGGGACAAGCGATGCGGTGCGCACTGTTTTACCGGAACGCATCTTCAATCACCCGGTCGCCCGTGCCCTGGTGGAGTTGCGCAAACAGCTTACCCTCAATCCAGAAGGGCGCCTGCCGGTGGCTCGTGCGCTGAGCGATATCTACGAGCAACCGGACCATTACTTCAACGACACGACCGTCGCGCTCGCCCTGCGCTCGGCCGAGCGGCGGCTGATTCACGACGCGGCGCCAAGCGCCGTACCGCAGGTGCAGCAGCTTCTCTGGGATACCGCCCTGCAGATTGAGGAAGGCGATCTAGCTGTCGCCGAGCGCGACCTGCGCGAGGTGCAGAAGGCGTTGATGGACGCCTTGGCGCGCGGCGCCGATGACGCCGAGATCGAGCGCCTGATGGACGAGTTACAGCAAGCGCTGGATCGTTTCCTCGAAGCCCTGGCCGAACAGATGCGCGAGCAACTTGCCGGCGGCGCCGAGCCTCAACCCCTGCCCCCTGACGCGCAGGTCCTGCCTAGCGACGAGTTGCAGCGGATGATCGACCAGGCCCGGGAAATGGCCCGCAGCGGCGCCCGCGATGCGGCACGGGACATGCTCTCGCGCTTGCAGAACATGTTGGAGAACCTGCGCGCCAGTCCCTTCTCCCCCAACCTCGGTGACAAGGGCCGCAACGCCTTCAAGATGTTGCAGGATATGGAATCGCTCATGCGCGAGCAGCAAGAATTGCTTGACCGTAGCTATCAACGAGCCCTGAAGCGCGGCCCGAGCGGCGATAGGCAACCATCGGAATCACAAGAAAATGGCGAGGACGCGCAAAGCCAGGATCAGCTGCGCCGACAGCTTGGTGAAATGATGCGCCGGCTAGGCGAGGCCCTGGGCGAGATCCCGCGCCCCCTTGGCCGGGCTGAGCAATCCATGCGCGATGCCCGCGATGCCCTGCAGGGCGACCGGCCCGGCGATGCCGTACCGCCGCAGACCCGTGCCATGGACCAATTGCAACAAGGTATGCAGGGCATGGCCGAGCAGTTCATGGAGCAAATGGGTGAAGCCGCCGAGCGCAACGCAGGTCAGTTCGGCGTCCGCCCGGGTAGCGGTCAAGACCCGCTCGGGCGGACGCCGGGCAGCTCCGGTATCGAGGCCTTGGAAGGCGTCGAGATCCCCGACCGCATGGAACTTCGCCGGGCCCGCGAAATCCTCGACGAGCTACGCCGCCGCCGCGGCGACCGGGATCGCCCGGCTCTGGAGCTGGACTACATCGACAGGTTGTTGCGGCAGTTCTAAATGTTGGTCCGTTTGTGCGAACAACGTTTTTTGTCATCGCCGGGCGTGACCCGGCGATCCGTGGATGCGCGGGTCAAGCCCGCGCATGACGGTTTGTTTTCAAACGATTACACCCAACTCGCGGTCAGGCTAGGGCCGCCTCCGCCTGGCGACAGATCTGCTCCAGGGTAAACGGCTTCGAGACGATGTCGAAGACGATTTCGTCGAGGTTGTGGGCCCGCTGCTGCTCTGCCGTATAGCCGGTCATCAAGAGGATCCGCAGATTCGGGCGATCCTTCGCGACCTTCAGAGCCAAGCCGATACCGTCCAACTCGGGCATGACGATGTCGGTGATCAACAGATCGTAGTCGGCCCCGCCAAGGGCTTCCAAGGCCTGCAAGCCGTCATCAACGGGGGTCACCGTATGCCCGGCATGCGACAAAGCGCGCGTAACAAAGCTTTGCACCGCCGGGTCATCCTCGGCGACGAGAATTCGGGCCATNGNTTTATGCATCTCCTCGTGCGGCGGGCTCCGTCGCCCGCCCGCAATGGTGTGGGCAGGGTGCTTAACGCCCGGTTAACACGGGGNCGGTCAACACCTGAAGTAACCAATATAGCTCAAGGAGAAAGCTAATGTATTCAATAGATTGATATTCAATTTTATCTTAATTTTTACTTAGTATATTATTGACATATTCTTAAATCATGTTAAGCTCTCATTAAGCTTCACCGATCTTTACCAATAAACGAGAGCGCATCATTATGGCCGTCAGCAAGGAAACGCCGCCGCACTTGTCGCACGCCAGCGTCACGCGTCTGCGCCGCGATCCTTCGCCGAGTGCCCGGGCGGAGACCGCGGCTGGGGTGGCCGCCGTCTTCGCCCGTGGCGACCTGACCGATCAAGAGCGGCGCTATGCGATCGAAATCATCGAGCATTTTGCCGGCGACGTGGAACGCCAGGTGCGCGAGGCCCTGTGCGAGCACGTCAAGCACTGCCCGTTCCTGCCGACCGGCATCGCCATGACCTTGGCGCGCGATGTGGAGTCCGTCGCGCTGCCGATCATCCGCTATTCCGAGGTCCTGACCGACGACGACCTCATCTCTATCGTGCGAGACGGGTGCACGGCCAAACAGGTCACGGTCGCCAGCCGCGCACGGGTCAGCCCGACAGTCGCTGATGCTCTGGTCGATACCCGTAAGAAGAACGTGGTGGGCGCGCTGCTTGGCAACCAGGGTGCCGACATCGGCGAGGCAGCCTACGTTAAGGTAGCCAGCGAATTCGCCGAAGACTGTGACATTCATACCTTGCTTATCGACCGAGCGGCGCTGCCGGCCAGCGTGTCCGCGCGTCTCATCACCTGTGTATCGGATGTCTTGCGTGAGCGTTTGGTCGAGCGTCACGGCTTTCCACAGGTTCTCGCCGACGAAATTGTCATGCACGGGCGCGACCGTGCCGTCTCCGAGGCCGTCACGCCGGATACGTCACACGACGAGGTCGAGCGCCTGCTCGACGCCTTGCGCGCGACTCATGGCCTCAGCCCGACGTTCCTGCTGCGGGCGCTGAGCAAGGGCGATCTGGCCTTTTTCGAATCCAGCCTCTCCGCCATCGCCCGTCTGCCGCAAGACAACGTTGCTCAGCTGATCCGCGACCGAGGCTCGCGCGGGTTTCAGTCGCTCTACGCGCGCGCCGGATTACCGCCACAGCTATTCGCGGCCTTCCGTACGGCCATGGATGTGGTCCTTGAGGTACGCGCGCAGCGGCCGCACGGGTGGACTGACGCGGACACCAAGCGCATCGTCAGCGGCCTGGTGCGAAGCTATGATGATGTCGGTCCGGAAAACATCGAGAACGTCCTCGGTCGCCTTGCCCGGCGTGCCGCCCCGCCGGCGCCCCCTGCGAACCCGGCCGGCGTCTACAATCGGCGGCGGAGCGATCCGCCGGTCATCCAGACAGCGACTGCGCCCGTCCTCGCGTAGTTCTTATTCGGCGATTCGCCCCGCGGCAACGGTACCGCCGTGGGTTTTTACGGCGTGACCACGAAATCGATCAGGATACGGCCTTCCTGCGGCGGGTTCTTGGCGGTTGTCTCGAAATTCGTCGTGCCGCCGGGCGGCAAAGTTGTCGCGGATGCGGCAAAGGTCCAGTTCTCGACCTCGTCTCCCTTTGAATCGATGATGCTGGCGCGCAGCAGCGGTACGGACTGCGGTTCGTTGGTGACATTGGAGACCAGCCCCTCGACCGCGACAACCTGCTCGCCATCAACAACGCGGCGGGCCGTTTTCACGTCGCGAAGTTGCAGCGGCGCCACCGCCGGCGATGGCATGAGTCCGGCCATCTGATAGAGCGGCGCGGCCGCAGGCACCAGCGCCAGCACCTGCTCCCGCCCGAAATACAGGCTGGCGGCCAAGCCGCCNACGACCGCCAGGAACAGCAGCCAGCCAAGAAGCAAGGACGAACGGCCGCTGCGGGCCTCCTTATGGCGCGGCGGTTTAGGACCGCGCCGACGGGCCCGCCTCTCCGGTATTTCCGGCGCTTCGGCCGCCGCCGGCTCGTGAGCAGCTTCAACCGGCGGCGCANCGGTTGCTNCCGGCGCGGCCTCCTCAGCCCCGTCTTCCGCTNCNTGGTGCCAGCTATGACCACAGCTGCCGCAGCGCACCTGGCGCCCGCCAGGGCCAAGTTGCTCGNTTTCGACAACAAACGTGGTCGCACATGATGGACAGGTCAGGTTCATCCCGCGAAAGCTTACCCCCCTGCCTGATTCCCCTGCGGTATCCTTATATGGGCGGGTCGGGAGCAACGCAAGGTGCCTGCCGCGGCGGGCAAGGTGCCTGCGGCGCTGGGCCTAGCCCAAGCGGTGTAAGCTTTACGAGACAAAGGGCGCTGTGCCATGCTCGCCGCCAACCGCTTTCGGAAGGAATATCTAGGTTTTGGTGCGTTTCGAGGACGTCTCTCTGCGCTACGGAGCGGGCCCAGAGATCCTGCGTCACGTCAATTTCCACCTGGAGCCGGGCTCGTTTCATTTCATGGCCGGGCCCAGCGGCGCCGGCAAATCGTCGCTGCTCAAGCTCATGTATCTGGCACAACGGCCAAGCGACGGCGGTATCCAGATGTTCGGACGCGATGTGGCCGGGCTGTCGCGCAGCGAGGCGGCTCTGATGCGGCGGCGAATCGGCGTCGTCTTTCAGGATTTTCGCCTGCTCGACCATCTGAGCGCCTTGGAGAACGTGGCCCTGCCTCTGCGTATCGGCGGCCAGCGGGCCGACAAGGTACGCAAGCACGTCGCCGAATTGCTGGCCTGGGTCGGCCTGGCGGAGCACTTGCACGCCCTGCCGCAAACCCTTTCGGGCGGGCAACAGCAGCGCGTAGCCATCGCCCGTGCGGTGGTTGCCCGACCGAATCTATTGCTCGCTGACGAGCCGACCGGCAATGTCGACGACCGGATTGCCGTGCGCCTGCTCTACCTATTCGAAGAACTCAACAAGCTGGGGACGACCATCGTTATCGCCACTCACAACGAGACCCTGGTGTCGCGCTTTTCGCACCCGGTGCTTCGACTTAGCGCCGGCGAGATCCAGCTCTCCCGGTCGCCCGCCATGTCGCCTTCCGGGGCCGGCAGCCAACCGACCAAGGGGAGTGCCGCATAACATGTTGCTGCGCCGCACCGACTTGCCGCTCGACCGTGACGCCTCCGGGCGCTTTCTGCCGTGGTTGGTGGCGGTGATGGTGTATCTGGCCGCCCTCGCCTTGATCTGCGCCATCGGCGCGAACAAGGTGGTCACCCGTTGGGATCAAGGTCTTGCCGGCCGCATGACCGTCCAGGTTCCGACCAGCGAATCGGAGAGTGACATTCGGGCCGGCGAGGTTCTCGCGGCCTTGAAAGCTATCCCGGGCGTGCGCAGTGCCGAGACACTTGGCGCCGAAGAAATCGCCCGGCTGCTCGAGCCGTGGCTGGGGACCGGGGCCGCCTATCAGGATTTGCCCATGCCGACGCTGATCGCCGTTCGTATTGACCGCGCGGCGCCGCCGGATATGGCCCAATTGCGCCGCCGACTAACCCAGATCGCACCCGGCACCGTGCTCGACGACCACCAGAGCTGGCTGGGCAAGTTGCTCGACCTGGCGCGATCGGTGCAGCTTGTTGCCGCCCTGGTGGTCGGTCTGGTCGGTGCCTCGGCGGTGACCATGGTCATCTTTGCGACCCGCATGGGACTATCCGTGCACGGCCGGGTGATCGAGCTGTTGCACCTGGTCGGTGCTCAGGATTCCTACGTTGCCAGCCAATTCCAGGCACACGCCCTGCGCCTTGCCCTACGCGGTGGGGTGCTGGGCCTATTGATGGCTGTTCTCACGGTGCTGCTGGTGGCCAATCTGTTGGGGCAGAGCGATGCCGTTGCGCTACCCGATCTATCGCTGCTACCCATCGAATGGTCGCTGCTGCCGCTGCTGCCCCTGGTTGTCGCTCTGATCGCCATGGTGACCGCGCGGTTGACCGTGTTACGCACTCTCGGCCGGATGCCCTGATACCAATGACCGATCAGGCCAAAAACGCCCGACGCCTGCGAGGCCGGCGCCTGCTATGGATCCTCGCCGCCCTTGCCGGGCTGGTGTTCGTTGCCTGGCTGGCGGGCTTGGCCTGGTTTACATCGATGCTGCCGACGAGCGTTGAGGATACGACCCGCCGCACGGATGCCATTGTCGTGTTGACCGGC
>JGI24023J19991_10004062_pt1 | contig 10085 bp, 3 predicted proteins | sample Cruoilmetagenom1_FD_19991 | JGI IMG/M metagenome (IMG submission 19991)
GAATTAAAACAATTAGGCTATCAAGCAAATGATTTTGGGGCCATTGTTGCCAGTGCTTGTTTGGCTCACGATATTGGGAATCCGCCTTTTGGTCATAGTGGCGAAAAAGCAATAGGTGAATATTTTAAAACAGGAAAAGGAAACCATTATAAAGATCAATTATCTGATAAAGAATGGCAAGACCTTATTGATTTTGAAGGGAATGCTAACGGATTTAAAATTTTAACCGAAAGTAGAGAAGGTGTAGAAGGCGGACTCAGATTGTCGTACGCCACATTGGGTGCTTTTATGAAATATCCTAAAGAGTCGTTGCCTAAAAAACCAACTTCGCATATTGCAGATAAAAAATTTGGGTTTTTTCAATCGGAAAAAGTGACTTTTGATAATGTTGCTACTGATTTAGGATTGACAAGCAGAGATTCAAAAAACAGTTCTTTTTCAAGACATCCTTTGGCATTTTTAGTAGAAGCTGCCGATGATATTTGCTATACCATTATTGATTTTGAAGATGGTATCAATCTCGGATTGATCGAAGAAGAATTTGCATTGGAGTATTTGATAAACCTAGTTAGAGATACCATTAATACCGAAAAATATTATCAGTTAAAAACCAAACAAGACAGATTAAGTTATCTAAGAGCCTTGGCTATCGGCAATTTAATTAACGAAGCCGCAAAGGTATTTATAGAAAATGAAACCGCTATTTTAAATGGCGATTATGATATTTCATTATTAGATAAGTGTAAATATGAGGCACAAATAAATGATATTATTAAAATTAGTGTTGATAAAATTTATAGAAGTAAAGAAGTTGTTGAAAAAGAAATTTCGGGCTATAAAATTTTAGCCGATTTACTAGCTGTTTTTATAGTCGCAGTAAATAATTCATTCGATGGTAAGGCTTCAAATTATGATAAATTATTGCTAAATCTATTGCCTGAAAAATACCAGAACTTTCAAGATAATTTATATCAAAGAATATTATTAGTTTGTAGTTTTATTGCAAGCATGTCAGACGGGGCAGCAATCTTATTACATAAAAAGATAAAAGGAGTTGAGATTTAAAAGGACTAGTTAACTTGATTTTAAGTACTAATTTGTATATTGCCGACCCTTATATTCAAATACTTCACATATGAAAACAAAAATTACTTTACTAATAATAGCAATTATAGCTGTTACTACTGTTTTATTATTTCCTAATAATGAGAAATCAGAGATTGAAAATTTGAAACAAAAACACACTGAATTTTTGAAGAACCATCCTTATAATGAAACGTTGAAACTTGAAAGAAATGAAAGGAAAAAAATGGGAATACCTCCTAATAAATACTTTGAAGAACAATATTTATTAGAAATCAATCCGGCAACCGGAAGACCTGATTTTGAAAAGAAATTTGCTTTACAAAAACAATTATTAGCAGAAAATTTTCAAAAAAATGTTCCGGGAACAAGTGGAAACGCTTGGGTAGAAAGAGGTCCTAATAATGTGCCGGGAAGAACAAGAGCCATGTTATTTGACCCTAACGATGCAACCAACAAAAGAGTTTTTGCAGGTGGTGTTAGTGGTGGTTTATGGGTAAATGACGATATAACGGATAGTAATTCAGCTTGGACTAGAGTTGGTATTCCTGAAAATTTAGCAGTTTCAAGTATTACTGCCGACCTTAATAATTCAAATATATTTTATGTTGGTACAGGAGAATCATATGTAGGAGGAAATGTAAATGGTAATGGTATTTGGAAATCTACCAATGGCGGTACAAGTTGGACACATATTTTCGGGAGCGGTGCTACAGGTCAGGTTATATTTAGCGTAGATTCTGAAGTAACAGTTAATTCACCTTCGAATATTCAAGGAGTATTAAATTCTCTTCAGGCAGGTTTTGGATCAGCAGTTAGTTCTGCTATTACAGGAAATTTAGTATTAGTCGATGATGGAACAGCCGCACCTACTGAAGGTTGTAATGCTTTGACTAATGGTGCTGCTATAAACGGTAACATCGCAGTAATAGAAAGGGGAAGTTGTAATTTTACAGTTAAAGTAAAAAATGCGCAAGATCAAGGCGCTGTTGCTGTTTTAATGATTAATAATGTAGGTGGAAATCCTATTATTATGGGAGGTACCGATGCTACCGTAACAATTCCTTCAGTAATGATATCGAAAGCAGATGGTGCGCCTATTTTAACAGAACTAAGTTCAGGATCGGTAAATGTAACCATTGAAGCTACTAATACAGGTTTGCCTGCAGGTGTTACTTTAGTATCAGGAATCTTTCATGTGAATGATATGGTTACAAGAAAAGTTGGAACTACAACAGAAATATATGCTGCTGTTGGAGATGCTGCATATGGATCGGCTCCCGGAACGCTTTTAGGAGATGGGTCTGAATACGGACTTTACAGATCAACTAATGGAGGTTCTACTTGGGCTAAAGTTAATTTACCTAGTACTGCCGCAGGAAATCCACATGAACCAAATGATATAGAAATTTCTTCTAATAATACGATTTGGCTTTCAACTGCACAGAGTTCTAGCTTTGGCGATGGTGGTGGTGTTATTTTTTCTTCTACCAATGGTAGTACTTTTACCCAAAGACATACTTTTACAAATGGTACTAGAACACATATAGAATTATCATCAAGTAATCCTGAAAAAATATATGCTATTTCAGATATTAATACATTTAATGCACAAGGTACAGCTATAGCTCCATTTGTAGAAATTATTAAAACTACAAATGCTACATCAGGTTTTACCACTTCTACGGTTACACTACCAGACGATGCTGATAATGGCATTCCGGCTAATGATTTTACAAGAGGTCAGGCATTTTATGATTTGATGTTAGCTGTCGACCCTACCAATGATGAGACTATATATGTTGGTGGTATTGATACTTTTAGAAGTACAGACGGAGGTTCTGCTTGGACTCAAATTTCAAAATGGTCTAATAACAATAATTTAGCAGGATTAAATATACCTTTAGTACATGCTGACATACATACCTTAATTTTTGACCCTTCTAATAGTGATAAAGCTTTAATTGCAACAGATGGTGGCGTGTTTTATGCAAGTTCATTAGCTGCGGCTGATAATTCTACAACAGCAATATTTAGTAGTTTAAATAATTATAATACTACTCAAATTTATTGGGGAGCTATAGGACAAAGTACAACGAATGAACAGTTTTTGGGAGGCTCACAAGATAATGGGACAAATTTTATTGATGGAGGAACTTCAGGACTAAATGCATCTAATGAAATTTTTGGAGGCGATGGTGCTTATAGTTTTATTGATAAAGATGGTGCATACTTAATAACGGCATTACCATTTAATAGTTATCGCCGTTTTAGTCTGCCTTTAACTGCATCTTCAACAAGTATTGTTTCTAATGGGAGCGAGGGAGCATTCATAAACCCTGCAGAATTAGATGATAATCTTGATATCCTTTATACAAATGCTTCTACAGCTACTACTAATGTCATTTCAAGGTTTAGTAATTTTGGCATATTCCCTCTTAGAAATAACTTAACAGATGCACTTTTAGCTAGCCCCCCAACGGCATTTAAGGTTTCTCCATATACCACAACTAGTACTACCCTCATTGTAGGAACTAGAACCGGATCTTTATTAAAATTGGTAAATGCGAACGCAGCAATTCCAGTATGGACAAATATTACAGGATCTGAATTTGTAGGAAGTATTTCTGCAGTAGATTTTGGAGCTAATGAACAAGAAATAATGGTTACTTTTCATAATTATGGTGTTAAGAGTATTTGGTTTACTGAAGACGGAGGTACTACATGGCAAAATAAAGAGGGTAATTTTCCTGAAATTCCTGTAAAAGCTGTGATGATGAATCCATTATTGAATGATGAGGTAATTATAGGAACAGACTTAGGTGTTTGGAGAACTTCAAATTTTAAAAATGCTAGCCCTACTTGGGTACAATCACAAAACGGAATGCAAAACGTTAAAGTAAATAACTTTGATTTAAGAACGGCTGATAATACTATTTTAGCATCAACATATGGAAGAGGACTTTTTACTGGTCAGTTTACTGCCGTAGCTTTAAGTGTTGATGATATTTCAGTTGATAATAATTTTAGTGTATTTCCTAACCCTTCTAATGGTGACATAAAAATTAAAACAGCAAGAGATTTTGGAAAATCAAGTATTGCTGTTTATGACGTTAACGGAAGACAAGTGTTTTTAAAAGAAATCAATTTAACAGGTACTGTGCCATTAAATATGAATAGTTTAAACGCTGGATTATATATTATGAAAATCCAAGGTGAAAATTTTGCTTATTCTAATAAATTAATTATAGAGTAATCTTATATCAAAACAATTATTAGGAATTAAAAATCAAACAAAACGCCAATTCCTAATAATTGTTTTAATTGTACTCTGGCGCCGAGTGTTTCTAAAGTACCATCATTATTGATGTCATCTTTAAATTTAATATCATCATCGTAAATAAGATGTGTACCAATATTTGCTTTTATATGTTTATTAATGGTTAGTTTAAAATTCAATTCCCAATCTACATCAACATTTCCAAAATTATTTAAATAATCTGAATACAAACTTAGGCGGTTACTCATCACAATATTTTTAGCTATTTCAGCATCCCATATACTTTGAACTAAGGCACCAAATTCATGTCTTGCTTTTCTCCCTTTTATGACTCCAAAAGCACCATCATTTGAAAGATCATCGTCTAAAACAAATGTTGATTTTAATGTAATGGGTGATATGTACATTGAAAATCGTCTTTGTTTAATTTCATATTGAGAACCAATACCTAAAAATAGATACCCTGGTGCAAAAAATCTTGAAATAGGAGTACTCCTATCAGGATACCTAAACCCTTCTGTAAATTGCGATTTAAAATTAAATTTTATAGAATAAAACCAGTTAGAAATAGTATCCTTTCGGTAACCAAATGTAGAATTTATTTCCAATTTATCATCTGTTTTTCGCAATTGCTGATCTTGTTGACTATTGAGTCCGTAACGGGCAAATATTTCGTTATTCCATAGTAAGTGTAATTTTTTATACGATCGAACCAAAGAAATTTTGAGTAAACCTGAAATAGAATTATTACCACCCGCATTCCAATTTACAAAAGCAGCTTCACTAACATCTAAACCGATACTGTTTTTGTTTTTCCACCATATCGGATCTTCAGCAAATTTTGTAGTATCAATAGTGATAACTTGTATGGGGTTAAGAATTTTTAATGTATCAATTGCTAATTCTTGTTTGAAACTGATAAAATCTGTTACTTTAGGAATAGGGGTATATATAGTATCTCTTGTAAGCGCATTTGTAGTCATTCTATAACGAGGCGTATATATATTTTTGTGTAAAGTACTGTCAAACCGCATTGTATAAAAAGGTTTGAGTAAAGAATCGAGCCTTATTTTAAGCGAATCAATCTTAGTTAACCTTTTAATAGTATCGGTAGCTTTAAAAACTCCTAGAGTATCTAAACGCATCATAATATTTAGAGAGTCGTTTAGTTTTACAATTCTTATAGAGTCTATGTTACTTTCTACTTTTAAAGTATCAATTGCAACCTTTTTTACAGAACCTGACTGTTTTATGACCGCTATAGAATCGGTTATTTGAGCAGAAGCAAGTGTAAAGAATAATAGCGTTACTATAAATGTAAGAAAGGTTTTCATGCCAATGTTTTTTAAGAATACTATTACTAAATTAATTGGGATGATTAGTTATTAAGGGTGCAAACTTAACTATTTTTTGAACGTTTGACTAAATTTTTTTAAGAACTTTAAGTATAGATTTTTTATCTAATCCGATGTGTCGATGTAGTTGACTAACTGTTCCATGTTCTATAAATTGATCTGGTATTCCTAATCTTTTAATGGTTTTATTCTGATAATTATTTTCTTGGGCAAATTCTAAAATAGCACTGCCAAAACCACCTACAATATTTCCGTCTTCAACAGTAATAATTTTATCAAATTTTTTAAATATTGTATGTAATAAAGCCATATCCAAAGGTTTTACAAAACGCATATCATAATGCGCAATTTTGTTCTTATCAGATAAATTTTTATAAGCCTCAATAACATTATTTCCAATAGTACCTATACTTAAAACAGCTACTTCCGTTCCTTGTTTTATAAGGTGTCCTTTTCCTATTTTCAGTTTTGAAAACGATTGTTGCCAATCTAAGTTTACACCTCGACCTCTAGGATATCTTATTGCAATAGGAGACTCTAAACCTAATTGAGCAGTATACATCATATTTCTTAGCTCAACTTCATTCATCGGTGCAAAAACAATCATATTTGGGATACAACGTAAATAGGAAATGTCAAAAACGCCATGATGTGTTGCGCCATCTTCACCAACTAACCCTGCTCTATCTAAATAAAAGATGACAGGTAATTTTTGCAATGCTACATCATGGATTACTTGGTCATAGGCACGTTGTAAAAAAGTAGAATAGATATTGCAAAACGGAATCACGCCTTGAGTTGCCATTCCCGCAGAAAACGTAACGGCATGTTGTTCGGCTATACCTACATCAAAAGCACGTTCAGGTATTTCTTCAAGCATAAACTTTAATGAACTTCCTGTGGGCATTGCAGGGGTAATACCTATAATTTTTTCGTTTTGCTTAGCGAGCTCAACCAAAGTCAATCCGAAAACATCTTGATATTTAGGAGGCAGGTCGTTATTAGATTTATTGACTGTTTCACCTGTAATTTTATCAAACTTACCTGGGGCATGATATTTTACCTGATCTTCTTCCGCTTTTTGTAAACCTTTACCTTTGGTAGTGATAATGTGTAAAAACCTAGGACCTTTTACAGATTTTAACCGTTCTAATTCTTTAATAAGAGCATTTAGATCATGACCATCTATCGGACCAGAATAATCAAAATTTAAAGCTTCAATAATATTGTGTTTTCGAACTTTTTTATCTTTTTTGATATTGGTTAAATAATTTTTTAGAGCACCTACACTTGGGTCTATACCCATAGCATTATCATTTAAAATAATAAGTAGATTAGCATTGGTAACACCTGCATGATTTAAGCCTTCAAACGCCATTCCACTTGCAATACTTGCATCACCAATTACGGCTATATGCTGTTTTTCAGTTTTACCTTTTAGTTTTGAGGCAATTGCCATCCCTAATGCAGCAGAAATAGATGTTGAAGAATGTCCAACACCAAAAGCATCATATTCGCTTTCACTTATTTTTGGAAAACCTGAAAGTCCGCCCAACTGTCTGTTAGTATGAAAATTACCTTTTCTTTCTGTTAAAATTTTATGTCCGTATGCCTGATGACCAACATCCCAAACTAATAGATCATTAGGCGTATCAAACACATAATGCAAAGCTATGGTTAATTCTACTACGCCCAAACTAGCGCCTAAATGACCTTCTTTTGTGGCTACTATGTCAATAATGAATTTGCGTAATTCTTTGGCTATTTGAGGTAACTTTGCAGAAGAAAGGTTTCGCAATTCTTTAGGCGAATTGATGTTATCTAGTAGATTTTGAGTCATAATTTACAAAACTACAATATTTCAATACTTTATTAATTATCATATAATAAAAAATAAACTCTTTATTTTTACTATTTTAGCAGCCTCTTTATGGTCAAAATCAAATATTATTTAAATTAACACATATGAAAAAAAAATACTTAAGCCTTATTAAATTCTTAATTCTAATATTTTTCTCTCAAAATATTAGTGCTCAAACGCTTTTGAAAAATAGTGTTTACAAATCGCAAATAAATTCATATTTAGAGGAAGTTAAGACTCAATATAGTCTTACTGGTAGTGATCTATCAGATTTAATAATAAGTAAAGAATATTACTCTTCGAAAACTAAAATAACACATGTTTATCTTGTTCAGAGATATCAAAACATTGAAATTTTCAATTCAGAAACCAGTGTTGCATTAAAAGATAATAAAGTATTTTATTATTCGAATAGACTACAACCTGATGTCTTAGGAAAGATAAATACGATAACACCAAATTTAAGTGCTGAACAAGCTATAGATAAAGCTGCCACACATTTTAGTTTAGGATCGCTTGGGAGCTTAAATATTCTTGAAAATAAAAATAACAAAGAGTTTATATTTTCTAAAGGAGAAATTTCTAAAGAAAATATACCGGCAAAATTAGTTTTTCTATTTAAAGAAGGACAGCTTAAATTATGTTGGGATATTAGTATTTATACTTTAGATAGTAAACATTGGTGGAGTGTTAGAGTAGATGCTGTTTCTGGTGAGATTCTAGATGTTAATGATTGGGTGGTTAGTTGTAATTTTGGAAATGCTGAGCACAAAGACCACAATCATAAAAATAAAAATTTTTCAAAAACAACATCTTCATTTCCGTTATTTAAAAATACTGCATTAGTTGCAGATGGTTCTCAATATAATGTTTTTCCACTCCCGGCAGAAAGTCCTAATCATGGTGGAGTGCAAATAGTAAATGACCCTGCAGATGCTGTGGCCTCTCCTTTTGGATGGCACGATACTAATGGTGCGACAGGTGCAGAGTTTACTATTACAAGAGGGAATAATGTATTTGCTAAAGATGATATAAGTGGGGATGACCTTGGTGGGAGTTCTCCAGATGGAGGAGCAACTTTAAATTTTAATTTCCCATACAATTTTAATACACATCCGCGAAACATGATTGATGCTACAACAGTAAATCTATTCTATATGAATAATATGATGCATGATGTTTGGTATCATTATGGCTTTGACGAAGATAGTGGTAACTTTCAAGAAAATAATTATGGTAATAGTGGTTTAGGAAATGACTCAGTTAATGCAGACGCTCAAGATGGAAGCGGATTCAATAATGCAAATTTTGGTACTCCACCGGATGGAGGAAACCCCAGAATGCAAATGTTTTTATGGTCACCAACAGACCCTCCAGGGCAACCATTAACTATTAATAATGGTTCATTAGCTGGCGACTATACAGCGATTCCTGCAGGTTTTGGACCTCCTTTGCCTACAACAGCCTTAACATCAGATATAATATTAGTAGAAGATACCTTAATTTTTGGAACAGCAGATCCAAATGATGCTTGTGACGCTATTACAAATGGAGCCTCACTATCTGGTAAAATAGCTTTGATTAGAAGAGGAGAATGTGAATTTGGGTTCAAAGTACTAGCCGCTCAAAACGAAGGTGCTGCGGCAGTTATTATTGTGAATAATGTTGCTGGAGACCCTATTACAATGTCAGGTGGTGCTGATGGGGGCAGCGTTACAATACCTTCAATAATGGTAAGTCAAACCGATGGTGAAGCAATAATTGCTGAGCTTAGTACCGCTACGGTTAATGGTTCTTTAATTGAAAAACCTCCTTTTTTAGTTGATGCTGATTTAGATAATGGTATCATTGCTCATGAATATGGACATGGTATTTCTAATAGACTTACGGGAGGAGCAAATAATTCGAATTGTTTAAGTAATAATGAACAAATGGGCGAAGGCTGGTCTGATTGGTTCGCTCTAATGGTTACTATGAAACCATCAGATTTGCCAGAAACGGGTCGAGGAATTGGTACTTATTCAATTAGTGAAGCTACTGACGGATTAGGAATACGTCCGACAAAATATAGTACTGATTTTAATGTTAATAATTTTACGTATAATGCAACTAATGATGTCACCGTATTAGGTCAAGATGCGCAAGGAAACGATATATTATGGAATGAAATTGTACATAATATTGGTTTTGTTTGGGCTACAGTATTATGGGATTTAACCTGGGCATATGTAGATAAGTATGGTTTTGATCCTGATTTATTTACTGGTACTGGCGGGAATAATAGAGCCATGCAGATTGTAATTGATGGATTAAAATTACAACCCTGTAGTCCAGGTTTTGTTGATGGTAGAGATGCCATTTTAGCTGCGGATATGGCATTGACAAACGGAGAAGATCAATGTATGATCTGGGAGGTTTTTGCAAAAAGAGGTTTAGGAGTTGGCGCCTCACAAGGAACTGCTTTTTTGATGGTAGATCAGGTTGAAGATTTCGCAATGCCAGACCC
>JGI24023J19991_10004063_pt1 | contig 10084 bp, 12 predicted proteins | sample Cruoilmetagenom1_FD_19991 | JGI IMG/M metagenome (IMG submission 19991)
GCCAGTAGGTGCTGATGCACTGGGTTCATTGGTCGGTGCCGCTGTTTTTGTGTTTATAGTCTTACTGATCACTGACATACTCGGATTTACAAAAGTGTTTAGCTTTACGCGTACTCTCCGTTAATGTGGGTATAAACTACTACACCCTCTTACTATGGGCATCTTCTGTTCTCATCATACTGAGCGGTTGTACGCCCAAAAACCCACTGCCTATAGGCAAGTATACTACTTCATCACATGTAAAAGTCCCTTTTATCTCTCCACGCTCTGAGCTGTGTGCTTCAACATCCATTGAGATGCTTTCTTCCTATTGGCAATCAAAAACGTCTTATGTCCCCCGTTTGTCACGACATGAATTGGACGGACGCACATTGATACCTGAAAAAGGCGGTACACTACAAGCCGAACTAGTGGCCACTTCACGGGCAAATGGTCTACTCGTTTACCCTTTGAACCCAACATTTGATGCGCTTTTCTCCGAACTTGAAAAACAACATCCCATCGTTGTGCTTGTCAACCGTAGCTACTCCTGGTACCCTCTCTGGCACTACGCACCTGTCATAGGGTATGATGCGAAAAAGCAAACCATTAGGATGCACTTTGCTGATGAGCCAGATGAAGCACTGTCAGTTGAAACATTTGCAGCACTGTGGGAACGAAGCGGTTATTGGGGTGTTGTACTTTTGCCACCAGCACGTCTACCCGCATCAGCTTCATCAAAAACTTTTCTACGTTCTGCTTACGCGCTTGAAAAAACAGGGAAAAGAGAGGACGCCATCATCGCTTATCAGACTGCTCTGAAGCGTTGGACAAAAGATACCGATATCCGATTTGCATTGGCAAATGCCTATTATGCCTCTCGTCAACTCAAAAAGGCAGAAAAGAGCTATCGTAAGCTTTTATCCCTTGAGCCAAGACACTCCCTAGCACTGAACAATCTTTCTGATCTCCTATGCCGTACAGGTAGATCAACTGAAGCATTGAGATGGATTAAAAAGGCAGTGACAGATGACATAGAGATACAATCAATTATAAAAGCCACAAGAAAAGAGATAATAAGCGGATGTACACCTCACTCTAAAAGGTCGTAGCATCATGTATATTTATAGATATTTGAGAAGATAGATAGAAGAAAGCAACTCAAAGGAGAGTTGCTTTGGGAGAGACTAGAGCTCGTTTGAGATAGTCTTTGTAGAATCATTTACGTTATCTGAAACACTTTTTACAGAATCTGCAGAATCTGTTGAAACTGATTTAACAGATGAAGCTGTGTCATCTGACACTGTTTTAACAGATGCAGTTGCATCGTTAGAGATAGTACTTGCTGTTGCATTCATATCAGTAGAAACTGTTTTAACTGATGAAGCTGTGTCAGCAGAAACTGTTTTAACTGATGAGCCTGCATCATTAGAAACAGCTACTGTTGCATCTTTCATATCGCTTGATGCAGCAGTTGTAGCATCTTTAAGATCTTTAGTTGTGTTAGTCACAGAATTTTTAGAATCTGAAGAAACAGAAACCACAGTATCTCTACTGTCTTTCACTGTAGAAGTTTCTACCGTTTTAAGATCGTCTGAAACTTTTACAGTTGAATCTTTAGTATCTTTACTTACGTTTGTTACTGTTCTTTCAGCACTTTTAGTCGTTTCTACTGCACCATCTTTTAGTGAAGAGAAAGTATCTTTAGCATCTTTACTCATGCTGATCATTGCTTCTTTGATATCTTTCATGACAGAGTTCATATCAAAATCATCAGATGATCCCTTCACTGCTGCAGCTGGAGCAGGAGTAGTAACTTGTGGAGTTATCTCAGCTGGTACATTAGCATTTACTTGTGGAGCTGTTTCAGCGTTTACGCTTGTCAATAATGCAGCAACGGCTACAGAAGTAGTGATTAATTTTTTCATATTGATATCCCTTTATTAGTTTAGATACGGCATTATAGTCTTACTTATATTAATAATAACTTAAAATTATTAATTATGATACTTATTCTTAACTTTTATTAATAAATATCATCTCTCTATGCAACTAATGGATGACTCTAACGCGAATAGTGCTATCATGAGTCCATGACAAAAAACAACACAAAAAACATCCAAATATCACTCCTTCTAGTTGCTACACTTGGGGTGATGTCTGGTATCACGGTGGTCTCTTCCCTACCACTCATAAGTCAAACCTTCTCAAGTATACCAAACATCGAGTTTCTTTCTAAGCTCATGCTTACCATTCCTTCCATGGTCATCGCATTGTTTGCACCCTTTGCTGGGCACATCGTAGACAAATGGGGACGGCTTAAACCTTTGTATGTGGGCATACTGCTTTTTGTACTGGGTGGGAGTTCTGGGTTTTACCTACATGACTTTTATGCCATTTTAGTGGGTCGCGCGGTGTTGGGGTTTGCGGTGGCTCTCATCATGACCTCTGCAACTACACTCATCGGGGATTACTTTGATGAAGAGGCTCGTCACAAGTTTATGTCTAAACAAGGGATGGTGGTAGGTTTGGGAGGCATACTTTTCATCACATCAGGTGGACTGTTGGCACAGATACACTGGTCTTACCCTTTTGCCATCTACTTCATACCATTGCTGTTTCTGCCATTTTTACTAAGCACACTCTATGAGCCCAAAAAGCATACACATAGTGAAGATGTAGAACTCGAAACCAAGCTTTTACCTGTGTATATCACAGCCTTTTTTGTGATGGTACTGTTCTACATGCTACCCACACAGTTCCCTTACCTCATCGTCAACACACTAGGTGGTCAACCTCAAAGCATAGGCTTCGTCATCGCCACCGCTATGACTTTTAACGCTCTCACCTCTATGCAATACGCGAAGATCAAGGCAAGGCTAAGTTACCTACAAATTTACGCTGCGACTTTCATACTTTTTGCTTTAGGACTCTTCATCATCTCCCAAGCCTCTAGCATAGCTGACCTCTATTTTGCCACTATGCCTTTGGGTATGGCATTTGGACTTTTGCTGGTCAACACCAACGCATGGTTCCTCTCTAAAGTACCAGCAAGTAAAAGAGGAAAAGCCTCAGGCATTCTCACCTCCAGTTTCTTCTTAGGACAGTTCTCATCTCCCCTACTTTTTGAACCCATAGTTGTTATGTATGGTATACAAGGGTTATTTTTGTTGATGTCTGGGGTTTCTATCGTGATTGCATTGGTACTTTTTGTGAAGAGTAGAAGCACTTCTCTTCACATGTAAAATATCTACAAATATGCCTCATGAGACTTGATCTGCTCTTTTAACTCTTCCACTCTTTTACGTGTGAGTGTTGCTTTCTCACTGTTGTAAAGTAAGGGGTACATACTTCCCCAACAAATACGTTTATTTTCATCCTCACAAGAATATATCGTTTCAAGTTCAGCATCACGAAACTTGATCCATAACCTTTGTGATTTTTTCAGATTTGAGACATACACTTTATTGTCTTTTTTCTTTTTCACTAATGCCTTATAAACTTTATTGAGCTCTTTATCTGCTTTTTCAAACGATTCATAAGCACAACGGTTCATTTGCATTTGATTACCATCTTCTTTACATTCTATAGCAAATACCGGTATGCTAACTAACAACAACCCCAAACTAACTATCATTTTTTTCATACACTATTCCTTTTTATTACTATCTCTGGTTCAAAAGTAATGAACCCCTATATATATCTCCGCTTCATCAGCACTCTTATACAGTTCAAAGTCAGTCTCATAAGCTCTTCGCTCATCGATGCTAGGGTCTTCAAAGTATGCCCATACCTTACCCCATGCATCTATGATGGCCTGAGGCATCTCACCTTTTACAGGAAACATCAAGTATTTGCCTTCCTCAAGAGTAACAGACTCTAAACCTTCACCCTCCTCTTCGCTCCCTGCCAATACATCAAACGCACCCGTAGCGTCTGACTCATAGTTATGGTAAACACCATAGAGGGCTGTTCCTTCCTTGAGACTTGGCATGATATCAGCATAAAACTTTTCCCATAATGGTGCTATTTTCTGTGTCTCTTCCTTCATCTCATCTGCATTTTTAGTACGTATTTGCAGTCCAACTATGGTTTTACTTTCTAGTTCAACTTTTTTTATGTTTGGCATTTTTTTCCTTTATCCTGTTATTTATAATGTCCTATAAACCCATCAATCACCTTAGCCGTTTTTTCAGGGTCTTCCAGTATAGGGACATGCCCTAGTTCTTTAAAGATACGCAGTTGACTATTTTTGATGGCATCATGAAAAAGTTTTGCATTGTCTACATCTATGATCCCGTCTTTTTCTCCCCATAGTATGAGTGTTGGTACTGTGATGCTTTTTGCTAGTGCATCCAACTTCACATCTGTAAACATATCTGCATACATTTCCCTCTCCAAGGCTTTTTTTTCACACTTCTGGGCTAACATCACATCTTTAAATATCTCTGGGATATACGGCATCTTGTACATGGAGTAGTTTAAAAGTGTCTCAAGTCTCTCTTTTGTACAGACATCATAAAGGGGATTTAGCTCCGACTGTTCCACCAGTATGTCACCTAGACTTTTCGTTTTATGCATACCCATGGCATCTATGAGTATGAGTGATGTGACATTGTCCGTATTTTCCTTCACATACCGCAAGGCTATAGCCCCACCCATAGAGTGCCCCACTATGTGAAAATTTTTAATCTTTTTGGCTTTGAGAAAAGCGCCAAACCGTTGTGCCTGCTCTGTGGTCGTATACCCTAAGCCTAAAGTAGCGACACTTTCCCCATGTCCTGGCAGATCAGGTACGAGTACATGATACTTATCATCCAAATGCTTGACCATCCTATTCCAGTTGTCCTTGTCCCCACCAAAGCCGTGTATCAACACAAGTGTCACATCACTTTTGACATCATTTTCAAGATATACCATCTCCCCAAAATCCAAAGTGATAAACTTTTTTTCTAACCCTGCACTACTTTGCTCATACGCCATAGCCATGTCATACATTTTTTTAGAACTACAGCCCGTGAACGCCAGTACCGCAAACATCAGCAGTATGACTTTTAGTTTTTCTAACTTCATCCTAAAACCTCTTATACTTCATCATTTACCTTTAGACAAAGTAAACACTTCACTTTCATAGATTGTACCATTTATCTGCAATTCTACTTTATGTTCACCCTCGTAGAGTGTACGTGTACTCATGTTGGCTTTAAAAAGGTGTTTTTTTGTTAGGCTCATGTTTTCATCTTTTTGAAGATTTAGTTTTTTGAGTTTATGCACTTTAGGGTTTGACGAGCCTGCTTTGGTTCTAAAGTGTATGATATAGTCAACCATGAGTTTACTCTCTTCTTCCGCTTCCAACTCAAAGTCAAACACCAATGCCTCTCCTATGAGAACATCTGTACCTTCTAGCTTGAAGTTACTTACCTTTATACTAGGAGCTTGTGCATACCCTAGCAATGCCAGAGCATCTGCATCCCCCTGCTTTACTAAAGTACGTAATGCATGAGAAAGGATGAATTCCATCTCTTTTGAGTTTTGCTTTTGGCTCTCTTTCCACTTTTTAAGGGTTCCTACTACCAATGCAGCGTCTATCTTGGCTATGTCGTTTAGGTGGTTGGCTACAGAGCGTGTGACGTAACGGGTTTTGTCGTAAAAAAGCTTGTCTAGGTGTTGTAAAGGTTCTGTGTGTTTGATGTTAAGTTTTTTTGCCCAAGGGAGTTTAGGACGTAAGCCCTCTGAGGCCAGTCTTCTTTCATGGTAGTTCATTGAAGTACTGCACTCCTCTAACATCGCCAATGTTTCTTTAGGAAATGCATTGATAAAATCACGTATCGCAAACTCTACAGAAAAACGTTTTGTTATTTCTCTTAGTGCCAACAGAGAAAAGTCTAAATGCTCCTCAGTACACCCATACATAGTTACATACTCAGCATAAGGTGCATAGATAAACTCTCCAAAGTCATCATCACTTTTACTTGGGTCTAGCTCTTGTGGAAGCGCTTTTAGAAGTGTAGTAACCGCTTGTCTGTAGTCATCAACTAGGTACTTTTTAAACATGTCTCGTATATGGTTGATACACTCTTTAAGTTCAAGTTCTGGAAAAAGGCTTAACGTCTCTGCTACAAAATCCTCTGTACTAAAATCTTCATATACAGCCCCTATCTCTAGAGCTATCTGTTCTACTTTTTCAGCGTTGAACAGTTCATCTTTGAGTGAAAACTTTTCTGTATTTTGTACTTGTGGCATAGGCTTCCTTTGATGCGTGCAAATGGAGTAGTATAACAAAAATATCTCTTTTTTAGATACCTCTAACGATTGCTTTGTTATGATGCCCATCATATAATACAAACTCAAAATACATTTTAAAACGGAAGAAACTATGGACAACTGGTACAACACAACAAGAGCAAAAACAGAAAACATTTTTCAAGCTATCATTAAAGACAACTTTGTCTCAGAGATGATGAGTGGGGACTTGCCAAAAGACATCTTTGGTTTTTATGTCAACCAAGATACACTCTATCTAGCAGAGTATAAAAAAGCATTGGTAGCTGTCGGTGTCAAATGTTATGAAACAAATGAGATACAGTTTTTCTTAGAAGCTGCCACAGGGATCTTGGCGATAGAAGGTGCCTTGCATCAGCTATTTTTAGAAAAAGAGTATGTCAATGAGGAGCCCTCTCCTACTTGTGAACTCTACACGAGCTACATGGCAAGGGTCATTGACAACGCCTCTGTAGAAGTGGGATTAGCCGCGATACTTCCATGTTTTACCATCTACAAAGAAGTAGGAGACTACATCTTGGAAAATCAAAGCTCTGACCACTCAGAAGCAAACCCTTACCAAAGTTGGATAGAAACTTACGCCAGTGAAGAGTTTGCACTAGCAGTAGAGCAAGCAGTAGCCATCACCAACAAGTACGCGCAAAACACTTCAGCTGAAACACTCGAACGTATGGAAGAAGCTTTTGTTAAAACCTCTAAGCTGGAGTGGATGTTTTGGAACTCGGCTTACAGACAAGAAAAGTGGCCAGTATGAGTAGTACCTACCACAGTGTTTTAAGCATCGCCGGGTCTGACTCAGGTGGTGGTGCCGGTATACAAGCAGACATCAAAAGTATCTGTGCAAATGGCGGCTATGCAGCAACCGTCATCACTGCCACTACCGCACAAAATACCCAAGGGGTAACAGACATTCACCCTATCCCCATAGCGCACATACAAAAGCAACTAGAAGCTGTCTTAGACGACATAACCTTTGATGCTGTGAAGATAGGTATGCTTCACTCCTCAGAAGTCATAGAAACCGTGCAAAACACACTAGCCAAGTACAACATCAGTAAAATCGTCCTAGACCCCGTGATGGTGGCAACTTCTGGAGACAAGCTCATCACTGATGACGCGATAGCAAGCCTGAAAACCTTTATGCCACACACTTACCTCATCACCCCTAACATACCTGAAGCACAGATACTCATAGGACATGACATAGCACGAGATACACTCGAAGCCACAGCTAAAGAATTAGGCGAAAAGTACCAAACTTCTGTACTGCTAAAAGGCGGACACTTAGAACTTACAGACGAGATGACGGATGCACTCTACAACTATGAGACAAAAAAAGTAACCCTCATCAAAAACAAGTCCATAGAAACTCAAAATACCCATGGAACAGGATGTAGCCTCTCTTCAAGTATCGCTACTTTTCTAAGTTTAGGTGATGGATTGGGAGAGTCTGTTATAAAGGGGTGTAACTATCTGAATAAAGCCATAGATGAAGGTAAAGACAAAGTACTAGGTAAAGGGCATGGGCCTATTAACCATTTTGGAATTTAAAAAAGAGATGATTTTTAAAGAGAAAAGATGGAGGATGTACACCTCATAGGAGGTGTACGGTGTAAAGTGAGATTAGATATTTTAGTGTAATCTACCACAGTTTTCAACAACTTCATCTTTGTATTTGTTAAGTGATACTGCATCTTTTGCAGAGTGTGCTTTTTCTATAGAAGCTATACACTTTGATTTTAAGTCTTCTTTTGAATTATCCACTACATCAAAAAGACAATTTGCAGATGGCTTTTTCGCAACAAGTGTACCACAGTTATCTGTCACATTTATCTTATGAGCATGAGTAATAAAAGGTGATTTATCCGCAGTATCATCATATGCCTTCGCCATTTTTATAGCTAATTTACAGTTGTTTACTGTTGTTATGTCTTTTTTCATAAGCTCTAGTGCAAAAAAGTTTTCCTTGTAAGGCATCTTTGCCACGATGTTTCCACAGTGTGCAACCACATTATCTTTATAAAAAGCCAATGTCGCTTCAGATATTGCATCTGACTTCATTGTTGATTGGTAGCTTTTCGCTTCCTTTATATATGTTTTACACATATCAGTATTTGTTAATTCTGTTGCTTGTACATTTATTAGCGCTAAAGTAGATACTAAAGCTGTTATTATTAATTTTTTCATTTGTTTTCCTTATGTTAAATATTTGTTTAACTAATGCAAGTATAACAACATAAACTTAAAGTCATATAAATTTATTATAACTGTCATCATTACTACTTATATATCTTGGGCTGAGGGTTTGGAAGTTTTATAAATAACACTACATCAATGCTCCCTATATGTATAGAAAGGCTTTAGGTGCCATAACTAACTAGTTAACATTGTGTATAAGAGGTGGGGGATTTAAGTAAATATTATAAAAATGTTTTTTTGTACACTTCTTCATCATATGCGATATGTACTTTTCCGTCGCCATACTCTATGACCGGGCGTTTAAGCAAGTAGTTTTCTTTTGCCATCCATGCTATCTTACCTTCGTCATCCAAATTAAGCTCTTTGAGTTTTAGGTCTCTGTACTTTGTACCACGATTATTGAAAAGTGCATTGATATCTACTTGTTTAAGCCATTCACGGATCTTATCTTCACCTACGGACTCTACTTTGTAGTCTACCAAGTCATAGTCTATGCCATTGTCTTTCATAAATTTTCTTGCTTTACCTACTGTGGAGCAGGTTTTGATTCCGTATATTGTCATGGGTTACCTTTGTGATTTTTATGTTTATTATACTATTTTACTACAATAAAAGGGTTACTTAAGTGCACTACCCAATACATCTGGTAAAATAAACTTTATACTCGTCACTTTATTGTCTTTAAGTGTCACTACAGTCACCTTACCCTCTTGACGCATGAGTGTTTTAGCTTCTTTTTCATCATATATGAGTGAGACATTAAATTTAAATTTTTTCATCTTAGGAATGGCAAACAGTGAAGTAAGCAATGAAGGCATCGCACTGATATCTGCGATATAGTGTATGTTATGCCGTGTAAGATAGTTGTCTTCTTGCGCGTAAATATAGTTTTTTATCTGCTTAGAAACATCTTTTTCAAAAGAAAGTATCAGTGTCGTTGTCCCTTTGGTCTTCACTTCTGTTTTTTTATCAAACTGATCTACTAAAGTTAAAGTGGGAAAATCTTTGCCTACTTTAACTTCCGCAGTTAAAGTAGTAACAGACAGTCCTAGTAACAGTAGACTTGTTAAGAGTATTTTTTTCATAGGGTTATCCTTTTTCTATATAGTTTAGTGCAGTATATCATCTAAACAAATAGCCAATATAACTAGTATTTTTTATCTAAATTTGCTTCTAAATATTAAACATTGCTAAGAGAGCATATCAGACATGCATACAAAGCGGTCATCAGATCGTTTTTTACGTACATCATTTTTTGAAGACTTCATCCATCCTGATCTGACTTCACCTTCAACTTTGTCAAAATTTTCTATATAAGGTTTGATATCTAAAAGCGGCGTGCCATCTAAGATATCTACACCTTTAATGGTGATGATATTATCTTCCACCTTGACGAGTTCAACAACAGACAACCCCAGACTGTTGGGATGCATAGGTGTACGAGTAGAGAAAACACCTCTTGGTGTATATGTTTTATCATTAAAAGGTATAACGCTAAGCTGCGGCTCTTTTACCTTATGAAAATAATAGATCAGATACACATGAGAAAACCCATCCAAGTCTTTTAATCCCTCTGCATACTGTTCGTCAAACACGATAGTCGCATAGACATCTTTTGCACCTT
>JGI24023J19991_10004064_pt1 | contig 10078 bp, 11 predicted proteins | sample Cruoilmetagenom1_FD_19991 | JGI IMG/M metagenome (IMG submission 19991)
CCACCATCATGTCTGTACCCAGAGGGAGATGACAACCATGCTCTTTAGATCCGCCGCCGATAGGAAGAACAACGATAGAATCCTTATTTAGGATTTTCTCAGCTTCTGCCCAGGTTTTTTCCCAAAGTTTTATTCCTTTCATTTAGCACCCTCTGTTATTGCTGATTGCCCGAATCAACAGATATCAGGCTTTGAATATTTCCATAAAGTATCTTTTCTCTCACTATTTCATCTTTAAAGCTGCAATAAATCGTATCTAATTCATGTAGAGTCGACTCTTCCCATGTATCAGAGTTAAAAGGGAAATCACTGCCGAAGATAATCCTGTCAGCACCGATAATATCAGCAGCCTTTTTTATTATATCAGCATCATCCACAGTCGATGTTTCCAGGTACACTCGGGGTTCATCTTTCAATGCAGCTGCTAATTCAAGAACCCCTGCTCCGGTATTGGGAACCTGCCGTCCCATGTGAGCTATTATCAGAGTTAAGTCCGGAGCAATATCAAGAATGGTCCGGGCTTCATCTAAAGCCTTGCCGGTAGAAAAATGAGCTACCAGAGGCAGCCCGGAACGTTCAATTGGCCTGTAGACTTCAATGGCGTTAAAGCGTTCAGGAGCAAGTAGAAAATGCTGCTTAAACCCATTGGTTCCCAGTTCTATCCACCTCTCTGGTTCATCATCAAGAAGAGAGAAGGGGATAAAGCGTTCTGGATGCTGCCGGCAATTATCCAGCACATAGGTATTGGCCTGAATACTGTCCACCTCTTCCAGAGGGAATGGAAAAACAGCAGACCTTGTGATGCCGGATCTGTCCATGGATGCAAGGAGAGCTTCAGGTGTATTTTCCATCTTCACCTGAAAGGCCGGTTTCTTCAGCTTCCATTTGGGTATTTCATCGACGATAAAGGATTCCAGGCCCAGATGAGTATGGCCGTCTATAATATAACGGCTCAACGTTTTACCATTTTAGGATCCAGTACATCTCTTAAGGTATCACCCATCAGGGTCCATCCCATTACAAAGGAGAAAATCGCTATCGACGGGTAGAGGTAGGTGTACCAGTAAGTCATGGGGTTATCGATGGTACCCAGCAGCCAGTTACGGGAAAAATTAATCATCTGTCCCCAATCGGCATAACCGGGTTCTGCACCCACACCGATAAAACTCAATGAGGCGGAGATGAGTACCATGGTACCAATATCAAGGCTGGCAAGGACAAAAACTGAAAAGATCGAATTCGGTACAATATGAACCAGAAAGATTCTGATTCGGTTCATTCCGAGACTGTATGCAGCACTGACAAAATCACGCTCTTTTATGGAAAGAACCTCACTCCGCATCACCCGGGCATAGTTTCTCCACCCGAAGAGAATCAGGGCGATAATGAGTTTATCGATACCCTTGCCAAGGACAATACTCATAATAATTACGGCAATCAGAAAGGGGAAACTCATCACAAGATCGGTAATTCTCATAATAATATTATCAAGAGCCCCGCCTATGAAAGAGCCTACCCCTCCGAGGATAACCCCGATAACCAATGTGGTTGAAACAACAATCAACCCGACTCTGAAGGCGGTTCGACTCCCCCAGACTATCCCGTAAAAAATATTGTACCCTCCGCTTGTCAGCCCGAAGGGGGCATCCTCTGAAGGGGGAACAGGAAGGGAAGAGAACCCGATTCGTTCAATCATGTAAGGGCTGTTATTACTGTGAGACGGGGCAATCACCGGTGCAAAAAGCGCAACCATAAGCCAGAATAAAATCAGAATGAACCCTGTTACACCAAGGGGATTTTTAAAGAACTGCTTTAATTTCTCCACTGCGATTACTCCAATGTTACCGTAGGATCCAGAATTGTATAGAGAATATCCACTACAAGATTGGTAACAACGATTATCACACCGATCAGTAGAGACGATCCGAGAATTGCCGGGAAATCCAATCCCTGGGCAGCAACGACAATAAACATACCCATGCCATGGTAATTAAACACCGTTTCAACAATAGCGGCACCGCCAAGCATCTTGGCAACCATAGAGCCGCTGATGGTAACAACCGGCAGCAGGGAGTTTCTTCTGGCGTGTTTTTTAATAACAACTGATTCAGCCAGTCCTTTTGCCCGGGCGGTTGTTACAAAATCTTTCTTCAATGTTTCCAACAGGGAAGATCGGACAATCCTCTGCATCACCGAGAGAAGACCAATGGAATAAGCCAATGCCGGTAATATCAGATGCTTCAGTACATCCCAGAAAATATACAACTCCCCATTCAGCAGGGAGTCCAGGAGGAGAAAGCCGGTATAGTGATGAAAAGAACCAAGATACACGACATCTTCCGCCCAGGCACTCATCTGTCCAGGAGGAAGAATACCCAGTATTCCGTAAAAAAGAACCAGCAAAAGCAAACCAAATATAAACTCCGGCAAAGAAACACCTATAGTGGTTGCTACCCTGGAGGCCTGGTCGAAGAACTTATTATGGTTTCTGGCGGACTTTGTACCAAGATAAATACCCCCCAGAAATACGATCAAACCGCCCACCAGCATCAGCTCAACCGTAGCGGGGAAGTAACGCTTCAATGCATCCGCCACCGGCATTCTTGCCGAGGGAGACCAGCCAAGATTACCATTAGCCACCCGTTGAACCCAATCCCAGTATTGTACATAGAACGGTTTATCCAGGCCGTATTTGGAAACAAGTTCGTCAAAGGGGATTGAGGAGCCCACAGCATCGGCATTCGGGATAAACACGGCCAGCCGTTCATAAGGGCTTAAAAACATTACAAGTGAAAAAATCAGCATCGATAAGAAAAGGAGTATCACCGGCAGCATGAGTAACCGTTTTATCAAATATTTAATCACTTGGTATTCCTAAAAAAGAGGATCCCTTTCGGGATCCCCCTTGTACTATCTCAATATGAGATTATTTATTCTCTTTGTAGATAGGGTAGAAATCAAGGTTACCCGGGAAAGCGCCGGCAACATAACCCTGGACATAGTCCTGCATGGCAACATGCTCAACAGCCTGAAAGTGGAAAATGCTCAAAGCATTATCATAATCCATTTTCTGAAGTTCCCAGGAAATCTCTTTTCTTCTTACAGGATCATAATTGGTACCCAGTTCATTAATAAGCGGGTCGAATTTCTCTTTTGCCAGGTCGATATAACCACCCCACTCGGCGTAACCGCCAGCAGAGTGCATATGCTCAAAGAGAGGATAGTAGGGATCAAAAACATCAGGAAGTATTCCGAAAAGAGTCAGAGGAAGCTGGCTTTCCTTAATGGCGCCGACATACCCTGCCCATGGCAGTGAAGCAAGCTCAATATGAAACTTGGGATTCAGGTTCTCAATGTTCAACTTCAGAATCTCAAGAGCCCTTTGTCTATGGGTGGAACCGCTTGAGTAAACAGCCGTCATGGTAAAACCGGTATCCCAGAGTTTGCCGCCCCAGGCTTTCTTGAAGTACTCTTCAGCTTTGGCGGTATCAAAGTAGTACTGAGGGTTATCGGGGTTAGCCGTGGGAAAGCCTACAAGGACTGGCCCATAAGGCTTCTGTGCGGCACCGAGGAACACATCGTTGATAAAAACATCCCAGTCAAAACTGTACTCAAAGGCTTTTCTGACATTAATATCACTGAAAAAGTTATTGGGGATTCCCCCCTCACTCAGCGTACCGTTACCGATATAACTGCTGCCCTTGTCCATATCCATTACAAAGTTAATTTTCATAAGCCATGTGGAAGGAAGATTTTTGAGAACCTTAATTCCAGGAGCACCTTCAACCTGACCCAGGTCGGAAACACTGACAGTTGTAAAATCGGCGTCACCATTTTTCAGCATCAGAAGAGCTGTCTGATTATCCGGTACAATGGTCCTGACAACTCTCTGAATCCGGGGAGCGCCCTGCCAGTAATCGCTGAAGGCCTCAAGAACGATTCTTTTCGAGGGTTCCCATGCAACAAACTTGAAAGGCCCTGAACCCATCATCTTATCAAAAAGAGGATCTTCTTCCATCGTAATGTTCAGAAAATCCTGAGCGGTTTCTTTGGTTCCCGGCCATGCACCCTGCTCAATACTCCAGCTTTTCGAGAGAATCGCAGAACCGTTCCCCCCATCGGCCATTATTCCCAGGAAAGGAACAAAAGCTTTGGGAAGTTTAAACACAACACTATCGCCGTCTACCATGACAAGTTCATCCAGTGTATTCCAGGCCGCTTCGAATCCGACACTGTCGATGAGATCGGAAAATGAATTCTCGCCAATAAGATTGGGAGTAAGCATGGAAAGGCTGGAAGTCTGTGCGCCGACAACAACAGCTCTCTTAAAAGTGTATTCCACATCATCGGGATTCAGGGTATCACCGTTGTGAAACTTGATGTTCGTCCTGATAGGAAAAGTGATGTATGTCGTACCATCAGATTCGATTTTAATCAAACCATTCTCCAAGGTGGGAACCTCGGAAGCAATGGAAGGAATGAGTTTAGACATATCCCCATCGGGGTGGTCCAGCAGTGAATCATAAACGTTGTAGGATAGTTCCATTGTCGCAGTACTCAGCATAAACTGGGGATCCAATGTTTCCACAGAATTGCTGGTTGCTTCAACAAAGGTATCCGGGTTCTTGATATTCATCCCTGCGGCATCTGCAGTACCTTGACCGGCAGAAGAGCCCTGATCAGACTCTTTCGTACCGGCTGCGGACAGCAGCGAAACCGTACTGATGAGTACTAATATCAGTAAAATATTTCTTTTCATTAGGATAATCCTCCGACACGACATTAGCACATGAACTGCCCGCGGTCAATTAAACAGGGATTATCAAAAGCTATAACAAAATCTCCCGCATCCTCTCTATATACGGAGTATCAAGGCCCTGGTATTCCAGGGAAGTCTTCAGCTGATCGTTCCGTAAATCCAGCCGGCAAAAGTGGACAGAATAATAACAAGGAGTACATAGGTTGCCGTTTTCTTAAATCCAAGCTCACCGTTAATCACCAGGATAGAAGGAAGAGACAAAGATGGACCGGCAAGAAGAAGTGCCAGTGCCGGACCATTCCCCATACCTGCACCCAGTAAACCCTGAACAATGGGGACTTCAGTCAGTGTGGCAAAGTACATGAATGCACCGGATATGGCCGCACCGAAGTTGGACAGAAGAGAATTACCACCGAGGAGCGATCCCACCCAGGACGTGGGTATCAGAGCATCGTGCCCCGGTCGCCCCAGAAGAAATCCAGCTACCAGAACACCGAAGAACAGATAGGGCATAATCTGAAGGGAGAAATCCCTTGTCTCCCTCATCCACAATCCCAGCTCATCTTTCTTGAACCACCGGATTAGTGCGTACAGCAATACCAGGGCAAAAGCTCCGGTAATCCAGTATTTGGTATTGTAGATTACATCCCAGGCGGCGCTTCCCCCATGGGAATTGGCCCAGTTGATAAAAATCAGAATCCCCACCATGGAACCGATGTACACTATCATTCGGGAAAGACTGAGTCCCTCATCTCCCCGCGAGTACTTGAACATTCTCTCATCAGCCAGGCGGTTTTCATCTTCCTTGCGAAAAATCAGCTGCATCACTATACCGATGATAACGGCAAAGAGAACTGCACCGATCATTCGGGCGGCACCCATTTTCCAGCCGAATATCTTGTAGGAGAGAACAATGGCCAGAATGTTGATAGCCGGACCGGAATACAAAAAAGCCACCGCTGGCCCAAGGCCCGCACCCTTCTTGTAAATTCCTTTAAACAGGGGAAGAACCGTGCAGGAGCAGACCGCCAGAATTGCCCCGGAAACAGCCGCTACCCCGTAGGCTACCGGTTTGGGAGCTTTAGGCCCAAGATAACGGATTACCGCCTGCTGATTGAGAAAAACCGTAATGGCTCCGGCAATAAACATAGCCGGTACCAGACAGAGCAGAACGTGTTGCTGAGCATATTCACCCAGCATCAGGAAGGCTTCCTGAATGGCCCGACCAAACCGGGGTGAATTAAAGGGAGTGAAATAGGCCGCCAGGAAAACCAGAACGGTTATCCCCAGCCCCATATTCGCAGAAATTTTCTTACTCGCCATTTACGCAACGCTTTCCAGAAAACTCTTTACCTGAGCAACCGTTAAAACTTTTCCAACACTCTTTACATCGCCGTCGATGGCCAGAGCAGGGGTCATCAGTACACCCATCTCCATGATATCGTCGATATCAGTTACCTCAACTATCTCCGCTTCCAGGGAAAGCTCTTCTATGGCAGTTTTTGCGCTGGCCTTCAGCGATTTGCAGCTGGGGCATCCGGAACCTAAAATCTGCACTTTCATCTCTTAATCTCCTTGATTAATCTCAGTATTGACATTATCTTATCATTGTTTCTTAATTTAGAAACTTTCAGACNTTGAGTCAATAGAAAATACTAATGTTTCCAAACTTTGCAACAAAAAAGGTAATTTATGATTACACCGTTCTTACTCACCATCTTGATTGTCGGTTTTGTAACCGCCGGTCTTACCATCAGATTCGACAGGTTCTTCACCATTCTGCTGCTGCTGTTTTTATTCAAATACAGCATCTTTGATTCGGTAAACGTCTTTCTCTGGGTTATTATGCTCGGAGCTCTGATGATACTTCTTGAGAACAGAGAGAAGCTGGCATCCCTGCCGAAAAAGATGATGATTCAGCTGTTCGTGATTATCCCGGTTCTCACTCTGGCCGCATCATTTACCGGATCCCTGCTTTTCAGGCTCAATGATAAAGTTGCTATGCTGATTACCCTGGGTGCAATCGCCATTGTTTATGGATTAAGGCTCATCTTCATCCACTTCAAGAAGCATGAACTGGATTACAAGGAACCAAAACCCGCTGTTGCTAAATTCTGTGCCTTTTTCGGGCCCATCTTGAGCGGCTTTGCCATCGGTTTTATCGGAACATCTCTGAAACCCGTAAAAATCCCTTTTGCCATCAGAATCGGAAAAATGAATGCTAAACAGGTTTACCTGGGTAACACCGTGACTACCTTTTTCGCATCATCCTTTACAATCATGTGGCATGCCGCTCTGAACCCCTCATTCAGCTCTGAAGCCTTCTACTCGCAGATGCTCCTTGGTGCAGCCATCTGGACCGGAATACACTATACCTACGAACTGACAAATCTTGTGTTCAGAAACAGCTGGAGAAAGGTTTTTCAGATTGGTATCGGTGTGGTGCTGCTGGCGGCCTCACTGAAAGTCTTTGTACTGATTTAAGGGAAATACAAAATGGGCCAATTTCTGAATTACGCCCTTTACACAGCGATTGGACTGTTTTCCGGCTTCATGAGCGGTATGCTCGGGATTGGAGGCGGCTCTCTCCGGGTTCCGTTACTGAACCTGGCTGGGGTACCCCTGATTTCCGCCTTCGGAGTGAACCTCTTTGTCATACCCTTCTCCTCTGCTATCGGAGCCGTCACCCACAGAAAAAACATCGAGAAAAAAATCGGACTGTACCTGATAATCGGAGGAAGTCTGGGTTCCATCGGCGGAGCCATGCTCACCGGTGTATTTTCAAAACTAACCCTGGCCGTGATTTTTGTTGTTATCTCAATAATCACCGTTTTCGGTATCTATCTCTACAAAATGATACCCACTCTTTCTTCCAGGTTGAAACCCGGCTTCTGGAATGTGTCCATCGGTGCCTCACTTTTAAACGTTATTACCGGGATGCGGGGAGGCAGCGGCGGCTCTCTGTTCCCCCCCTTCCTCAAAGCTCTTGGGCTTGATATTCACCGGGCGATAGCCACCTCATTACTGGTAACCATTTTCACCGCCATTTCCGGACTGGTTGTATACCTGAGCCGGGGAAATTTGGCCGTTATTCCCGCTTTGTTTGTTACTGCAGGTTCCATGGCCGGGTCTTGGGCGGGGAGTAAACTGTCATTGAAAACCAAGGCAAAACGCCTGGAACTTTTACTGTCGGTACTCGTTATTCTGTTTTCTTTTCTCGTGGTGTATAAGGCTCTTTAGCTCTCTTGTTTTTTAATTGACCTCTGTCGCCGGTACCTGGGCTTCACCCGCGCTTATCCTCAAGGCTACACGTTGAATTTGAAGTGCATAATGTCCCCATCCCGGACAACGTATTCCTTACCTTCCATCCGGAGTTTGCCCGCCGACTTCACCGCCGCTTCACTGCCATATTCAAACAGATCGTCGCAGTGGTACACATCGGCCTTGATAAAACCTCGTTCAAAATCGCTGTGAATCACACCGGCACACTGCGGTGAGGTAGCTCCCTCTTTAAAAGTCCAGGCCCGGTTTTCCACCCCGCCGGCGGTAAAAAAAGTCCGCAGACCCAGGGTGGAATATGCAGTCTGAATGAGTCTTGAAAGTCCCGATTCGCTCAATCCAGAATCTTCCAGAAACACCGCCCGCTCTTCAGGGTCGTCCAGAGCCGCAATATCAGCCTCAAGCTTACCGCTGAGAATCACCACTTCGGCCCCCTCTTCTTCGGCAATGGCCTTCACAGCCGCAACCGGGGGGGACGTTCCCTCTATATCATCCTCATCCACATTACAGACGTAGATCTGAGTTTTCGCCGTTATCAGGAAAAGCTCCCTCAGACGGGCGGTATCATCATCGGAAAGTTCCATGGAACGGACAGGCCGGCCCTCACCCAGATGAGCGGAGACTCTCTCCATCAGCTCACCGACGGCAATCGCCTCCTGACGGATCTTAGGATCGGTGGCCTTCACCTGACGAACATTCTTCTCAAGCCGTTTTTCCACCGACTGAAGATCGGCCAGAGCCAGCTCAATATTAATAGTTTCAATATCAGAAGATGGATCCACCTTGCCATCCACATGGACAACATCCTCATCTTCGAAACAACGCACCACATGGGCGATAATGCCCACACTGCGAATATTGGAAAGAAACTGATTCCCCAGTCCCTCACCCTTGGACGCGCCCTTCACCAGACCGGCGATATCCACAAATTCCGTAATAGCCGGAACAAGCTTGTCAGCTTCAATAATGCTGTGAATTCTATCCAGCCGGGGATCGGGAACCGACACCACACCGATGTTCGGGTCGATAGTGCAGAACGGATAATTAGCCACCTCTGCCGGAGCGGAAGTCAATGCCGAGAAGATGGTCGATTTGCCCACATTGGGGAGTCCTACTATTCCACAATTCACGGTCGGTATCATAAACCTCCCAGGGATATGTGGGGAAGGGGTCAGGAAACCGAGCCCGGTTCGAACAAGTTCATGAATAGTTCCTTTCGATAATATATAATACTCTTGAACGTGGTGTCACAATACGTTACACTTATGCTCAATGAGAGTAATTGCAAAACGCAGCTTAGTAGAATATGGCCGCTCTCATGCGGACGCGGCTGCGCCGCTGATGGAATGGTATGGGAATATGCGTAAATGCTCAGCGGAGCATATGGGAGAGCTTCGGCAAACCTTTGGCAGTGCCGACTCCGTTGATGATTGCAACGAATTTGTGTGCTTCAACATCAAGGGCAACAACTACCGTTTGATTTCTGCCGTGCATTTCAATACGCAGACAAGCTATATCCATGAAGTACTTACACACGCCGAATACACGAAGAAGTATGTGAAGAGGAGAAATTGATGAGCCTGCTTACCGCCCCAGTCAAAGATGCCGCACACCTCATGATAATCCGCAACGAAGATGATCTTGACCGGATGATCGCCTGGTCTTACGAACTCTCACTCCTGGTGGAAAATGGAGATGACGAGCCCCGGGATCTTCTGGAAGTCATCAACGATCGTATTGAGAAATATGAAGAGGAAAATTACCGATTCTCCGACTATATATCCCCCGAAGAGATGATGCGGCATCTTATGGAGAAGCACGGCCACAATCAGAGTAATATGACTGACATCGCAGCCAGACCCACGATAAATGCCCTCCTCAACGGCAAACGCCGGCTAACCCGGGACATGATCGAGAGGTTGATAAAGAAATATCGCGTAACCGGAGATTTCTTCTACGCCTGAGATAAAGCACCCGGCCCCCCCAGCGNAACAACTTCGGGTGACGACGCCGGGGCGGAGGAAAGACCCCGAGAGTCCG
>JGI24023J19991_10004065_pt1 | contig 10077 bp, 8 predicted proteins | sample Cruoilmetagenom1_FD_19991 | JGI IMG/M metagenome (IMG submission 19991)
TTATCTAGTTTTATTTCGATGGGCTTGCCGACCTCGGCATCGTCCGGATGCACGTAGGCCAGACCGATCACCCTCTCCAGGTTAGGCGAGCGCACCACCGATGTTACGAAGCCGGCGATGGCATTCCCCCGCAGTACCAAATTCGACTCTCCCGGCATTTCGCCCACCGGCCCTTCTATGGCGAAGCCGGCCAATTTGCGTGTCGTCGGCTGGCGCAGGCGCAACTCGATGGAGCGGCCGCCGACGAAGAACGGCTTCTTCTTGGCGATTGCCCAGGCCATGTCCACTTCGTGCGGGTGGCTCATGGCGTCGGTATCCTGGCCGATAATGATGTGCCCCTTTTCCAAACGCAGAACCCGCTGCGCCTCGACACCGAAGGGGCGGATACCCTGCGCGGCGCCGGCGTCCATCAGCGCATCCCACAGGGCCTCGCCCTGGCTTGCCGGCACGTGCACCTCGTAGCCCAGCTCGCCGACAAAGCCGACGCGAATGAAGCGGGCGGAAATTCCGACGCAGAGCCCTTCGCGTACGCCCATATACGGAAATGCCTCGGCCCCCAGGTCCACGCCCTCGGTCACCGCTGCCAGAGCGTCGCGCGACCGTGGTCCGGCGATGTTCACCCCGGCATAGGCGGCGGTCACGTTGGCCACATCCACGTCCAGGCGCCAGCGGGCATTCCACCACAGCATGCTCAAATAGATGCGGTCGACACCGCCGGTGGTCGCCGTCACGTAGAAATGCTCGGGGCCCAAACGGCAAGCCACTCCGTCGTCGATGATCGTGCCCGCCTCGTTGGTCATCAGCACATAACGGGCGCGGCCGACCGGCTGCTTCTTGTAGGCGAATGTATACATGCGCTCGAGGAACTCGGCCGCGTCCGGGCCGCGCACCTCCAGGCCGCCCAGGGTCGAGACATCGACAAGAGCCAGACCGTTACGTACCGCCAGCGCCTCTTCCCGGATACAGGCCTCGCGCTGTGCCGGCGCGCCGTAGTAGGCCGGGCGCCACCACAGGCCAGCCGGCATCATCTGCGCCCCCGCCTCCAGGTGCCGGTGGTGCATGGCCGTACAGCGTTCCGGGTTGAAAGCGCGGCCGGCCAGCACGCCCAGCTTCTCGCCGGTGAACGGCGGGCGGGCGGTGGTGACACCTGTTTCCGCCACCGTGCGGCCGCTGGCCTTGGCGATGAGGCGCGCCGTGCTCAACGCTGAATGACGGCCCTGGCTCGGCCCCATGCCGACCGTGGAGAAACGTTTGACCAATTCGAGCTCGGCGTACCCCTCGGCGGCGCTGCTTAGAATATCGCGAACTTGCAGGTCTTCATCGAAATCGACGAAATCCTTGCCCTTGGGGTGCGGGTAGATCGGCCAGGGGAAATTCGGGCTCTCGCCGGTTTCCGCCGGCACGCTTGGTTCAGCGCCAGCACCACCGGCAGCCCGCCAGCCGGCGCCGCGGCCGTCCGCCAGCACGGCTTCCAAATCGTGGCGGCCGTTGACCGACCCAGCCAGGTGCAGATGTTCCGGCAGACCATCGATGGAGAACATCGCCGCCGCATCGTCATACCCCAGACGGCCACCGGCTTGCAGGGCCAACTGATAGGTCGGCGTATAGCCAACGCACATGGCGATGGTATCGCAGGCAACCCGCTCGCCCTGCCCCGCCACCTCGCCNGGGCCGACGATGCTATCGATCACGGCGCCGACGATGGATCTCTTGCCGGGGCCCGCAACCGCCTGGCTCACCGTATGACCGGAGAGAACGCGCACACCGCGGGCGATCACCTCATCGATCGACGGATCGGGCGGCGGTGCCTGCCGCTGATCGATGACCGCGGCAATCTCGACCCCCGCGTCCAGCAGATCCAGAGCCACCAGATACCCATGATTATTGCCGGCAAGCACAAGGGCGCAGCGGCCCGGGCGCACGCCATACAGACGGATCAGGCGCTGCGCCGCCGAGCCCATCATCACGCCCGGCAGATCGTTGTTGCGGAAGACGGCCGGTTGCTCCAGCGCCCCGGCGGCGAGCACGACCTCGCGGGCGCGCATTTTGTACAGGCGGTTGCCGCGAATGACCGGCAGCCAGTTATCGGCAAACCAGCCGTTGCAGACCGCGCCGGTCATCACCGTGATGTTCGCCGCCGCCTCGACCGCCGCGACCAGCTCGGCACCCTGCGCCGCCGCCTGTTCGCCCGCTGCGTCGAAGCGAGCGTAAGCCAACGCCCCGCCCAAGATCGGGAACTCCTCGACCAGCAACACCTCGGCGCCCGCCTGCGCCGCCGATAGGGCCGCCGACATTCCCGCCGGGCCCCCGCCGATCACCGCCACGTCGTAGAACCCGTACGCCTTGTCGAAATAACCGTGCGGTGCGTTGGTGTCGACACGACCCAGACCGGCCGAGCGGCGGACAATCGGCTCCCAGAAGCGTTGCCAAATCCCGCGCGGGCGATAGAACGCGCGGTAATAGAACCCGGCCGGCATGAAACGGCCGAGCCGGCCCATGAAGGCCGCACGGTCGCGCTCCAGGCTGCCCGATACGTTCTGCGGCACCACCGCCAAGCCATCGCTGATCGGCATGCGGTCGGCCAGGACGTTCGGCTCGGCACCGATCTGCACCAGTGTGTTCGCATCCTGCCCGGCCATGGTCAGGATGCCGCGCGGCCGATGGTACTTGAACGAACGCGAGAGCACGCGCACCCCGTTCGCGGCCAAGGCGCTGGCGATGGTATCGCCGGCGAAGCCCTCATACCCCCGGCCTTCAAAGGTGAAAGCCACCCGCCGCGACCGGTCGACCAAGCCCCCCGCCGGCGCCGGCAGACGTAAGGTCTCGGCGCTCACGCGGTCCCGTCCTTGGGCGCGAACTCTACCCGTTGGCTGTAGACCTCGCTGGCCGGATAGGTGCGCAGAATTTCGTCGGTGACCGTGTTGCGCTCGGCGATGAACCAGTAGCTGGTCGGTACATGGCACCACCATTCACGGACCACACCGGCGGTGTTGTTGGCGTACCAGACGTGCTCGGCCCAGGCGGTATCGTCCACCGTGGCCGGCTCGGGCATATCGGTTACCTCGCCGAAGCAGGAGAACTCCGAGACGTTGCGCGGGCCGTTCAGGGGGCAAGTCATGACCTTCATCGCTGCATCCCTAGTGGCTCGCCGCCGTGGCGCCCATTTCGTTTGCCAGGTCGTAGGTGGCGAAACGGTCGAGACGGAAGGGCTTCAGAATGTCGGGTACGCGCCCGGTCGCCACGGTTTCGGCCATGTACTTGCCGGAGACCGGCGTCGCCTTGAAGCCCCAGGTGCCCCAGCCCGCGTCCAACCAGTAGTTCTGCAGCGGGCTTTCGCCCATGACCGGGCTGTAGTCCGGCGTCATGTCGGTCAGGCCGGCCCACTGGCGCAACATCTTCACCTCGGCCAGGAAGGGGAACATCTCCAGGGTGTGGGCGATCAGGCTTTCCTTCAGCTCCAGGCTCGAGCGGGTCGAATAAAGCTCGTACGGGTCGGAACCGCCGCCGATCACCAACTCGCCGCGCGCTGTCTGCGAAACGTAGGCGTGCAGCGCCGCCGAACTGACCAGCGGATCGAGGAACGGCTTCAGCGGCTGTGTGACCATAGCTTGCAGCGGGAAACTGCGGATCGGCAAGCGGAAGCCAGCCATGGCGGCCAGTTGCGAGCTCATCCCCGCCACTGCCTGGACCACCTGGCCGCAGGCTATGGTTCCGCGCGTGGTCTCGACGCCGACGGCCTTGCCTTTGTCGCGGCGGATGCCGGTCACCTCGGTGCGTTGGTGCAGCTCGACGCCCATCTCGGCGGCGCGCGCCGCATAGGCCCAGGCCACCGCGTCGTGCCGGGCCGTCCCCCCGTCCCGGTGCCAGAGGCCGCCGAGAATGGGGTAACGCACGTCATCGTCCATATGCAGGCAGGGCACGATCTCGCGAATCTGCTTGCGGTCGACCATCTCGGAGCGAACGCCCAGATGCTTGTTCACCTCGGCGCGCAGGCGAAATGTGCGCAAGGAAGCATCCGAGTGCGCCAGGGTGAGCTGGCCGCGCTGGGAATACATGATGTTGAAGCCGAGATCGTTGGAGAAGCGGGTGAACAGCTCCACCCCTTCCTTATAGAAGCGCACCGATTCCGGGGTGATGTAGTTGGAGCGGATAACCGCCGTATTGCGCGCCGTGTTGCCGCCGCCCAGGTACCCCCGGTCGAGCACACAGACATTGCGCACTCCCCAGTGCTTGGCCAGATGGTAAGCCGTCGCCAAACCATGCCCGCCACCGCCGACGATGACCACATCGTAGGACGGCTTGAGGTCTCCCGGCGGCGGCAGATCGCGCCGGCCGCCCCTTACGGCGTGTTTGAGCAATCCGATTGGCATGGCTTCGCACGTTAAAGTTAGGGTGGGCGGCGGCTGCCCGGCAATCGACACGTTCCCGCCAAAACACGCCAGAGCACATGTTCCCGTCAATGCCGAGTCGCCGCAAGGGTCCCATTCCTTATCCGATGGCCACTTGGCACCAAAATGGGTATGTTGCCCCGGAGGCACGTGGCGCGCGGCCCTGGGCCGTGCCAAAGCAAGCGAGCCGCCAACAAACGAGAGGGAGAGCATTAATGCTACGAAAGATTTTAGGCCTCACGGTCGCAGCCGGTTTCGCCGTCACACTGGCGGCCGCCCCGGCCCTGGCAGATTCCATCGACGACATCAAGGCACGCGGCACACTCATCGTCGGCGTCAAGGCCGACTACAAGCCGTATGGCTTCCTCGACCCGTCGGGCGCCATCATCGGCATCGAGCCGGAATTGGCTCAGGACGTGGCCGATAAGCTCGGCGTCAAGCTGGAGATGGTGCCGGTGGTCTCCTCGAACCGGATGCAGTTCCTTGAGCAGGGTAAGATCGATCTGATGATCGCCACCATGACCGACCGCCCCGACCGGCGTAAAGTGGTGAAGATCGTCGACCCGAACTATTATTCCTCCGGCACCAATGTGATGTCCCAGAAGGCTGCCGGCCTCAAGAAGTGGGAAGATCTCAAGGGTAAGCCGGTCTGCGGCATCCAGGGTGCCTTCTATAATAAGAAGACGCAGGAGGAATTCGGCGCCAAGATCGTTGCCTTCAAGGGCACCGCCGAGGTTTACACGGCCCTGAAGCAAGGCAGCTGTGTCGGTTTCGTCTACGATGATTCAGCGCTCATCGCGCAACTTCAAGACACNGCACAGTGGGGCGACTATGAGATGGGCCTACCGACCATCGACGATGCCCCTTGGGGTTTGGCCGTGCGCTTGGGCGAGGACAAGTTCGCCAAACTTATGTCCGACATGATCGTCGGCTGGCACAAAAGCGGCCGAATCCTCGATCTTGAGAAGAAGTATGGCGTCGCCAATACGCCCTTCGCCAAGGCAATGCACGAAAAGCATATGTAATAGCGGTTTCGGCGCGGCGCGGGGATCGAAAGCCTCGCGCCGCCCCGGCCAATACTACTGCTGCGATGGGGGGCGGCCGTGGAGGCGTTTTTTGTCTGGTTTCAATGGCTCTATGACGAAACCGGCATAAACCTCACTTATTTTTACGACGCCTTCGATCGTGGGCGCATGATCGGCGGATTCTTCACGACCATCTGGCTGTCCGTGGTCTGCCTGTTCTTCTCCACTATCATCGGGATTGTCGGCGCCTGGCTGCAGGGATCACGCCTGATCTGGACCCGGCGGATTGTCCAAGGCTACATCCAGTTTTTCCGGAACACCCCGCCGCTGGTGCAGATGTATTTCTTCTTCTTCGCCCTGGGCAACCTGCTGCCGCAGGTGAAGAACGAGTTCGGCTTCATGGAGCCGATGCTCGGCAATTTCACCTGGGCGGCGATCTCGCTGTCATTCTTCGCCGGGGCCTTCAATGTGGAGATCTTCCGCTCGGGCATCGAGGCGGTGCCCGAATCGACCCGCGAGGCGGCCGAAGCCCTCGGCTATAACCGGTTGCAATCGTATATGTATGTGGTGCTGCCGTTGGCCTTCCGGGTCTGCCTGCCGGCGCTCAACAACAATCTGGTGAACCTGGTCAAAACGACCACCCTGGCCTATGCCATCGCCGTGCCGGAGTTGCTGTATGTCTCCAACCAGATTTGGTCGGACAGCGTCAATGTGCCGGAGATGATGGTCACGTTGCTGATCTTGTACGTCGCCCTGGTCGGCCTTCTCGTCTGGGCGATGCACCGCTGGGAACAGGCCATTCGCGTGCCCGGATACGGCATATGAGCGGCACCGATCTCCCGGTCTTGCTGCCCGCGGCCCAGCAGCTTGCCGAGCGGACGCGCCGGGAGCGCGAGGTTGGCGGGCCGATCCCGCGATTGCAGGCCCGGCATGGGGTGTGGCTGGCGGTCATTCTGGTTTTTTCGGCCGGCGCCGCCGGCGCTCAGGCCGGTGCGGAGCAAGAATCTGTCCTGTCCATCATGCTGAAATGGACACCGCTTCTGCTCAAGGGTTTCGTCTTTAATCTGGCGATCAGCTTTTTGGCCATGGCGGGCGGCACCATCGTCGGTGCCCTGCTAGGTATCTGGCAAATTTCGCTGCTGCCGCCGGTGCGCGCGGGATCGTGGCTGGTCACTCAGTTCTTCCGTAACGCCCCGTGGCTGGTGCTGTTGTTCTTCTGCATGTTCCTGCTGCCCTTCCAGGTGCAGATCTTTGGATATGTCATCCCCTTGCCCGACTGGATCAAGGCTACTTTCGGCTTGGCCCTGCCGGTGATGGCCAATGTCTCGGAGATTGTCCGCGGCGCCATTCAATCGATCCCCTCGGGACAGTGGGAATCGTCGGAATCTCTTGCCTTCAACCGGCGGCAAACGTTGTGGCAGATTATCATGCCGCAGTGCATAAAGCGTATGCTGCCGCCATGGATGAATCTGTATGCCATTCTAACCATGGCAACCGTCCTGGCCTCGGTGGTCGGCGTTTCCGAGGTAATGACGCTGACCGGCCAGGTGTTGAGCGCCGAGGGCGGGCGCACCGATCTCCTGGTGCCATTCTATAGCTACATCCTGCTGTGGTTCTTCATCTACTGCTATCCGATCGCGCGATGGACGGTGCGTCTCGAGCGCCACTTCGCGGTCAAGACATGAAACCGGGGAGGCCCGCGCTACCATGACCGCCACGCAAGCCTGGACGACCGATCAACCCATCGTCCGCATCGCGGACGTCTACCAAGCCTTTGGCGCGGTCGAGGTGCTCATGGGTGTCTCCCTGAACGTGATGAAGGGCGAGGTCATCTGCATTATCGGCCCGTCGGGGTCGGGCAAGTCGACCCTCCTGCGCTGCATCAACGCCTTGGTACCCATCAACAAGGGCTCGATCCAAGTGGAAGGTCAGGAGGTGCACGACCCGAAACTGGACAAGCTGGAGCTACGCAAAAAGGTCGGCATGGTCTTCCAGCAGTACAATCTGTTCCCGCACAAGACGGCCGTACAGAACGTGATGATGGCGCCGATCACCGTGCTGAAGCAGGACAAGACGGAAGTCGAGGCACGTGCCTACGCGCTGCTCAAGAAGGTCCGCCTGGAGGGCAAGGAGCACAGCTATCCGGGCGAGCTGTCCGGCGGCCAGCAGCAGCGGGTAGCCATCGCCCGCTCCCTGGCCATGAACCCGGACGTGATGCTCTTCGACGAAGTCACCGCTGCCCTCGACCCGGAGACCGTCAAGGAGGTGCTGGTCACCATCCGCGAGCTGGCCGAGGAAGGCATGACCTGTCTTCTGGTCACCCACGAAATGGGCTTTGCCCGCGAGGTGGCCGATCACATGTACTTCACCGACCGGGGCGTTATCGTCGAGCACGGATCGCCAAAAGAGTTCTTCGCCAACCCCAAGGATCCGCGGACCAAGGAATTCCTCGGCCAGATCCTCTAACGGTTTTGCAAGATTTCTCGTGGAAATTGCCAGGCTGAACATTGGCTCCGGAATTTTCCCTTCCCAGCGAAAACCCAGTGCCCTGACAGGCAGGGAGTCCAAGATGGGCGCGACCAAAATCGGCACGATGACAAGACCGCTTCCCGCCATGGCCCTGGCAATGGCGCTCACCGGCTGTTCCCTGATACTGGCGCCGCCGCCCTCGGTCACCGACCGAATCTCCGACGGCTTCACCCCGGATAAATTTGTGTATTGCTTCGGAAATGATTGCGCTCGGCAAGCGAACATCGCATTTCAGCCGGACGATTGGCAGGCAGTACGCGCCCTCTTCGCCGACCCGGACACAGATTTCAAACAGGAGCAGCAGAACATCCGCGCGGCGATCGGCCTTCTCGAGCAGTTTGCCGGCGCCCAGGCGGGCACCAGCGAGGACAGGGGCGGCACGATGGAGTTCGGCTATGACCTGGGCTTGCCGCAACTGGATTGCTATGACGAGGCGATCAACGCCAGCAACTTCCTGGGCCTGCTGGAGCGCGACGGGCTATTGCGGTACCACCGCGTCGAGGCGCCGGTGCAACGCGCATTCATCGCCGGCGATATCATCCACGCGACCGGAGTCGTACGCGAAATAGCCAGCCGCCAGCGCTATGCGGTCGACAGCTCGTATTTCGACAACGGCGAGGATGCCTCAATCGTGCTCTTGGACACCTGGCTAGAGGGCTGGGACCCGCCGGAACTCAACGCCGGCACCGCCAGCAACTAAAATCGCCTACGAAATCGACCCAACGCCGTAAACGCCGGCGAGTTGCTTGCCCTAGGCGAAACGGCCCTGCCCACCGGTTGCGAGATTCCTAACAGAATGTTTACCCCGATTTGCGTAATTGCGGTGTGTCCAGATCCTGCCCGCAATTGACTTAAATCTCGCGAGAACGAGAAATGAGAAAATTCACGCTACCTTTAGTTGCCGTTGTTGCTTTCGGCCTCTTGTTGTCAGACAACGCGTTCAGCGATGAACTCTCCGAACGTGCCGCAATAGCAGATGAAGTTGTCACGTTGTTTGGTGGCGAGCAGTTCTCGAGGTTGGAGGCACTGGGTGCCGAGTATCGCACATCGAAATCGCGGACCTCTAGCGGTCTCTGGCAGTTAACACTATTTTATTCAGGAGTTTCTGCGGCCTTCGACGCTAAGCGCAAAGAACGAGAGTTTTGGCGGAAAGCTGAGCGCTCGGCAAAAAAGTGGGTAGCCGACTTTCCTAACTCAGCTGCCGCCCACCTCGCATATGCAACTATGCTGATCAATCATGGATGGAGCATCCGAGGAAGCGGATATGCAAATACTGTAGAGCCGCTAAACTGGAAACCTTTCCACGACTACGTAGAGCAAGCCAGGGTCCATCTGGAAAAATACAAGAATGTCGCGTCAAGCGACCCATATTGGTATGAATTAGTGGCTGTCATTGCTCGTGTGCAGAATTGGCCTGAAGCAGAGTTTTCCAAGTTGATGTCGGAAGGTCTCCAACGAGAGCCCTTGTTCTACCAAACTTACTTTGCAGCAATCGACTACTACACTCCGAAATGGGGTGGCAGTGCAGTGGCTATCGAGAAATTTGCGAGGGACGCTTTAAGAAGAACTGAATCCACCGAAGGCTTTGGCATGTACGCCCGTGTATATTGGTATGCATCGCAAGTTCAGTTTGGCGAAAGGCTCTTTTCGGAATCACTCGTCAATTGGCCAGCGATGAAAATTGGCATTGACGATGTGTTGAAAAAATACCCGGACAATTGGAACATTAACAATTTTGCTAAGTTTGCTTGCTTGTCCCGTGACAAGGCAAAGACTGCCGAGCTGATCGCACGAATGGAGGGGGCACCGATAATGGAGGTTTGGCGAACACCTTCGATTTTTAAGCGGTGTAAGGCTTTGGCTGCCAACTCGAAGCCAGCACCCAACGTAGCGGCTCAGCCAATTGCTCACCGCGGCGGCTAAGCTTCAGCGTTGAGCGCCAAAATGAAACAAGCGCCCCCGCCGCGCGCGCGTTCGGATCTATGCCCTACGAGATCGATCCGACGCCATAGGCGCCAACGAGCAGCTTGCCCTCGGCGAAGCGACCAAGCCTATACGGCGTTATATCCACATCGGCGGCCTGACCCAGCACCGTTTGCGCCAGCACCAGCCCCACCGCCGGGGCCAGCTTGAAT
>JGI24023J19991_10004066_pt1 | contig 10076 bp, 9 predicted proteins | sample Cruoilmetagenom1_FD_19991 | JGI IMG/M metagenome (IMG submission 19991)
CGCATACATTCTTCTGTCAATGCGTAATCCTTTTGTTCAAAACGTGCTTTATTAGGCCAGATTTCTCTATCAACAAATTCTTTAACAGAATCTTTCATCATCAATTGTTCTTCATTGAAATCTTCTGGTGTGAAAATATCTTCACAGTCTATTTCTCTAACAAGAAATTGTCCGCCTCTTAATAGGTCTTTATTATCTGTACTCATTTGCTATATTTTTAAAGTTTGTTAATTCTATTTTCTATGCTATCTTCTCTTTACTCTATTATTCTATGTTGGCTAGTTTAAAAACTCAAATACTCCCGCAGCACCCTGGCCAGTACCTACACACATGGTAACAACTCCATATTTATTCTTTCTTCTTCGCATTTCATTAAACAATTGCACAGAAAGCTTTGCACCAGTACACCCTAATGGGTGACCTAAAGAAATAGCACCACCATTTACATTTACAATTTCTTTATTTAAGTTAAGCTCTCGAATAACGGCTAAGGATTGTGATGCAAAAGCTTCATTTAATTCAAATAAATCAATATCTTTTAATTGTAATCCAGCTTGTTTTAAAGCTTTAGGTACAGCTTTTACAGGACCAATGCCCATTATTCTAGGTTCAACTCCTACGGCGGCATAAGAAACCATTCTGGCAACAGGTTCAAGATTTAATTCCTTTACCATTTCTTCGCTCATAATCAATACAAAAGCAGCTCCATCACTCATTTGAGAAGAATTACCCGCGGTTACACTTCCGCCTTGAGCGAAAACCGGACGTAATTTAGACAATGCCCCAATTGAAGTTCCTCTACGTGGCCCTTCATCTTTTTCAACCGTATAGTTTTTAGATTGCTTTTTGCCATCTTGTCCAATAAAAATTTCCTCAACAGTAATAGGTACTATATCGTCATTAAAGGTGCCATTGTCTTGAGCTTTTAAAGATCTTTCATGCGAATTAAAAGAAAATTCATCTTGATCTTCACGCGAAACTTTAAATTGTTGAGCAACGGCTTCAGCAGTTAATCCCATGCCCCAATAATAATTTTCGTGTCCGTTTTTAGCTTCCTTATAATTAGGTGTTGGTCTGTATCCTCCCATGGGTATATAACTCATACTTTCAACTCCACCGGCAATAATACATTCTGCCATACCTGATTGAATTTTGGCTACACCTATACTAACGGTTTCTAAACCTGAGGCACAGTATCTATTGACTGTAACACCCGGTACATCTTCAATTTTCAATCCCATTAAAGAAATAAGCCGCCCAATATTTAAACCTTGTTCAGCCTCTGGCATTGCATTACCAACAATAACATCATCAATTCGTTTTTTATCGAGTTGAGGTACTTGTTTTAATAAATGATCAATAGTTTCCGCTGCGAGTTCATCAGGTCTTTTAAATCTGAACACTCCTCTAGGAGCCTTGCCAACTGCTGTTCTGTATCCTTTTACTATATATGCGTTCTTAGACATGAGATTTTAGATATTAGATTTTAGATATTTTTTATATCAATTTATAATTCATTTTTTTGAACCTCTATTAATTCTTTTAGAATAGGGTTTATATTTTTTTCTTCAACTAAGTTTAGTCGTTCTGATAAGATTAGTTGTGTAAAGAGTTCATTTGAAGAGCCACTTGCTATATCCAAAAAATTTTTAAACTCTCCATCAGTATTTCTTCCAGCACCTTCTGAAATATTTGAAGGAATGGAAACCGCACTTCTTCTAATTTGACTTGTCAATCCAAATTTTTCTTCCTTTGGGAACAATGCAGATAATTTATATACATCTACCATAATATCCATTGATTTTTGCCAAATTTTTAATTCTTGGAAGTTGTGCATTTTATTTGAGTTTAGATGTGAGACATTAGATTTTAGATTTCAATAACTATTTTTAATTTTACCCATTTTTTCAAATTTAGTATGTCTTGGGTGTAATAAATTTTTGAGCGGCAATCTGGTTAATATTAAGAGAATATCTTAAAAATGTCCAAAAAGTTGATTTTTTACTACTCATATAATAAAAACTAAAATTTATCTAACTACTCAATACTAATATCTCTCTTCTTAAGAAAATTTAGTTTCTCAACGGTTTCCCTGTTTTTAACATATGTTCAATACGTTCTAATGTTTTTCTTTCTGTTGTTAAAGACATAAATGCCTCACGTTCAAGATCTAATAGATATTGTTCAGATACGTAAGTTGGTTCTGACAAATCACCACCAGCCATTACATAACCGAGTTTATTGGCTATTAACTTGTCATGTTCAGATGCATAACGTCCTTTTTCTAAGCTATCTGTTCCCACTAAGAACATACCTAATGCCTGTTGACCCATAACAAGGCTTGTTTTGGTGCCGGTTGTGTATAACCATCTTCAAGCATTTGAATAGCATATCTTTTAGCCGTTGCTATTTGTCGATCTTTATTAGCTACAACTATATCTTTATGCTCTTTAAAAAATCCTAGATCAAAGGCTTCATGTGCTGAGGTTGCTACTTTAGCCATAGCTACATTGATAAAGTAATCTCTTAATTTATTTAGCTTTACATCATCTTTTAGAACACCTTCAGTAGCTCTCAGAGCCATTTCCTTAGAACCTGCACCACCAGGGATTATTCCTACACCAAATTCAACTAATCCAATATAGGTTTCGGCTGCAGCCACAACTTTATCGGCATGTAGAGACAATTCGCATCCGCCTCCGAGCGTCATACCATGTGGAGCAATAATTGTTGGACAAGAAGAATAACGCAAACGCATTACGGTGTCTTGAAAGTATTTTGCACTAAAATTTAGTTCGTCATATTCTTGTTCAACAGCCATCATAAAAACCATGGCTAAATTTGCACCAACTGTAAAATTTGCAGCTTGATTACCTAGAATTACAGCATCGTATTCTGTTTCGGCAAAATCTATACCCTTATTAATAGCTTCTAAAACACCACCACCTAAGGTATTCATTTTAGACTGGAATTCTACATTGAGAACACCATCTCCTAAATGCTGAATAGAAGCATCACTATTTTTCCAAATAGTTTTAGCTTCTCTAATATTATCTAAGATGATAAAGGCATCTTGACCGGGTATTTTACTTTGTTTTTCAGCAGGAATATCATAATAATATTGTGCACCATCCTTTACAGTATAAAAAGAAGTGTTTCCATCAGCCAACATTTTTGTCAACCATTCGGCAGGTTTATAACCTTCTGCTTTCATCAATTCAATACCCCTTTCAACTCCAATAGCGTCCCAAACTTGAAAAGGACCATGTTCCCATCCAAATCCGGCTTTCATAGCATCATCAATCCTATATAGTTCATCGGAAATTTCTGGAATCCTATTTTGAACATAAGCGAACATAGCACTGAATGTTTTGCGATAAAATTCACCTGCCTTGTCCTTACCTTTTACCAATACTTTATATCTATCAATTACCTTATCAATAGTTTTGGTCAATTCTAAGGTTGCAAATTTTGCTCTTTTCTTTGCCCTGTATTCAAGACTGTCTAAATCTAAGGCTAGAATTTCTCTACCTTCTTTTTTATAAAAACCTTGTTTGGTTTTACTTCCTAACCATTTGTTTTCCATCATTGTATTGATAAAATCAGGAATAACAAATGAATTTTGCATTTCATCTTTAGGACAATTATCTTTTACACCATTAGCTGTATGCACTAAAGTATCTAAGCCTACTACATCTACAGTTCTAAAAGTTGCAGATTTTGGTCGGCCAATAACCGGTCCAGTCAATTTATCAACTTCTTCAACTGTTAACCCCATTTCTTTTACAACATGGAATAGACTCATAATACCAAAAACGCCAATACGATTTCCGATAAATGCAGGTGTATCTTTAGCCAACACAGAAGTTTTACCTAAGAATTTTTCCCCATAGATCATTAAAAAGTCAGTTACTTCTTGTTTGCAATTTGGTCCCGGAATAACTTCAAATAGTTTTAAGTATCTAGGGGGATTAAAAAAGTGAGTTACGGCAAAATGTTGTTGAAAATCTTCACTTCTACCTTTATTCATAAAATGAATAGGAATACCTGACGTATTTGAAGTAATTAAAGTACCTGGTTTTCTGTATTTTTCTATTTGTTCAAAAACCTTTTGTTTGATATCCAATCTTTCAACAACAACTTCAATAATCCAATCAACACCATCAATTTTATGTAAATCGTCTTCTAAATTACCTGTGGTGATCCTAGAGGCAAATTTCTGATTGTAAATAGGGGAAGGTTTAGATTTTAAAGAAGCTTTTAAGCTATTATTTACTAACCTGTTTCTAACACCTTTATTTTCCAATGTTAAACCTTTCGCCTTTTCAGCATCAGTCAATTCTCTTGGAACAATATCAAGAAGTAATACTTCAACACCTATATTGGCGAAATGACAGGCAATACCAGATCCCATAATACCAGATCCAATGACGGCAACTTTCTTAATTGGTCTTTTGTTCATTTAAATAATTTTTTATACTGCTTTACGCTTAATTTCATTAAAAATTTCACGTTCGGCTATTAATTGATTAATTTTATCTGTGACTTCAAAAAAGTGATTTAGTTTTTCATCACTTAACTCCATTCTGATTTTTTCGTTAAACGCAATAACCGACTGTCTTGATATTTTTCTTTTTTCTTTACCAAAATCGGTTAATTTAATCAATACACTTCTCCCATCAACAGGATTTTTTTCTCTATAAATTAGTTTGTCATCTTCCATGTTTTTTAGAATCCTAGACAAGCTGGTGGGTTCCATTCCCATTTGTGGACCCAAAGCAGTTGACGGTGTGCCATTTTCATAATCTATATTTAACAATACAAAAGCAGTAGCCATAGTGCTACCATGTTTTGCGGCCTGTTCGTTATACATTTTTGCAACAGCTTGCCAAGTGGCTCTTAATGCGTGGTCTATTGTGGTTTCTTTCAGCATGTTACAAATATATGAAAAATATGTTATGCATGCATAGTAAATTTAATAAAATTTAAATTGTAACAAATAATTGCTTTTTGAGTCAAATCAATATCTTTGACAAAATTCAAAATAAAGCATGAATAATATATTAGTTACAGAAAATGTAGTTAAAAATTTTGGCGACTTTAGGGCCTTAAACAATGTTTCAATAGCAGTTCCTGAAGGGAGTATTTTCGGATTGCTAGGCCCTAATGGTGCCGGAAAAACAACTTTAATTAGAATTATAAATCAGATTACTATGCCTGATGAGGGTCTGGTAACCCTTGATGGAGAAAGACTAAAAGCAGATCATATTAAGGATATAGGATATTTACCAGAAGAAAGAGGTCTGTATAAATCTATGAAGGTTGGTGAACAAGCTCTTTACTTAGCCCAATTAAAAGGATTGAGCAAGACACAAGCCAAAGAACGTTTAAAATATTGGTTTGATAAATTTGAAATTGGAGATTGGTGGAATAAAAAAATTCAAGAACTTTCAAAAGGAATGGCACAAAAAATACAGTTTATAGTTACTGTATTACATCAACCAAAATTGTTAATTTTTGATGAACCATTTAGTGGTTTTGATCCTATTAATGCTAATTTAATTAAAGATGAGATCTTAAAACTGAGAGATGATGGTGCAACCGTTATCTTTTCTACGCATAGAATGGAATCTGTTGAAGAATTGTGTGACCATATTGCACTTATTCACAAGTCGAATAAAATACTTGATGGAAAACTGTTAGATATTAAAAGAGCGTATAAATTAAGTACCTATCAAGTTGGTTTAATTACAGATAATAAAGCTGAAGTCATTCAAAACCTAAAAGAAAACTTTGAGCTGTCTGACGCTACCTTTAGAACTATTAACGAGGAACTGAAATTCAATATCAAAATAGATGATAAATTATCTGCCAATCAACTTATTTCTCATTTGACTTCTAAAGGAGAACTTACACATTTTGCTGAGGTAATTCCAAGTGTAAACGATATATTTATTCAAACGGTACAAAATCACTAATTTTAATTATGCCATATTAAATTTGATATCCATTCCTATTAGTTATTTATACAAATAGTTGATTGTGCATAGAATTAAATTTGGCATCTAGAACCATAACATTAAACAAATGAATCATTTAGGTCTAATAACCAAACGAGAGTACATTAACAAGGTAAAAAACAAATCCTTTATTATCATGACTTTTTTAAGTCCGTTAATTATGGTCGCTATTTTTGCCTTAATAGCATATTTAACGCAGTTGAATAACGATAGTGTTAAAACTATTTCAGTATTAGATGAAAGTAATTTATTTGCTTCTGAGTTTATCAGTACTGAACAAACCAAATATGATATTTTAACAAATATTAGTATTGATGATGCGAAGAAAATTGTTCAAGAAGCTGAGAATTACGGCTTGTTATTCATTCCTAAAGCTAAGGATATTGACGCCATAGCGAACCAAATAAAATTTTATTCAGAGGATTCTCCTTCACTGTCTGTCATGGATAAAATTGAGGGTAAAATTGAAGAAAAAGCGAGAGCTATTAAATTAAAAAATTCTGGTTTAGATCCAGAAATAGTCAATCATTTAAATGTAAAAGTTAAGACAAATTTAGAGACTTTTGAAGGGGAGAAAACTTCAAAATTAGGTAGTGGTTTAAAACTGGCATTTGGTGGTGCAGCGGGTTATTTGCTGTTTATGTTCATCATCATTTATGGCAATATGATTATGCGTAGTGTTATTGAAGAAAAAACCAGTAGAATTATAGAAATTATCATTTCGTCGGTTAAGCCGATGCAGTTATTGCTTGGTAAAATATTTGGAACTTCTTTAGCTGGAATTACACAGTTTTTAATTTGGATTGTAATTGGCGGTGCTTTAATGTTAATAGTTTCTGCTGTTTTTGGTATCAATTTGGCTGAAAGTCAGATGGCACAACAGCAAGAAATGATAAATCAAGTGGCAAATAATAATGAGATGCAGGAAATGGCAACTACATTAATTCAGGAAACCTATAATTTACCTATCATAAACTTAATCATAATGTTTGTGTTGTTTTTTATTGGGGGCTACTTATTATATGCTTCTTTATATGCGGCTATTGGTGCTGCTGTTGATAATGAAACAGATACCCAACAATTTATGATGCCCATTATTATGCCATTGATGTTGGCCATCTATGTTGGATTTTTTACCGTTATTGAAAACCCACATGGTATGGTTTCTCAAGTTTTTTCTTACGTTCCATTTACCTCGCCGGTTGTCATGTTAATGCGTATACCCTTTGGTGTACCCATTTGGCAGCAATTGTTATCTGTTCTTATTTTGTTTGTAACCTTTTATGTAACGGTGTTGTTTGCCGCTAAGATCTATAGAGTAGGTATATTAATGTATGGTAAAAAACCTAGTTATAAAGAATTGTATAAATGGTTAAAATATTAGCTAGTTTATTTACAAAAAAACTATAATTTTATTGAGGATATAGAAAACAGATACAATTATGGAGAAAATTATTGACCTTTTAAATCACGAATTTAGTTTCAGTGATAAGGTACATATTTCTGTAAAAGCAATAGTAGTTGTTTTTGCTATTTTATTTTTGGTTTCATTTGTTTTGAAGTTGGTAAAAAGGTTAATGACAAAAAAATTACCTGAACAAGATAAGGTAAAATTCATTTCTTTATTTTCTTATAGTAAATGGTTTATATATGTTATTGTTTTATTGATGACATTCCATAATATGGGTATAAATGTTACCGCAATATTTGCCGCTTCTGCTGCTTTACTGGTAGGTGTTGGTTTAGCTTTGCAAACCTTATTTCAAGATATTATATCGGGTGTTTTTATTTTAATTGATCAATCGGTTCATGTTGGTGATATTATAGAATTAGATGGTAAAGTGGGTAGAGTGGAAGATATTAAATTACGTACCACCAGAGCAGTAACAATTGATAATAAGGTATTGATAATTCCCAATCATTTATATTTGACCAATAGTTTGTATAATTGGACAGAAAATGGAACTGAAACAAGAGAGAGTGTTGAAGTGGGGGTGGCCTATGGAAGTGATGTGCAATTGATAAAAAAAGTACTGTTAAAAGTGGCAAAAGCACATCCGGCAGTATTGGCTAAACCAGAGCCCTTAGTGTTATTTATGAATTTTGGAGAAAGTTCTTTAGATTTTAAATTGATATTTACAATAAACAATAGTTTTGAGGCAATGTTACCAAAAAGTGATATCCGTTTTGAAATAGATAGGTTATTTAGGGAAAATGATATTACTATTCCATTTCCACAGAGAGATATACATATTGTAAAGAGTGCAGCGTTATGAGTTCAGTGTGCAGCGTTCAGTGTGCAGCGTTCAGGGTGTAGCGTTTTAGGTTCAGCATTTAAATTAAAGAACTAAAAGTATTATAAAGAAAGAAATAAGTAAGATTTACGATTTATGAAATTTAAATATTACATATCGTTTGTCATTGCTCGCAAAAAAAATAATATTAAATAACAATAAACAATATTTCAATGCAAAAAATATTAATTATAGAAGACGAAGCGGCCATCCGTAGAGTATTAAAAAAAATAATTTCTGAAGAAAATACTACCTACGAAGTTGATGAAGCTGAGGATGGGCTATTGGGAATGGAATTGATTAAAGCAAATGATTATGATTTGGTACTTTGCGATATTAAAATGCCAAAAATGGATGGTGTTGAGGTGTTGGAAAAAACACAAAAGATAAAACCCGAAATACCCATGTTGATGATTTCCGGTCATGGTGATCTGGACACGGCTGTTCAAACTATGCGTATGGGTGCTTTTGATTATATTTCTAAACCACCAGATTTAAATAGATTGCTAAATGCAGTTAGAAATGCCTTAGATAAAAAGAGCTTGGTGGTTGAAAACAAACAACTCAAGAAAAAGGTAAGTAAAAATTACGAAATGGTTGGCGAAAGTGAGGCCATTTCACATATAAAGGAGATCATTGAAAAAGTAGCAATAACTGATGCCAGAGTTTTAATTACAGGTCCAAATGGTACAGGTAAAGAACTGGTTGCACATTGGTTACACGAAAAAAGTGAACGTTCAAAATCGCCCTTAATAGAAGTAAATTGTGCTGCAATACCCTCAGAATTAATAGAAAGCGAATTATTTGGTCATGTAAAAGGTTCATTTACAGGAGCAAATAAAGATAGAGCAGGTAAGTTTGAGGCAGCCAATGGTGGTACTATATTTTTAGATGAAATTGGTGATATGAGCTTGTCTGCTCAAGCAAAGGTTTTGCGTGCTTTACAGGAAAACAAAATAAGCAGGGTAGGTAGTGATAGAGATATTAAAGTTAATGTACGGGTAGTAGCAGCAACTAATAAAAATTTAAAAAAGGAAATTGCAGAGGGTAAATTTAGAGAAGATTTATACCATAGATTAGCCGTAATTTTAATTAAAGTACCGGCATTGAATGAAAGGCGAGAAGATATACCTTTATTGATAAAATTCTTTGCGGATAAAATTGCCAAAGAACAAGGTAATGCAGAAAAATCGTTTTCTGTTAAAGCGGTTAAAAAATTGCAAGAATATGATTGGACAGGAAATATTCGCGAATTACGAAATGTGGTAGAGCGTTTGATTATTTTGGGTTCAAATGAAGTTTCCGAAGAAGATGTTAACTTATTTGCAAGTAAGTAAACTGGGTTATTTGGTTTATAGTTTAAAACAAGTTTTTCCTTCTTGTTATTTAGCAATTTAATGAGTATCTATTCTGGTTAAAATTAACTTTCTGTGCTTTTACAATTCCTGTTCCAATAATTGTCATTAAAAATCTTAAAAGTATTTTTTCATATTTCTTATTTTTAATAGTTGCCAACAATTCTATAAACGCATTGCGTTTATATCCATTATGGCATTAAAGTTACTATTATTTTCTTAACACTTAAAAATGGCTTACATCAAACCCTTGTACCGATAATAAACGTCTTGTGCAACGATTACTCTTGTTATGTGCTGGCTATCTTTAATTTCTCCATTGTCTTTCTTTCTCGTTCTGATAAATCAGTCAAGATTTCAGATGCTTGATTTATATATTTAATATCTTTTGTTTCTCCTGCTTTGTA
>JGI24023J19991_10004067_pt1 | contig 10076 bp, 12 predicted proteins | sample Cruoilmetagenom1_FD_19991 | JGI IMG/M metagenome (IMG submission 19991)
AATGGAACGAATTACAGATAAAATAACTGTAAAAAAAGTTACTGAAGAACCCGAAAAGAATGAGGTTTTATATTCAGAGAAAGAGATTGATGGGTATAAGGTTGTAGTAGAGAACAAAGATCAGGACCAGACAGATATTGATTTTGAAACACTCTTTAATACTGTGGTTACTAATACTGAAGGAATTCAGTTAGTTTTTAATGGAGGTATCAAAAATGAAAACAGCTAATATAATTTCACCTAATAGATTACTTTTTCTGCTTAAGAGAGATATTCTTAGTAATATTAATACTACTCTAATAGTTTTCGGTGCAGTTACTGCTGTAATTTTCCTTATTTCAGCTATTATGGCATATAATAATGCACCCTCGGGTCAATTGTATTTTTCACTTTTTACCAATTTACTTTTTATTGGAGGTTTTATTGTAACCAGTATGATCTTCAAAGAAATGCATAAAAAAGAAACAGCTCAGAATTATTTACTACTTCCTGCATCAAATTTTGAAAAATTTTTTAGCCGGCTTCTTATAAGTACAATTGGTTTTGCTATAATAACTGTTATTGGAATTACAGTAATTTCATATCTTTCAGAAGGTGTTAATTCATTAATTTTCAAAAGACATAATGAAATTTTTAATCCATTTACAAAAACAGTCTGGTTGCTAATGGCTCATTACATAGTTGCTCAAAGTATATTCTTTCTTGGAGCAGTTTTCTTTAGAAAATACCACTTTATTAAAACAATCAATGTTATTTTTCTTATACAGTTCTCTTTATCACTAATTGCAGTTATTTTTATTCGGATAATATTTTTCGATTTTTTTGAAGGCTTCTTTGGTCTGAATGAAACCAGCTTTCAAATTCAATGGGATGCCCTGAATATTAACCCGGAAATAATTAAGAGATTATTTACAACAGGAAAAATATTGTACTGGTTGGTTCCTGCTCCCCTGTTCTGGACTATAAGCTATTTCAGATTAACAGAAGCAGAGGTGAAAAATGCAGTTTAAAGATAAAAAGGCAATCTATATACAGATTGCTGACAAAATAACAGATAATATTTTGTCTGAACGATGGAAAGCAGAAGAAAGAATACCTTCAGTAAGGGAGATGGCAGTAAATATGGAAGTAAATCCAAATACAATTGCAAGAACATATGCTTATCTGCAGGACCTGCAGATTATTACAAATAAAAGAGGGATAGGATATTTCGTTTCCTCCACTGCAAAGAATTTAGCAGTAGAATCTAAAAAACAGGATTTTATAAAAAATGAACTTCCCCTCTTTTTCAAATCTCTGCAAATTCTTGGAATTGAATTAAACACTATCGAACCACTTTATAAAGAATATCTGGCAAAGGGAGGGGAAAATGAAAACAAGTAACAAAATCCTAATTATTGCAGGCCTTGTAATAGTTATATTAGTACTTGCATCGATTATTGGATCCAGAACATTAGTAAATAAATATACAAACTCATATAATATAGGCGAATTAAATCTTTCCAATATTGAAAAAGATTATAATGATATTAAAGATTTCTCAGGTTTAAATATAACAGGAGATTGGGACATTAATCTTAAAAAGGGAAACACATTTAGTATTTCTATAAAAGGAAGAAAAGGGACTGAAGATCCATATAAAATTTACAAAAAAGGAACTACCCTGTTTTTAACTGAAAATACTGAACTGGGACTAAACAGCAAACTTAAAGTTGATATTACATTGCCTCAAATTAAAGAAGTCTATTCCGAAGGAGGCTTGAAGCTGAGCCTGAATAATTTTTTTGAACCTGAATTGATTCTAAACCTTACCGGTGGGTCCTGGGTTGATGGAGATAATTGTGAATTTGATAATCTATATCTAACAAGTGCAGGTGCAATAAACCTCGAATTTGATAGTATTTTAACTACCAATGCAGAATTACAACTGGCGGGCGCAGGGAACGTAGAGTTAAACATGGATGGAGGCTTTCTGTCAGGGAATGCTTCCGGTGCCATGAATATTGAATATTCAGGAAATGCAAAGCAAACGATTAATACTGCCGGTTTAGCTAATATTAGCTATAAAGAATAATACAAATAACGGGCGATTTAGTAATCGCCCGGTTGCATTTATTTAAATTTTACAGCAGTCCCATAAGCCATAACTTCAGCTGCACCCTGCATTACAGCAGAAGACGCATATCTTATATTTATAATACCATCTGCCCCAAGTGCTTCAGCTTCTTCCACCATCCGCTTAGTGGCCTTGGCTCTTGCTTCATTCATCATATCGGAATACCCTTTTAATTCACCACCAACAATGGTCTTAAAGCTAGCCATAATATCCTTGCCCATATGTTTAGACTGAATTATTGCCCCTTTGACTATCTGAATAGTCTCAATATCTTTTCCAGTTATAAAATCAGTATTTACCAAGATCATCTTCTTCTCCCTCTTTAATTTCCTTTATACGTTGAATAAGAACAACGATTGTTACTCCTGCAGCTATTACAGCTGTAGTAATAAATATATATCCAATAAAACCTGCACCTGGAACTTCTTTAAATATAATAAAATAGAAAAAACCAAACACTAAAATAGCAAGTGCTGCAATAATTGCAGAAACAAGCGGAGCAAGATATCTTTTCATATTTTTTTCTCCATACAATTTATTAATATAATATACAATAATATATTTAAAAATCACCAAAAAAAAAGCAGGGAAATGAATATTATCATTTTCCTGCCTTTAAATGCTAAACAAAATTAAGCTTAGATGTCTTTTTCAAGTACAGTTTTTCTTTTACTACTTTTAGCATTCTCAATTGCAGCATCACATACTTCTCTTACTTTGTCAGAAAGTACATCAATTACTTTAGCAGAACAATTAAGCCCACCAACAGTCTTTATGTAGTTTTTAACTTTTGAAGCAACTACCAATGTTTCGTTTTCAGCCATTTACAACTCCCGGAATAAAGTTTATTACATTTAATCAAAAACAGGACACACACCAATATTTTTGACTACTAGTATTCTATCAGGTTTATTATAGTATTCAACTAATTTTTACACTTTTTTCTATTAAATTAGCTTTATTTCTTCCCATTTGCCACTTCTATACCTTAAGACAAGAACAAAACCTATAGATAAGACAAAAAATATCAAAAATATCCACATCAATACAGGTGAAACAACCAGCATTTTTATTAGAAAAAATGAAAGCCCGGCAAAAATCCAGTGTATTATTACAGAAACCTTCATTACAAATTTNGTATCTCCTGCCCCCCTAAGGGCACCGGCAAAAACAAGTTGAGTAATATCACCAATAGTATACAAGGATGCCAGTCTTAATANTGTAATTGCTGTGGATTCAATTACAGAACTATCTCCAGGAAGACCTGATGAGAAAATTCTTACCAGAGGCCCTGCAGCAAAAATAAAGAAGCTCATCATGACAAGGGCATAACTTAAGCCCACTTTCATAGCAAGTCTAACACCCAGCCTTGCTCCAGCAGGATTATTTGCACCCATTTGCTGGGCTATTACTGTAGTAGTAGCAAAACTTAAACCTATCATAGGAATAAATGCAACCATATCATAGTTAAAAGTTATAGTTACAGCAGCAGCAATATCTGCACTGTAAGAATGCATAAGCTGAATAAAAATATTGAAAGCCCCAACATTGAGAAAGGTTTCAAGACCAGCTGGTGTGCCAAATTTAAGTAATTTCCGTAGAAGATCAAACCTGATTTTAAATTCATGACCTGTGCCGTACAAATCCCTGTACTTTTTGCTGAAATAAACAGAAAGCTGTATCAAAAATATTACAAAACTCCCCAGAAGTGTTCCAACTGCAGCACCTTCTATTCCCATAGCAGGAAGGCCCAATTTACCAAATATAAGAATATAATTAGCAGGAATATTAACAAACATTCCGGCAATATTTGCAAACATAACTATTTTAGTCTTTCCTATTCCAAGAAAAAAACCTGTAAAAGAATTTCGTAATAAAAAGAAAATAGATCCAAACATAAGAATCTTAAAGTATGAAAACTCTGTGGTAATCTGTTCCGGAGCATGTCCTACCAGACTAAAAAACAAGTACACCAGAGGAATAGATATAAAAAGCACAGGATAAAGTATACCTGAAAGGTAAATTGCCTGATTAGCAGATTGAGAGCATTTGGAATAACGACCTGCTCCATAATACTGGGCAACCAATGCATTTGAATAACCAACAATACCACCAAAAAGGCTGACTACAGTAAAAAAAGTTAATCCGCCACTCATTGCAGAGGCCATAAACTCTTTTCCAAGTCTGGAAAGGAATAACCGGTCAGCAAAAAGCATCATAGTTTCAGAAGCCTGGGAAATAATCATAGGAAGAGCTATTGCCAGAAGGCTTTTAAGGGTTAATTGCTTATTTTCCATTAAATAATTATATTCCTTTAAAAAGCTGGTACTAGAGGTGTATCTATCACTTTATGATCCAGAAATGCAAGGGTTGAATCCACAGGAGAATCTGAACAATACTGAACCATATAATATTCCATAGGGAAATCTTCTAATCGTTTTATACCATAATAACTTGCGTCGGCCTGGGTTTGGTGCATCATTAAAGCTGAACGTTTAAGATCTATATATTTTTTCTCATCACTTGCATCAATGTATAAAAGTGGAACTCTCTCATATGCATCTGTCTGTTGAACATCTACCAGTTTTAGATAAGCTTCCAACATACCCGGATTTCTTTCTCTATAACTGCTTACTGCAAGATCTGATATTAAACCTACAGCTTCATGTTCAAAATGTTCTCTTGCATCACAGGGTCCATCGGGAGAAACTACGACATCAGGTTGAAATATTTCCATATAGTTAACTAATTTTTTAATTAATAATTCCTGGCCACCCCATTCTGATATTAAAGTATTTATGCTCTTGGATACTTCTTCTGCTGTATAGGCCCTGTTCCACAAACCCATACGAAGATATACTTTTACTCCAAGTACTGTAAGAGCCCTTTCAGCTTCCTGCACACGTACTTGTGCAAGGTCTTCTCCCCTAAGATATGCATCCTTATATAATCCATCAACAGGTCGATCAGGATACTTGTCAAACCCTGAATCTCCATCTGTAAAAATAATTATTCCAAGAGATTTTCCTGCTTCTGCTGCCTCAGCCATATACAATCCATAATCAAGGCTTTCATCATCTGGATGTGCATGAATAAAAAGTATATCAAGTTTCTGTGGAACAAGTGTTTCTCCAGGTGCATATACTATAAGCTGAGAATCCACACTATCTGTTTGTATGTAAGGAGATTCTTCAATTTCATCCAGCGCCTCGCTATAATTATATGGCAATTCAGACTCATGACCAATCGATTGTGATTCTTTATTTGTCGTTATTATAGATGTATTATTACTTGTTGATGTACAAAACCAAAGGAAGGATACACTTAGTACAACAGCAGCCAGTTCTAAAAATCGTAATTTTTTCTTCCATTTTGGATCTTTAACTTTAATTGGATCAGGGGATGTATCCTCTATAAAATTACCTTCAAAGATTAACCTATACTCTCCAAGATATATTTTATCCCCATCCCTAAGAACTCTTTTCCGCCAGGCAACCCCATTTATAAAAACTTCCCGGTTCGAAACTAATTGCCAGTTCCCGGCATCTTTAACTATTTGAAGATGAAGTTTTTTATTACTAAAACCTTTAAGGTAGGGATTTAAAAATGCATCTTCCAGTTTATCATAAAGAGTACATTCATCTGCATCAATATTTAATAGTGCAATTTTTTTCTTCTGATACATCAGCACAAAAGAAAGATAATTATTAGGAACAATATTTAATGTATTTTCTTTATTTTTCATTCTTAATTTTTCATTTTTCGTTTTTCATTTTTTTCGGAATCATTCTATTTCTTGCAACCTTAAATGCAAAACGCATAATATCTTCGGTAGATACATCAGATCCATGTTTCTTCTGCATTATAACAACAATAGCTTTTAAAGCATCTTCACTTAAAGTCAAATAGATAAATCTATCCCTTTCAGTCTCTGTCATATCTTCCCACTCAACCATGCTATAAGTGTAGTACACTTAACATCAAAATAAAAGAACATCTCCTAAAAAACTTGACAACAGAACTACATCATTCTAGTCTGATATAGATGTAGTTAAGGAGAGGATAAAATGAAAGAAGGTATGAAAAAGTACTATGGAGCAACTTTTTTAATAGGTCTCGGCTTTTTTACTATGGGTTTAATGGATCCATTGTACGATACCTATATACCAATATTTCTGTCCAGATTTGTTGGTTCCAAGGGTCTTATTGGAACTATAATGACTCTTGATAATGTATTTGCAATATTTCTTATACCTATTGTTGCAGCTATGTCAGACAAAACACATACAAAAATTGGCAGAAGAATGCCATATATAATTATTACACTTCCACTATCAGGTATTTTATTCGGACTGATTCCATTTTCTGCCCTTTGGGGATTAACCAGTCTNATAATAGCAATATTCCTTCTTAATGTTTTTAAACAGGCAGGGAGAGGGCCTGTTGTAGCATTGATGCCGGACACAATTCCCGGTGAATATCGTTCCGAAGCCAATGGTGTAATAAATACAATGGCAGGAATAGCAGCTATTGTAGGAACTATTGTTCTTGCCAAACTTATGGATGTTAAGATTAATCTTCCAGGAAGAGGTCCTACAGATGAGATTCTGGCATTCCCTATTGCTGGAGGACTTGTAATTCTTGCAACAATTATACTTTTTATATTTATTAAAGAAAAACACAGAGCTGAAGATACAGAAAAAAAGGTAAAAATACAGGAATCTATTAAACTAATATTTTCAGGGACAGATAAAAGTGCTTTTCTTATTCTCATTTCTCTTTTCCTCTGGTTCCTGGGATATCAGGGAATCCTCCCATTCATTGGCTTGTATTCAAAAGAAGTTATTGGGGTTTCATCCGGAACAGCAGGACTTGCAGCAGGGATGGTTGCAATCTCATATGCTCTCTTTGCCATTTTAAGTGGTGTTATCGCTCATAAGATAGGAAGAAAAAAAATAATAAGAATTTCTCTTTTTATGCTCACCATTGTCACATTACTTCTGGCTGCACACCCTGGTGTAAGTAAAATACTTCAAATATCACAAACCCCAATGCTGCTTAGCTTTTTTCTGCTCCTTTTTATTTTTGGAACATTCTGGGTATCTGTTGTAACAAATTCTTTTCCAATGCTCTGGCAAATGGCTACTTATGGAAATATGGGGATATATACCGGATTGTATTATACCTTTTCCCAGGCAGCGGCAATTGGTGCACCTCCGGTTACAGGACTTATAATTGATATTTTTGGCTTTTATGGCATTTTTCTTTTTGCATCTATCTGTATGTTTTCTGCATTTTTAGTAATGGGAAGAGTAACAAAAGGCGAGTCAGAAAAGGAAATTTAGTTTGCATCTAAACTGCTAAAGGAGTAACATTGATAGTATGAAATCTACAAAAATAGTATGTACAATTGGGCCGGGAAGTCAGAACGAAGAAGTTTTGCAGAAACTGGTAGAAGCCGGAATGGATATTGCAAGGATGAATATGTCACATGGATCCTACGATTTCCATAAAACAACCATAGATAATATTAGAAAAGTCTCAATAAAAACAGGTAAGTTTATTGGAATACTCCTGGATCTCCAGGGGCCTAAAATACGAACAGGTAAGCAGAGTAAAGATATAATTGAACTTAAAAAGGGTTCAACTCTTAAGCTTACAACAGATGATATTGTTGGAAACTGGGAAATGTTGAGTATTAACTACAAACCACTTCCTGATGAAGCAAAACCTGGAGAAAAAATACTTCTGGATGATGGAAATATCGAATTAAAAATTCGAAACATTGAAAATAGAATTATTACATGTGAAGTTATGAATGGAGGAATGATTCGCTCTTTCAGAGGAATAAATTTACCCGATACTCCTCTTAGCACTCCGGCACTTACAAAAAAAGATTTGGAAGACCTTGATTTTGGTCTTTCCAATGATGTTGACTTTGTAGCTCTTTCTTTTGTCAGGCAGGCTGAGGATATAATTAGTTTACGGAAAAAAATTGAAGAAAAAGGAAAAAATGCTTTTATTATATCCAAAATTGAAAAACCTGAGGCAATAAGCAATATTGATAGTATTATTGAAGAATCCAACGGTATTATGGTAGCCAGAGGAGATCTGGGTGCAGAAACCTCGGCTCAGGACGTTCCTATACTGCAGAAGCAAATAATTCATAAATGTAATGTGGCACATAAACCAGTTATTACAGCAACCCAAATGATGGAATCCATGATTTCAAAACCAAAACCAACCAGAGCAGAAGCAAATGATGTAGCAAATGCAATTTTTGATGGAACAGATGCAGTTATGCTTTCCGGGGAAACTGCCATGGGAGAATACCCGGTTGAAACAGTCACAGTTATGTCAAATATAGCCGAACGAACAGAAAAAGAGATAAACTACAGCGAAGTAACTGAACAAATATATAATTTGTCAGGCAAAGCAGATGATGATGCAGATGCTTTATGCTATTCAGCATGTACCCTGTGTAACACGATCTCTCCTGAGTACATGGTAGGTTTCTCAAGATCAGGCCGTACAATTGAATCATTAAGTAAATATAGACCCTCAAAACCAATACTGGGGATGTCTCCTGATGAGAGGGTATTAAGAAGACTTACCGTTTTTAGGGGAGTATACGGTATTAAAATTGAGATGGCAGATTCCAGTGATGAACTTTTTGACAATACTGACAAAATACTTACTTCAAGAGGATTCTGCTCACAGGGAGATAAGGTTGTTGCTGTGAGCAGCATGCCTCTAACAGGTATAAACAGAACTAATATGATTAAAATTCACTCTATTGCTGATTAAATATCACCTTCAGTTGGAACTATACACATAAAAACTAACTCATCTTTTCCAGACTGAAGAAATTGGTGTTCCTTTCCACCAGGAACAAAAGCAACAGAATCACCTGTTACAGGATAATCAGTACCATCGATAAAAATAACACCTTCGCCCTTTACAATATATACGACATGGGCCCATGGGTGACTATGTTTAGGAGAAAAACCATCCTTGCCAAGAGTAAACATCCTCATTACATGGCTGTCCCATCCCTGATCACCACCAATAAGCACCTGTTTCTCAACATTTTTCATAATATCTGTATTAAAATATTTTTTATCTATATCACTTCTTTTCTTTACATACATATTTACACCTCCGGATTATTTCTACTATAGTATATCATGGTNAGTNTATTATTGAAAATACTTGAGAATGNATTATACTTAGGTACAATATTATGAAATTCAGACATCTGAGAACATCCATAACTTTAGTTACAAGTCTTNTAATTTTTCTTATATTTATTAGTTTTGGATTTATAACCTTTAATCTTAATAAGGTATTAATAAGGGGTACCATTAGTACAATCCACAAAGAAATTACAAATAAGGTTTTAGTAAAACTGGATGTTTATCTGGATACCCCTTTTACAGCAAACAATCTTACAGATGCATTTTTAAGAATAAATCCTGATCATTTAAGAGATCTGGATCTACTTAGAAAATATCTGTACAAACAACTTTCAATTTTTAAACAGATAAACCTTATTGCCTTTGGAAAAGAAAATGGCGATTATGTAGAAGCTCAAAGACTAAATGATGGAAGAATAAGAACTGGGAAAATGAATGACAACTTTCTGGAGTTGTGGAAAACCAGTACAACTGGTCAAACTCTACAAAGAGAAAAGATGATTTACAACTATGATCCAAGACTTCGCCCATGGTATATTAATTCCTCAAATATAAATATCCCTGCCTGGTCAGATATATATTTATTTTTATCCAATAATAAACCTGCTATATCTGCCAATCAGCCGTACTTCTATAATAGCAGTAATTTGGATGGTGTTATTACAACTTCAATTACACTGGAGGGAATAAGTAATTTCCTGTCTGAACTTGCATTAGGGAGTAATTCATCAGTGCTTATCCTTGAACCTTCGGGTTTGGCCATT
>JGI24023J19991_10004069_pt1 | contig 10073 bp, 11 predicted proteins | sample Cruoilmetagenom1_FD_19991 | JGI IMG/M metagenome (IMG submission 19991)
ACCATTAATAAAGACACCCCCCTACTTTTCAGGGTTTTTTCTATAAGAATTAATACAAGTAGGGGGGTGTATTACTTATTTGCTGATAGCATCAATTCCTGCTTGCGCACATTCAGCATCTTGTTCTGCGGATCCACCTGAAACACCAACTCCGCCAATTAACTGATCATCTATCATAATTGGAAGTCCACCACCAAAAACGACAAGTCGCTCTCTTACTGGCATACCAATTTTTAACATTTCTTCGGTTTTAAAGATTTCTTCCCATTGACTAGTTGGAAAACCGAAACCTGCGGATGTATAGGCTTTATCTTTAGCTATCTCTATAGAATGTAAAAAAGCACCTGGCATTCTTAGAAATGCTGCTTCATTACCTCCGCTATCAGCGACAGAAACATTAATGTTAATACCAAGATCAATCGCTTTTTTAACAGCCGCACTCACTACGGTGTGCGCGGCTTTCCAATCAATTAAAGCGTGAGTTGTTGAAACGTTCATTCAAATACCGCTTATGTGTAAACTTCAGTAAATGCAGGATTCAACTCACCTGAATGATAGAAAATGCCTCGTGGAATTTGGTCTTCCGTCCAGGTAATGACTGGCATATCTGGCGTAGCTAAATAACCCAGACCTGCGAAGGTTTCATTCCTATTACCTGAAGGATCAAAGAAATAAATTGTCTCACCACGTGTAATACCGTGACGGGTAGGCATTACATCCATCTTTACTTCGTTCATCGCCATAATGTCTGCAGCTTTCAATATATCTCCCCAGCCAGAAAGGAAGAATGATGCATGATGGAATCCAGCTGTCGGCCCTGGGACAAAAGCAATATCATGGGGAGTATTAGTAACCGTTAAGAACGCAACCGCTTGAACATCTGCATCAGGTCCAACCAATGCCTGCTCTGTTAATCTGAAGCCTAAGCATTTACTTAAAAACGTTGCATTTTCAGCAATTGTGTTGACGCCTTTTTCAGGGTCAAGTGGACAGATAAGTAAGCAATGGTCCAGCCAATGTACGCCAACACCCTTTACATCAATTGGCCAAGGCGCTGGGTTAGTATCACCAGTAGCCTTACCTACAAATGTTTTTTCCGCATATAAGCACATTGTGTGTGAGCTGGGTAATTGAAACCGGATAGCACGTCCACAGTCTACCAATGCACCCGCCGCTAACTCTTCTACTTCAATACCGTAATCACGAATGGCTTTCGCATACGAGTCCAGATCAGAATCATTCTCAACTTTGTAAGCAATATGATCCATGCCAGCCTGATCCGAAGGCGTCAATATTACCGAGTATTTTTCCCACTCATCCCAACCTTTTAGGTATAAATTGCCGTCTTCATCTTCGTCGGTTACTATTAGCCCTAACACATTCTCATAATGGTTCCGTGAAGCTTCCATATCCAAGACACGTAAGTTAACGTGACCAATTTTCATTACACTCATAATTACTTCCTCTTATTAATTTATTAGGCTACTTATAAAACTACCTGACTATTTATTTATCCTTTGCTGTACTGTAATTAAAAGAAAATGTTCCTGCTGAACGCATTACACTTTTTTTAATTCCACCAACAACGGTTAATTCAATATCACCTTCTGGAAAAGTTCGGCACGCCAATACAATATTTTTCAATTCATCCTTTTCTGAAATATGGGCCCTGCTCATCGACTTATTTCGATACAACCCTTTTCCCTTTTGAACTTGAATTTTACAAACTCCACAACCACCACCATGACAACCAGAAGGGATACCTTTTTTCCCTAAAGACAACATACCTTGCAAAAGATGTTCACCTTCTCTACACCAATATTTTTCACCTGTATCAATAATGGTGATTTGATATTTACGACTCGTCATACCATTTAAGGCCTGATTAGTAACTTCATTGCATTATCTTCTTTGTTGTGGAACATAGCATAAGCTTTATCGATATCGGTTAACGCAAAGTCATGGGTAAAATATTCATCAGGATTTAGCACTCCGCGCTCCAATAAGCGTAACCCTTCCCACATGAAAGGTTGCACATTGGCAAACCCATTCATGTGCAACGTAATATCCCTTAGAAATACATCCGCCAAAACAAGGTTAAACTCCTGATCACAAAAAACACCAATAGCCGCCACAGTGCCGCCGGGGCGAATTATATCGAGTGCCATTTGTAAAGTTTCAGGGTAACCCACTACTTCAATAACCTTATCAAATCCTCGACCATTACATTGAGCCAATGCTTGTTCTTTCCAATCATCATCATTCGCATTAATGATGACAGCCCCTTTTTTAGATGCTACCTCCAAACGATGCGCTTCTTTATCAATAGCAACCAGTACGCCAGGTGCTTTATTGATAGCAATATCAAGCGACATTAATCCTGTAGGACCACAACCAATAAGTGCTACATTCTCACCTGGTTTAATATCCGCTAGATTATTTGCAATAATGGCCGAAGGAAGATTACAAGAAAGTGTAAGAGCAGCTGCATCTGAAATAGCATCAGGTACCTTTATTGCATGGCCATCAACATGGGGTAATACCAACGCTTCTGAGTGAGTTCCATTCAAATCACCAAAGGGCACACCAAAACCATACACGGCTTTCTGAGTTGTTTCACAATGTGCAGTCTGGCCAACTTCACACATGTAGCAATCACCACAAGAGCATGAATAACCCATGGATATACGATCTCCGACTTTAAACTTTCCTACTGACGAGCCAATTTCCAAAATTTTACCGATAAGCTCATGACCTGTTTGTGAGCGACCTTTTTCCATAATTGGATCTAGTGCACCGCGATACAAATGCAAATCAGAACCACAAATAGATGTAGCCGATACTTCTACTAATGCGCCATGATCTAGTTCTAGCTTGGCATCTTCAACATCAGTGGCACGAATATCTTCTGGCCCATAATAGACTGCTGCTTTCATAGTTTTATCTCCTAATTATAATAATATGGCCACATTAAAAGTTATGCGTGTATCCGACTGCGATATTGTTTTGTGAATGTGAAGACTGAATTGGTATCGAAGTATTCGGTTGACTAGAATTATTTTTCTTCTTTTCAAAAGCATGAGACAGAGCCAAATCCAACTTACTATTTTTAGATAAAGCATACGAGATACCCCCAGTTAAATGATCCGTTACATACGCAGGTATTACAGCAAAAGTTGTATTACTCGGGGTCGCCTGATCTGAGTGACTATAGCCAGCTCTAAATGTCCATTTATTATTGTGCTGATACTCAGCACCTACCGTATAAATGTTGATATCGTCATAATTTAGAGGTAGTTTAATATCTATATTTTGCCCACTTGCTCCATCAACAAAACCGACATCAATATCTTTCATTGCATCCTTCCAAAAGACTCTTTGAACATCTCCTACGATAGTTAATTTATTGTTAACTTTATGGCTAACACCAAGTGATAGTTGTGCCGGATTCTGAAAGTCACGTATAACAATATCCCCTGAAAGGGGGATATTACCGACAGTACTACTGACAGCCGTTAATGTCGCCTTACCTTTGAGATCACTAACATTCGTCTCTAAATTATAAGATGCTCCTATTCGTGTCCGTGGAGTTGCCTGATACGTTAAACCTAATTTACCACCCAATCCCCATGCATCAACACCGCCACCTACGATTTGATCTCTAGTAAAATCAAAGTGCGCACCAGAAAGATCAGGAACCCCCAACAAAGTTGGAACGAGTGCACCAGTAACTCTGCCATCAGCTGCCAAAGCACCTACTTGAGTAACGTCCAATAACAAGCCTAAATTTAATGATGTCCAGACCGCATCAACGGAACCACCCAATGTCAACTTATCATTGACCTTATACGAACCCGCAAAGGGTATACGCAAATTCAATAGTCGAGAAGAGTTATCCAGGCCTGTTTCAACAGAATTCGTAGTTGTGTCGGATAAAAAACTATTGCTACCAAACTCTGTACCCAACCCACCTTGAGCAAAGACCCCTACACCGAATGCCATATTGCCATTTGAGCGAGAATAAGCTGCTTGAGGTGCAAAGTAAGGGTCTCTATTATTACCCTTGGAACTTGAATCAATATTCTCGCCTGTGGCTACATTCTTAGTACTAATATCTGTAATTATTGCGTCCAATCCAACGTAAACTTGTGAACCCTCATCCATCAAACCTAATGTCGCAGGGTTATACATCATGCCAGCAGCACCTATATCATGTGCTACACCCGCGCCCCCAAGTGCGCGAGAAACAGGGCCAAATCCTTCCAGATTGAATACATTAGTAGCGAATGAATTACTATGCATAGCCGTAGCAATACTTAAACATAGTACAGTCTTTAATCTCAATTTGAATTCCTTAGTCAGTCTCATATTATTTCTCCTGTAGGTACTTTCAGCTGTTTGTAGTAATACATTTCATTTATTAGCTTTAAATAGATTTAAATAGCGGGCTTTTTGAAACAGCCTCTTTGCTATCCTGGGTGTAAAAATTTTCCATATACATATCTCGCTCAAATAAGCGACCTTGCATCAATGTTGTAATACAGGCATCGATCATAGGTGGCGGGCCACACATGTAGGCTTTATGCCCAGCAAACAAGCCATCAAAATGTTCTTTCGCAGCCTCGTGCACAAAACCACGCAAACCTTGCCAGCCTGAATCTTCGGGCTCCTCATTCAGAGTCGGCAAAAAAGTGAGGTTTTCATGTTCTTTAGCCATTTCTTCAAACAGGTCTCGGTAATACAACTCTTGCTGGTTACGCGCGCCATAAATTAGCGTGATAGGTTGTGTTTCACCTTTTTCCAATAAATCCATAATCATAGATTTTGGACTCGATAAACCTGACCCTCCTGCTAAAAAGATCATGGGCATCGCGGCGGATTCACGCACAAAAAATCGCCCATAAGGACCACTCAGACGCAACTCATCACCCACCTTAAGCTTCTCGTGTAACCAATGAGTACCCTCTCCCCCCTCAACAAGACAAACATTAAGTTCAATCAAGTTATTTTCAGATGGAGGGTTTGCAATTGAAAATGCGCGGGGCCTTTCAAGACCAGGAATATGTACATTGACATAATGCCCCGACTGAAACTCTAACCCCTTATTTTCAATCGCAATAAAAATCGCATTGATACGTGGCGTCAGTGCCTCAATTTTAGACACTACACCAACATAATCTTCCACAGGAAAGCTTAACGCATCCGGCTCTTCCTCTATATCTGCTTCGATCTCCAAATCACACTCAGGTATCGCACAACAAGTAAGACACTTCCCTTCATCCCGCTCCATATCCATCAAAGCAAAAGGTGAGGCATCACCATGTTCCACTTCACCTTCAACCACATCTACTTTACAGGTACCACAAAGCCCATGGCCGCATGCGTGAGGTAAATAGACACCCGCTCTCAAAGCAGCATCCAGAATAGTTTGCCCTTCTTCTACTTCGATTATTTCGCCAAGTGGTTCTATTGTTACTTGATAACTCATTCGTATTATCTCTAGTTGTGCTTAGTTTCCAGAACCTTTGTAACCATTCAACCCAGGCGTTTTAAAACGCAACAGCGACTTATGACCAATACCATTATCTTTTAAGCTTGCACCCATATCTGGTGTAAGGGACGCACCATCTAGCGTCCATTCGACAGTTTCCCAATTAATTTTTTCAAAATCAGGATGCGGGCCTGCGACGCTTGGAATAACGGCTTCAGTTAACGCACCAAAAGGCATATCAGGTGGCAATGGATAAGCATTGGCAGAACAAATACTAAGATGCTCATCCCAGCCGATATAAACCAGCTGATTCCCATGAAAGTTCTCTACGGCGTCTTTATTGCCTACCGGGTACTCCCCAAACGTTGTTTTAACTGTCATTGCTATCTCCTAAGCTATTTTTGCTTGATCTACTGAGGCATCATCATCTGCATCATCGATACCCTTAGATTCATTCCAATGCTTTTCATCGGCCGAACCTTTACAATCTCCACCATCTTCAGGGTTAAAGTGATAATATTTAAGGACATCAGGTATCTCCGCACCACCACAATTACCTTGGAATATTTGATGAACAGGCAACCACGCATGGGCGTACTTTTCAGGCTCAGCATCAAAAATATCTTTACAGCCGTCTGAACAGGTATGAAACTTCTCATCGTTAAACTCACTATCGCGATACGATATATCCATCGGCTTACCTTTCCCAACTTCGGTGAAGACCATAGGAACTTGACAGACCTGACAAAGTTGAGGCAGGCCCATATTAAAGAATCGCTTGCCTTCCTCTTTTGCCATCTCCCCCCACATCTCATAACGCGGACGGTAATATTGATCAAAGGTATTGGGGTACTTTTCTGACAACCAATCCATTTTTTTCTCACTTGGAACCGTTGTTTGTAATGCAGCAGCATGGGAGAAATTATAAAATGCACCGTATAGCTGATGACTTAGATGCTCGGATTCAGCTGTTGCGATCTCATGATGTTTAGGCATCTTTAAACCGTAGCGAGCCAAATCATTAAATAAAGCTCCACAGTTTTCAACAAAGTAAATTTCCCATGCTTCTTTCCATGACATCGGGCTTTCAGTCAGCATGTAATCCTGCATAGCAGCTACCAAACCCAATACTCGATAGGCACGCCAAAAGTGTTTATCTAACCAGCCTTGCACAATCGGGAGATTATCTTCATGCTGCTCAATCATGAACTTAATAATTTCAAGCCCAAGCGTCATATGACGCGATTCATCTGATTGCGCTGAAAAACCAAATGTAACCGTAGCCATATCACCGTTATGAGCAGCACCAGACATAAAGGGTACAAAAAGAAGGTTCGTCAGAACGTATTCAAACGCAAAGGAAATAGATGTTATAAATTCAAACGGCCCTGCAGTACGTGCATCTTCAAAGTATGACTTAGGTACGGACAAATACCATACACGGTCATGCATATGAAAAGGATCATGCAGACCCGTAAAGTGTTTATTGTAGTTACTAATGGTATGAATTTGAGTTTGCGCATGACGCAATTCATCAATCGATTGCATTTGAGCCGCAATCTGCGCACCTTCACCACTAAATTGACGCGCAAGGTTTGCATAGCCTCTGTGTGCTGCGTACTCTAGAGGAGTAACACCCTGTATAAATACCTTAAGAGCATTCACATATTCAGGACTGACGACATTCAAGTGTGCGTTATTTTGCGCAAAACTATCCATAACAGCATAGAGTTTTTTATCTTTTTCAGCCTGATACTTCCAATAACTATCAACCGTCAGACGAAAAGGGTCTTCCCATTTATCCCAATCGGTAATCTTTAGCCCTTCATAAGACTCTCTAGGAAAAACAGCCTCCTTTGTTTGATAAGTAGGCTCCCACCCTAATCCTCGTGTGAATAATTCATAACGCTTTCGCATGTTTAATTTTTTAGCCATTATTCTTTCTCCTAATTAATACTGCTTAGTTCCATGCAACGCTGAATGCATCTTCATCTTCATCTACATTTCCTGACAATGAAACCAGAGTTAAATGTAATTCTTGTAAATCCACGTCACGCCCTGCCAAGTCCGACACAACTTCTTGAGTCACGCCCAGACGACCTTCTGCTTCTATGCGAACGATTCCTGGCAGGTATTCAATATGTGCTTCTGGGTTTTCTTGCTCAAAAGCACCAATGAAAGGTCGCGCATCTTCCGTGTCTTGAAAGATCATAAATACTTTATTTTCAGACATCTTGGTATCTCCTAGTTAGGCAGTTAGACCTTGCTTCGCCAGGCGAGCAAGTAGTTCTTGTTTGACTTCTGACAACTGTGTGNCNCCCTCATCTCCCATCGCCATTTCTGCAATCGGTTGCATGGCAGTCTCTAGACGCTCTACCCACTTGGAAACCCAGCCATTCAGCAGCACTGTATTAGCTTCGCTTTCAGCTGCGGTCACTTTAATAAGTTGATTGGTCCAACGAATGTTTTCTGCGTACCAATCTTTCATGAATTGAGTTAACAAGGCAAAGATCCCACCACCTTGTGCCGACACCTGTGAAATATAACGATCAAAAATAAGCGGGAAGATCAAACCATCCATTACAATATTTTGCGCAACCATAATTTCAAAATAGTCATCTAATACAAAAATATCTTCCATTGCATGACGCAAACCCTGCCACACCTCACCTTCCATCCAGTCTTCTTTACCTTGATTCAGCCCAACTTCTTCGTTTTCATCAATCAATAAAGTCAAACGCGAGATGTACTGAGACATACCAATTCGATCAAACCCATTGAATGAAGCAAGCGATGTAATACTTGCACCATAACCTCGATCACAAATATCTTGGTTATTCATGTTGGCTCCAAACTCCACATGACGGAAAGGTGTGAGCAAACGTTTCACTGACTGCTTTAATTCAGCAGGCATTGCATTTAACAACCCCGCTTTTTCTACCATTTTATAATTGTTGTCCATACTCTCTTGCTGCTTGGCTCGTGCAGCAACATAAGATGTATAGTAATACTGGCGAGGATCCATAAAGCTATACCAGTCCGCCATTACAATCTTTGTGCGTGTCACATCATATAACTCTTTATTTTCTTCCCATGTTGGTGGATAGTGAAAATTCGTTGTTGGTTGCACATCGTAAACTGCTTCTTGATACCGCGAAGCTGGCTTAGTAGCACCTACGCGGCGTTCTGTATATGCATAGTTAATTCTCTTGGGTTTGACGGATTTAGCCGAGATCTCTACAGACATTATTTATCACTCCTTTTTATGAACACTGTTCATGTTTTTTACTATTGATTCACTAGGTTGACCATATCGCCACTTTAAGCTTTCAAGGTCAACCTGAGCTTGCTGTTCTTCGGTAAGGTCTTGGGTATTATGTTTTTTGCAGAATGCCTTAAATTGATCAAACGGAAGAATCAATTCCACAAAGAGATTAGGATCGCCAATGGAAAAATCGAACTCAACGAAGCGCCCATTTCTCACACCAGTTACCCGCACATAATATGTCTGCTTTGAGGCATCTCTGGCTGGGGTATTATTTGAAGCTTCCTGCATTAAATCCACATTCCATGTTTGCGCTTTTTAAAGAAAGCACCCTTAAAATAACAATCTTTCTACTTTAATGAACGCAACCATCGTGCCAGAAAAATAAGGAATATAAATCAATAACTTAGAATTATTTTATTTAAAATACCCATAGAAACTTCATCATATGATGAAGTTTCTATGGGAGGTACTATCAGNATTCACGATATGATAACTTTTATTTACCTGATNTCTGTTGAGAAAAANAACACCNNATAAAGAATTTGGGATCATCCTAGGTAGCTAAANTTATCTAGGATGGNTACATGAGAAAAAGCAAGTTAGCAATTACAAACAGAGTCGTCTAATAGAGTTATTGATTACTGGAACAACACCATGAACAGCGACCAGATTAGTCGATGTCAAGAAGACAACAGCGAGTTACTATTTCCAATGATTGCGACAGCTTATTTATTATCACAGTGAACACCTTAAATTACTCGAAGGTGAAATATAAGCTGATGAAAGTTACTTTAAAGTGAAACGAGGTCGTGGGTCAGGAAATTAGTTGCAAGTATCAAAACCTTGTGTAAGATCGAAGTACCAACCACACATAAAACAATGAGTGATTCTGAGAAGTGCTAACAATAGGAAGAATGATTTAAGAAGTCTTAACTTAGTTGATACTTACTAAATTTAATTACAAGATGCCAGCTTTCTTTAAGCGATACCGGCACTGAGGACCTGTAATACCCAATAATCTCGCTGTTTTCTCAATGTTTCCTTTAGATTTCAGAAGTGCAGATTTTAAAATTTGTGCTTCTAACTTATCAAAAGACATGCCTTCATCTACTAAAACAGAAAGTAGGTTATCAAAATTCAATTCAGTAGTTTCGACATTTTTCGTTAAGTTACCACCTTCACCTAAACCCATAAATTCCCCTTTAGATTCAGGCATGCCCACACAAATAACTGATGATTCAATAAAGTTATTATTATCAGTAAGAATAACACCACGTTCTATCAAATTTTCTAATTCACGTATATTGCCAGGCC
>JGI24023J19991_10004070_pt1 | contig 10068 bp, 8 predicted proteins | sample Cruoilmetagenom1_FD_19991 | JGI IMG/M metagenome (IMG submission 19991)
CAGGCACATTTACCATCCCGCTTATGAAAAAAGTCGGCTTCAGTGCAGAGAAGGCGGGAGCGGTTGAAGTTGCCTCTTCAACAAACGGCCAGTTGACTCCTCCGGTAATGGGCGCAGCTGCTTTTCTTATGGTTGAATATGTAGGTATTTCATATCTTGAAGTAATTAAACATGCATTTCTACCTGCTGTTATTTCTTATATTGCCCTTGTTTATATAGTGCATCTGGAAGCATGTAAGATGGGATTGAAGGGAATGGAGAAGAAAAATATCAAGACGTTACCTCAGAGTCTGATCAGTTTTACTGTTACAATCCTCTCCATCATTATTATGGGAGGAGTTACTTACTATGGGCTAGGCTGGATCAAGATTGTTGCCGGAGATGCTACCATCTGGGTTGTCTGTATTCTTCTTGCGGTATCGTATCTGCTGCTTCTCTGGTATGCTTGCAAAGTACCTGAACTTGATACAAGTACCGAAATAAATGAGTTGCCTGATCTCGGTTCAACAGCACAGGCCGGATATTATTTTCTCCTGCCGGTTGTGGTATTGATGTGGTGTCTCACTGTGGAACGTCTATCGCCATCTCTTTCCGCCTTCTGGGCAACGGTTTTGATGTTTGTTGTCGTTCTCACCCAGTGGCCTTTAAAAGGGTTTTTCAGAAAGCTCCAGGGGGAAGAGTTTGCAACGAAACGTGGTTGGAATGATATGATTGACGGCATGGTTGCCGGTGCCAAAAATATGATTGGTATTGGTGTGGCAACTGCAGCCGCAGGTATTGTCGTCGGTACTGTAACTCTCACCGGAATTGGTCTGGTAATGACCGAGTTTGTCGAGTTTATTTCCGGCGGTAATCTGATGCTTATACTTCTCTTTACCGCGGTTATCAGTCTTATCCTTGGTATGGGACTACCAACCACCGCAAATTATATAGTTGTATCCACATTGATGGCACCGGTTATAGTTAGTCTCGGAGCCCAGAACGGCCTGATCGTGCCTCTTATTGCCGTACACCTTTTTGTCTTTTATTTTGGAATCCTGGCAGACGATACTCCCCCTGTCGGACTTGCGGCTTTTGCGGCTGCCGGTATATCCGGGGGTGATCCCATACGCACGGGTATCCAGGGATTTGCCTATGATATCCGAACAGCCATCTTACCTTTTATCTTTATTTTTAATACCGAGCTGCTGATTATCGGAGTTGATAACTGGTTTCATCTCGTTGTGGTGGTTGTAGCGGCTGTTGTGGCGATGCTCATTTTTGCGGCTGGTACGCAAGGGTGGTTTCTCACCAGAAACAGGTGGTGGGAAACATTTGCCTTGATCTTTGTCGCTTTTACACTCTTCAGGCCCGGCTTTGTCTGGGACAAATTTTTTCCACCACTGGCTGAAAAGCCGGCCACGGAGTTGGTACAGGTTTTAGAAGGAATTGATCCAGGAACCCAACTTCGGCTGAAGATAAAAGGAGAAAAGCTCAATGGTGATGAGTTTGAAAAGGTCGTCATGCTGCCGGTTGGGGATGAAGCAACTGGTAAGGAACGGTTAAGTTCCATGGGTATTGAAACTCGGGATGAAGAAGGAAAGGTCATTGTTGATATGGTCGCTTTTGCCAGTCCGGCTGAAAAGGCTAAAATTGATTTTGATCAGGAAATTGTTTCACTCCAGATGAAAGCTGATCGACCACCAAAACAGCTTATGTTCTTTCCGGCGCTTGTACTTCTAGCTTTAATCTGGAAACTCCAGAAGGGTCGTATAAGAAAAGCTGAGGAGCTTGCAACGGCATAGGTTATGGTTAAATATGAGTCTGTATTATTCAGGATTGACAGAGTGCATCAACCTTTGCAGGAGTATAACTAATGGTTAAAAAGATATTGGTTCCCATCGCTTTTTCAAAATACTCTCAAGGTATTTTGAACTATGCTGCAGGGATTGCTGAACCTCTTGGCGCAGAACTGCTGGTGGTAAATGTTATTAATGAGCGTGACCTGCAGGCTGTTAATAAGATAGCCTCTTTTGGATACAAAGTTGATACCGAAAGCTATCTTAAAACGCTGAAGAGTGAAAAACGTGAGGAACTGAAAAAACTGACGGCGTCAATGACTCTGCCCGATGAGCTGGTCTCTTTTTCTTTTAGAGTAGGCGATCCCACGAATGAGCTGCTGAAACTCGTTGTCGATAAGAATATTGATATGGTTATTATGGGCATTAAGACCCATGATGTTCGACATATCTTTGCCGGCTCTGTGGCCGAGAGAATGTTTCATAAATGTCCTGTAAGCGTCGTTTCCTATCGTGATGAAGAAATATCGGAACGGTTGCTAAAAAGATTTACGAAACACAGGGCAAAAGCAAAAGAGTGATGTTTCTCCAGGTAATATGAAAAAGGCCACTACCAGATAATTTCCGGTAGTGGCCTTTTTTGTTTCATGGGTGTCAACCATTAAAGTTAAGGTCTGAGTATTTCACAGTCACACTCTGCCTCGTCAATGTTGAGAAGAAGAAACTTTACGTCAAAGCCATTCTTCTTCAATTCCTGGTAGGCCATGTCTGCACGTGCACCGGTACTGCAATGCACGTAAATCTTTTTATCCTTTGGAAGTTCGTTCATCCTGCCGGGGATTTCATCAAGTGGGATATTTACAGTGTTCTTGAAGATTCCCAGCTCCGCAACTTCTTCTTCGGTTCTTGAGTCAATAACAAAAACATCGGGATCCCCGCCGTCGGTTGCCTTTTTGAAGTCAGCTACCGATACCTCACCTTTGCCCAGTATTCTCTGCCATCGTATTTCTGTGGAAGCGATTGGTCCGGTTTCAATTGCACCACCTGCAGAAACCCAGCCTGCATAGTTACCCGGTACCAGAGCGACATGTTTGAAGCCGTCGCTGCGAAGGTCATCCACCGCATCGGTGGCTTCTTCTTTGTCATCGCTGTACAGAATGACAGGGGCATTCCTTGGGATATCATTAATCTTATCCTCAAGGTCATCATATGGTACTGACACAGCCCGTTTGATCCGTCCTTCTACTGCTTTATGGCTTGCACGGAGATCAATGAGGACGATATTTCCGGTATCTATGAATCCTTTTGAGGTGTAAGTGGGATATCCTGCCTCAGACCATGCAGGCTCACCTTCAAGATAGACACGAATATTTTTATAACCTAGTTTCTTCGCCAGACCGGCGTTTGTGGTGGACATGCCTCAGGTGGGGCCTCCACAGTAAAAAACAAGGAGCTGTTCCTTGTTTGCCGGCAAAACGGTTTCTTTTCCCATTTTCATTTCAGGAACTGGGATAGAAATAGCACCGGGGAGACGAGCCTGGGCATAGCGGCTGGCTGGGCGTGCATCAATGACTGTCATATCGGCATTGTTTTCATATAATCCACGAAGCTCCTCAGTTTTTATCTCTGTAACACCTGCGGGGAGTTTTGCAAGTTTTGGCTTAATGATGGTGGCAAATTTTTCCCCGTCTTTTATGTCATATTTGATGATTGCCGCTGAACCTTTTTTGGCAAATTCGAGGCCCTTGGTATTGTCATCGAATTTAAGCATGACGGTTTTTGCTTTGTCACCTTTCCCTACTACGATGGATATAGATTTTGCTTTATTGGATTTGCCTGCTATTTTACCCTTAAAGACTTTTTCAGCCTTTTCAGTGACGGGCTTCACTGCGGTCGGCCCCTGGGCCTTATCAGACGCACAACCGGTAAAAGTAAATAGAGCGATAATCCCCAAAAGAATGATTTTTTTGGGATGGATTTGCATGATGTCCTCCTGCTTGAGTTAATTAATAATTTGGGCACAAAATTGGGCACCAAGTGAATACGCTGGGGGAGTATATCTTTTATACTTAATAATTAAAAGAAATAATTAAATTACATGGCGAGAATAAACCTCAGGGTTGATCTACGATTTGTGTCAGGTCGAACAGGATATAAAGACAGACTCAGACAAAATGCTGCCTACCAGCCATCTTGTCATTAAATATAAAGTAAGGTATTTTAACGGATATAGAATACGAAAGTTTTTATCTTCTTTAATATGTCGGCAATAATTATGAGCTTTCTTTTTCCACTTTTCGGGTATTTTGTAGGTGCCATACCTTTCGGGCTTGTTTTTAGTAAGATGGCAGGAATTGATGTACGAACAGAGGGCAGCAAAAATATTGGTGCAACAAATGTGAACCGGGTGTTGGGCAGGAAACTGGGGTTTCTAACTCTTGTCTGTGACTGCCTAAAGGGCTTTATAGCCATATACCTTGCAACCCAGTTTCTACCGGAGTCGGAAAACAAGGAGCTCATTGTCGTAATAACCGGGATTATGGCGGTGATCGGCCATATGTTTCCGGTCTATCTTGGATTTAAAGGAGGAAAGGGGGTTGCGACCAGTCTCGGGGTTTTTCTTTTTCTCTCTCCTGCCGCAATTCTTATTAGCCTGGCTGTATTTATCGCTACGGTTGCCCTGTCCGGTTTCGTTTCGGCTGGATCGCTTCTGGCGTCAGGCTTGATTCCTGTATGGCTGTGGCTACTTGGTTCGTCAAAAATTGCCATTTTTGCTGCTGCAATAGTTGGTCTGCTTATCTGGATTAAACATCACGAAAATATAAGGAGACTGCTCCAGGGTAATGAAAAAAGCTGGAAAAATAAGTAAGTCGGAAATATGTGCCCGAATAGGAGGATTTGAATGAAAGTCATAGAAGTTCAAGAGTTTGGCAGTCCTGAGGTGATGGAACTGGTGGAAAGACAAATTCCTGTTGCCGGAGACGGGGAGGTGGTTGTTCGGGTTGAGGCAATAGGCGTCAATCCGGTGGAAACCTATATACGGCAGGGAACCTATCCGGTATTACCCTCACTGCCGTATACCCCCGGTGGCAATGTTGCGGGGGTTGTGCATGCGTGTGGTCCGGCAGAAGAAGGGTTGAGTGTGGGTGATAGGGTATATAGTACAGCTACGATTAGTGGTGCATATGGTGAGTATACACTCTGTTCAGTCAGCCAGCTCTTTTTCCTGCCTGAAAAGCTCTCTTTTTCGCAGGGTGCTGCACTCGGTGTACCTGCGGCAACTGCCTGGCGGGCTCTTTTCATGCGTGGGGGAGGTGAGGAAGGTGAGACTCTTTTGATCCACGGCGCCAGTGGCTCTGTGGGGCAGGCGGCAACACAACTGGCTAAAAGTAGAGGCATGACAGTTGTTGGAACTGCAGGGTCGGCAGAGGGGTGTGAGCTGGTAAGAGGATTGGGGGCTGACTTTGTGTACAATCATAATGAAAAAAACTATGAAGAGAAAATCCAAAAAGCTGCGGCAGGGACTATTGATCTTATTCTCGAAATGCTGGCAAATATAAATCTGGAGAGAGATCTGGAGCTGCTTGCTCCACGGGGAAGAGTGGTGATTATAGGCAGCAGGGGACGAATAGAAATTGATCCCAGGGTAACAATGGGTAAGGAAACGGATATCCGGGGATTTTCACTTGTCAGCGCCACGAGTGAAGAAATTCGACAGATTCATACAGGACTGAGGAAAGCTATTGAAGATGGTTCATTGATACCGACGGTCAGCCGTGAAATGCCACTGGCAAAGGCAGCTGAAGCCCATACACTTGTGATGAAGGATGGTAATTGTGGCAAGATAGTACTTTTGCCGGGTCCAACGTGAAAAGGAGGATATACTATGAGCAAGTCAGGATATTGGGCGGATCATTACCAGGAAAACAGGTTGTCGGTCGAAACAGCGATCTCCAAGATTCATTCTGGGCAGAGAATTTTTATCGGGTCTTCCTGCGGTGAACCACAGCATCTTGTTAAAGGGCTGGCTGATGCCAGCTCTCATTATACTGACCTGGAGATTATCAGGCTTTTCAGCAAGGAATCCACCTCACTTTCGAAAATTGCGGAAAAATCAAAATCCCGGAACTTAAATATTCGCTCCTTTTATCTCGGTTCGGCCAATTCAAAGAGTTTCAAGGGTGATCTGCGTTTTATCACGCCAATAAACATCTCTGATGTGCATCGGCTTATCAGGTCAAGATTGCTGCCAATCCAGGTGGCTTTTATACAGGTTACTCCCCCCGATGATTTTGGCTGGATGAGTCTGGGAATCTCCGTAGATATTACAGAATCTGCGGCGGAGGCAGCAGACATTGTCATCGCCCAGGTCAACACGAATATGCCGAGGGTTCTCGGCAGGAGTTATATCCATGTGAGTGATATTGATTTCTTTGTTGAGTATGACGAACCCCTTATAGAAACAGATACCTATCCTGATGTTGCCTCTGCGGATATGATTGCCCGCTATGTCTCACGGCTTATTGACGATGGCTCCACCATGCAGATGTCACTGGGGACTACAACTAATGCCAATATCAGAGCTATGATGCAGAAAAATGATCTGGGGATACATACTCAGTTTTTATCGAACACTATCATGAAGCTTGTGGCTCTTGGGGTGGTGACCAATAAGAAGAAGGGGTACAATAACGGCAAACTGATTGCCAGCAATGCCATTGGCACCAAGGATCTTTATGACCTGCTGGACAACAATGCTGCCATTGAGTTTCATCCCTCGAAATATGTCAACGATCCGAGAGTTATTTCCCGCAACAACAAAATGGTGGCGATGAATATCGGTCGGGAGATAGATCTGACCGGACAGGTATCAGCCGATGCTTTGCCGTTTAATAATTTTTCAGGGGTAACAGGAATACTGGATTTTTTTCGCGGTGCTTCAATGTCAAAAGGCGGCAAATCCATTCTTATGCTCACTGCCACAAGATCGGATGATGAAGAGAGCAGAATAGTACCGCAGTTGATTAACTCCGCAGTGGTTGTTCCCCGCAGTGAGGTTCAGTATGTTGTAACCGAGTATGGTTCGGTTAACCTTTTTGGCAAGAGTTTTCAGGAAAGAGCTATTGCCCTCATCAGTATCGCTCACCCGGATTTCAGAGAGTGGCTCTTTGAGGAGGCAAGAAAAATCGGCCTTCTTGGTCCTGAACGTTCTCTCAAGGCAGATATGCACTCTATCTATCCTCTGAAACTTGAAGAGATTCATATACTCAATAACAAAAAGATTACATTCAGGCCGGTGAAGCTGACCGACGAGCGATCCATTCAGGAACATTACTATGGGCTGGAAAAGGAGGATGTTATCTCCAGATTTTTCAATGAAAGAAGCAGTTTTGTCAGTGATCAGATAGAGAACACTTTCATAATTGACTACATAAAAGACCTGACCATTGTGGCAGTAGAGGGAGAGCCCGGCTTTGAACGAATTCTTGCGGTGGGAGAATATTTTCTTGAACCTGAGGGAAATATGGCAGAGATCGCTTTTTCGGTGGTGAAGGAATGGCAGGGGAAGGGCCTTTCCAGTATTGTTATCAGAAAGCTCGCCGAGGCAGCAAAAACGAATGGAATAACGGGATTGTTGGCGTATACCTCAACCGCAAATAAAGGAATGGTGAAGCTTTTTAAATCCCTGCAGTATGATGTTAAGATTACGATTGAAGGAGATATGTTCAGCCTGGTTTGTAAATTTCCTGTGGATAAGGAGTAGGTTCTTTTACCAAGATCTATTTCTGGTAAATTAGCGGGCGGAAGATTTTTGAATCAAGGTGATATGTTGACGAGGAAATATAATGATTCACGATATCTGCTCTGGCTGGCAGTTTTATTCTTTCTCGTTGGATTCCGCTGGTCCTGGCCCGGTGGTATCAAAACCTGGGCAGATGTAGATACTTTCATCTCAAAAAAATATCCCCGGGTTAATCATATTTCAACAGGGGAATTATACTCACTGTTTTCAAATGGCCGCACACTCTACCTTTTTGATATCCGTACACCGGAAGAATTTGCAGTGAGCCATTTGCACGGAGCTGTAAGGGCAGAGAAGGCGGAAGAAGTCGATCTTCCCAGGGATACATTTATTATTGCCTATTGTTCGGTCGGGGTGCGATCCGCCGCCTTTATACGTGACCTTCAGCAAGAAGGGTATCTGCAGGCGTATAATCTGCGAGGATCTCTTTTTGAGTGGGCCAACAAGGGCTATCCCCTGGAGCGGGAAGGAAAAAGTGTGTATAAGGTACATCCCTATGATTCTAAATGGGGACTGTTTCTTGAAAAAAAATTGCATAACGAGTAATACTTTGGCATTGATCCAGATATTTTAAGAAAATCTTTATCTATTCGAATTAAATTTCGTGACAGAGGTCGGTGTAGGGGTCGGCCTTTCTATTCATATCCAATAAAGGGGGTAATTATGTCAAGTGTTAAAGGTACCAAGACAGAGAAGAATATCCTGACAGCGTTTTGTGGTGAATCACAGGCTCGTAATCGCTATACCTACTTTGCCGCTCAGGCAAAAAAAGAAGGTTTTGTACAGATTCAGCATATTTTTGAAGAAACTGCGGATCAGGAAAGAGAACATGCAAAACGATTGTTTAAATTGCTTGAAGGAGGAGAAGTTGAAATCACTGCCGGTTTTCCTGCGGGGGTTATAGGTACCACCGTAGAAAATTTGAAAGAAGGAGCGGCAGGTGAGCATTATGAACACACAATAATGTATCCTGAATTTGCTGCAACAGCACGTGAGGAAGGGTTTGAAGCAATAGCATATATTTTTGAATCCATCGCGGTGGCGGAAACGCAGCATGAAAAGCGGTATCAAGCTCTTATAGCAAATATAGAGTCCGGTACTGTTTTTAAAAGGTCCATGAAGGTGACCTGGAGATGTCGGAATTGCGGTTTTGTTCACGAGGGGGAGGATGCACTGGAGATGTGTCCTGCCTGTGCTCATCCCCAGGCACATTTTGAGTTGTTAGCTGAAAACTGGTAGGCTGGCTAAGTGATACATTTGCAGTCAGTACTCGTTGCAGTACATACTCCTCAACGAGTACTGACTGGTTCCTGGTCATCTTTCTTCAGGCAGGGATTTTCTGAGGATAAAATATCCAGTAATACCTGACAGGAGAGAACCGATAACAATACCGAGACGCTCATCAAAAACCGTGTCAGCAGTCTGTTCAAAGGCAAGTGACCCAATAAAGAGACTCATTGTAAAGCCTATCCCGCAAAGAGCAGACATGCCATAGAGGGATTTCCAGTTCATCCCTTTTGGCATCGGGGCGAGTTTCAGCGAAATGGCCATCCAGATACAACTGAAAATTCCTAACTGCTTACCGACAAAAAGACCTACAGCAATCCCCAGCGGTACACTATGGGTAAAGAAGTCGGCTGTCGCATCGGAAAAATCTATTCCCGAATTACAGAAAGCAAATATAGGCAGGATAAAAAGGGCTACAACAGAGTGCAGATCGTGCTCAAGCTGCATAAGAGGTGAGTGCTCAGGATCCTCCTTAGAACGCATGGGAATGAACATGGCAAGGATAACACCTGCCAGGGTCGCATGCACACCCGATTTAAGCAGGGCCACCCACATGACAGTCCCCACAAAAATATACATGCCGATTGTTTCCTGTCCTTTTTTGTTCATAATACCTAGAATACATATGCAGCAAAAGGCGACTAGCAGTGAAAGAAGGGAGAGGTTGTCGGTATAAAAGATAGCTATTATTAAAATGGCACCTATGTCGTCAAAGATGGCCAGAGAGGTAAGGAGAATTTTCAGACTGGTTGGAACCCGTGACCCGAGCAGTGCGAGTATAGCCAGAGCAAATGCAATATCAGTGGCGGCAGGGATTGCCCATCCTTTCAGGGCAACAGGATCCTGGTAATTCATTACAGCATAGATAAGAGAGGGGACAAGCATACCGCCGATGGCACCCACGGCGGGAAGTATGAGCTTTGTTCTGTCCGACAGCTCGCCAATAAGGAGTTCTCTTTTCAGCTCTAATCCCACCAGGAAAAAGAATCCAGCCATTAAGCCATCATTCACCCAGAGCAGCAGAGGTTTGGCAATCTCCAGGGGACCGATACGAATGTGTACGGGGGTTGTTATGAAAAGATCATAGAGAAAGACCAGTGGCGTGTTGGCAAGAACCATGGCCAGTACTGCCGCTGCCATGAGTAAAATACCGCCCGCCGATTCCAGTTTCAGAAATTCCGATATTCGATATATTCTGGT
>JGI24023J19991_10004071_pt1 | contig 10067 bp, 8 predicted proteins | sample Cruoilmetagenom1_FD_19991 | JGI IMG/M metagenome (IMG submission 19991)
TCCCGAGGGAATCAAGATCACCCCAGTAAATTTTACGATCAACGATGTTCTGTTCCATTACCTAAACCAGCATGACAGATAGGAACTTGATGGTTAGACTCGAAGTATGCCAAACCGATGCTTGTGTGTCAATACGTCGAATCCGTCCGGAAAAGTCTTCTACCTGGCAGAGCTTGAGACCATTGCCGACCTTGCCAGGAAATTCGACACCTTCATGATCACCGATGAAGTATAGGCGCACATCGTCTACCCACTACATCGCCGCCCTGCCGGAGATGTTCGAGCGGACCATCTCCTGCAGTTGAATGTTACCCTTGAGAACCCGTTCGATATAATTTTGCGTCTCCCGGTAAGGAACGTTCCCATTATATTTCTCCACAGTTCCGGGACCTGCATTGTAGGCAGCCAGGGCCAGTCTTATGTCTCCTCCAAAGCGATCCAGCATCTGCCGCAGATAGCAGGCGCCGCCGTCGATATTCTGCCGGACATCAAAGGGGTCTTCCACGCCAAGTTCTTTAGCCGTTGTCGGCATGAGCTGCATCAGCCCCTGGGCGCCCGCAGGGGATACGGCATTCACCTGGAAGTTGGATTCGGCCTGAATCACGCTTTCAATGAGCTTTTCCGGAAGGTTGTATTTCCCGGCCGCGTTTTGGATGCTGTCTGCGATCAACGCTTCGCTATCGGGATGGATCGTCTCGCCGGCATCGGTACCCGATCTACCGGCATGGGACGCCGAGGTGGCGGTGGTGTGATCTTTTTTTGGCGTTGCGAACACATTGCTGAATCGATTCAAGCTTGCGGGTTGAAAGGAGCCGTTTCGGATGGTCGAATTTCTGAAAAACCCGGTTGATGGACCGGTGGTGGCCTGATTCATATAGTCGGAGACCGTAAGTCCTGTCTTCTTTCCAATGGCCCCCGAGGGATTCGAAGATATCGCCGAGGTGAGAGTCTCTGAAAAGGATGGGGCGAGATCGGTTTTCACGGGGATAAAATTCTTGGGGCGGGTCGCACCGACGGATTTGATTCCCGCATTTCGAAGATACGCATCGATGCCTGTGCCGGTCTTCCGAATCATGATCGCCTCGTTCGTGTCGGTTCTCCGAACGAGGGAATTACAATTTTTATACCAACTCCGAAAAATTCAAATGGGAAATAAAAACAATATGATCGGCGATGGTCCATTCCTACGGCGTCGAGCCGCCCGTCACATTCAACCCGGCCACCGGCAAAAACATGACACCTGTCACGCTCGGTAGAATTGTCGAACCGGCTACACCTTTTTCATTTTTAGGCAGACTTTTTCCATTTTCTGTTGTATAGGGGTGCCTCTGAACACACTGCAGGCCAGTAGCTCGAATTGGTAGAGCACCGGACTCCAAATCCGGGTGTTGGGGGTTCGAATCCCTCCTGGCCTGCCAATAGTCAAACAGGGGATACACCGAAACGGCCGGGCCTGTGTTCCATCCCGCCTTTCAACATGATAACGGTTTAAACCCTCGATTTTNCTGCAGGTATGCGCTCTTCAACCGCTGAATCCGTGCCATCGATCGCTCGCCCATCCGTCTGAGGATGGCATCGTCGGCAAGGGATTTGCGGATTTTCTCACAGGCCGTCTCTATATCCGGACCTTTGTGGCAGATGAGGGCGATGTCCACATCGGCAATCAGGATCTGGCCGATGGCGGTGTCGATGCCGTGGTTGGGTTTGATGGCGCCCATATCCAGATCGTCGGTCATGACGACACCATCGTAACCCAATTGTCGCCGCAACAGGTCAGCCGTGACGGCCGGACTCAGGCTGGCCGGCCATACCGGATCGATGCCGGTGTAGCAGATATGGGAGAGCATCATACCGGCCACGTCTCCAGCGATAGCTGCCTTAAAGGGAATCAGGTCGGATTCGGCCAGGGCCTGTACGTCGATCTTCAGGTCCGGCAGCACCAGGTGGCTGTCCAGGACGGTACGGCCGATGCCGGGAAAATGCTTGGCCACCGCCATGATACCGCACCGTTGAAGATGATCGATCACCGTCATGGCCATGATGGTGACCCAACCCGGATCGCTGCCGAAGACACGACCGGCCATGATACTGTCCACTCCTTCCGGGACGACGTCCAGCACCGGTGCCATATCCATATTGATTCCTGCTTGCTTGAGTTCGCCGGCGGTCACCCGGGCAAAGTGGACGGCGTCCTCAAGATGTTTCATGGCCGGATTGCCCGGGAACTGGGTAAATGGTGGTTTGAGCCGGGCCACCTGCCCGCCCTCCTGATCGATGGCGATGAACAACGGTGGCAATGCACACCTGGCAGCAGTTTCCTGGCAGTCACGGCATAGCCGCCGGATCTGCTCCGGTGTACCCAGATTGCGGGAGAAGAGAATCAGTCCCCCCACCTGCAAGGTTTCGATGAGAAATTCCAGGTCGTCGTTGAAGTCAGTGCCGTCGAAGCCTACCATCAAGCGCTGACCGGCCATCACTTCCGTTGAAAGAACAGTCATGGATCTGTCCGCGGGTTGGGGGTATTTGGAAAAGGGTCCAGGAAATTCCACGATGATATTCAAATCACCGGCAGTTACCGGGCCCAGAAAAAAAATCCGGCGCAATTCTGTGGATCGATTTCTCAGCGTAACCCATTGGGGTAATAGAACGCCTTTCCATAAAAAATGCAATAATTAACATGTGGTTAGTGGCAACACCAAAGAAGAAGGCCTCGGAACAGCGATGCCCCGGGGGGCTGAAGCAAAACGACGGGGCCGCCACCCCGGCCAGGATTACCCGTTCATCTGCGATTGAGCGCAGGTCGGTGGAAAAAGGTCAGGGAGTGGTTGAAAAACATATAATAATAATGGTAAGCTAAGCGGTTGGGAATTCTATCAAACGAAAGGCAATCCAAAATGGTGACCGCAAATAAATACTATGTGAGTTCCGGGTCTTTCGAGGTGGGCCGCACCCAGCCCCGCCTGCTTCAGGCATTTTTGGGCACCTGCGTGGGTGTGGTCGTGTTTGATACGACTGCCGGTGTAGGAGGGCTCATCCATCTGCTGCTGTCGGAACCGATCAGCCTCGGAAGCATGGGTTCACCGGAAAAATATGCCACCACCGGCATGCCCCTGTTTTTAAAGCAACTGATCAATCTGGGTGCCACCCGTGACAACATGCAGGCAGTCGTGGCCGGCGGCGCCCTGGTGGGCCCATTGACGCCCCAGGACATGAGCCTGGATGTCGGCGGCAGAACCGCCGAAAAAGTGTTGGCGGCACTGGATGGCGAAGGGATCGCCGTGGTGCAATCGGAAACGGGCGGTTTTTTCACCTGCTCCATTGAACTGGACATGCAGCACTGGGAATGGCGCATCCAGCCAGCCGGATTCGATACGGCAAGCACGCAAAGCGACGAATCATCACCGACGATTTCAGACATTCAGCAGGCCATCGAAGCGATCCGGCCCATTCCCCAGGTCGCCCTGAAGGTGCTGCGCATCATCGAGGACGGCGCTTACGACATCGATAAAATAGCCGGAGAGGTAAAAAAAGACCAGGTCATCAGCGCCCGGACCATCCGGCTGTGCAATTCGGCCCTGTTCTCCAAACGCCACGACGTGGTATCGTTGGATCACGCCCTGGTCTTTCTCGGCCAGGACTTGTTCATCAAGCTGGTTATTTCCGCAGCCGTGCAAAGCTATTACAACCAGTGTGGAAATGGCTATAGCCTTTGCAAGGGGGGCCTGTACCACCACGCCATCGGCACGGCCATGATCGCGGAAAAAATTGCCGGTATGACGGAAAAAACCATCCCCGGTGTCGCTTACACGGCCGGACTGCTTCACGATATCGGAAAGGTGGTACTCGACCAGTATATCACAGGCGCCTATCCGATGTTTTATCGGAGATTTCAGGACCGCCAGTCCGAGATCATCGACGTGGAGACCCGAATCCTGGGTATTGATCACACCCATGTAGGTGAATTGCTGGCTATTGAATGGTCTCTGCCCGCCCCCCTTACCGATGCGATCCGATTTCACCACAGACCGGCGGAGACCAGGCGCAACGACGGCCTGACCACCATCGTCTACCTGGCCGATCTGCTGATGTCCCGGTTTCACACCGGTCTCGAACTGGAGCGCATGGGTACCGACAATCTGACCGATCACCTGGCACGACTGGACCTGTCCACCGCGCAGTTCAGCGACCTCGTGGATCTGATCCCGGGAAAGGTTTTCGAACCTGCCATGGAACCGACGGAAAACAATTCCTGACCCGACCCCCGATTGAGAGCCCAGTCCATGGATGAACACAAACATGCCCAGTTGAAACGACTTCCCGGCGTAGACCGCATCCTCGAATATGCAGCAAACGGCGGGCAGTTCGACAACATTCCCAAGTCGGTGTTGATTCCAGCCATCCGCACTGCCATCGATACCCTGCGGACCCGGATCCTTAAATCCGAAGTCCCTTTGGACGGCAGCCGTTTTTCCCGCCAGGCACTGGTGGCAACCGTAAAACAGCAGGCTGCCCGAACCATGGCCCTGAAGCTAAAACGCACCGTCAACGCCACCGGCGTCGTGGTACACACCAATCTGGGCCGTTCACTGCTCTCCCCGGCGGTAATCGACCACCTAACCACCATCTCCAGCCGCTATTCCAATTTGGAGTTTGACTTGGAAAAAGGACGGCGCGGTTCCCGCTACAGCGCCGTGGAGGACATTCTCTGCGAGTTGAGCGGGGCCCGGGCCGCCATGATCGTGAACAACAATGCCGCTGCCGTACTGCTTTGCCTGGACACCCTGGCCACGGGCCGGGAGGTGGTTGTCTCCCGCGGGGAACTGGTGGAAATTGGCGGGGCGTTTCGGATTCCAGACGTCATGGCCAAGAGCGGCGCCGTTTTGAAAGAGGTAGGGACCACCAACCGAACCCACCCCCGGGACTACAAAAACGCCATCGGTGAACAGACCGGGCTGCTGCTTAAGGCCCACACCAGCAATTTCAGTATCGTGGGCTTCACCGCCGCAGTCTCCCTGCCCGACCTGGTTTCCATCGGCCGGCGCCACAGCATTCCTGTCATGGAAGACCTGGGCAGCGGCTCCCTGGTGGATCTTTCCCGATATGGCCTGATCAAAGAGCCCACCGTCCAGGAGTCCCTGGCAGCCGGGGTGGATGTGGTCACCTTCAGCGGCGACAAACTGCTGGGCGGCCCCCAGGCAGGCATCATCCTGGGCGACAAGCCACACATCGACCGGATCAAAGCCAATCCACTGGCCCGGGCCCTGCGTATCGACAAAATGACCCTTGCGGCCCTGGAAGCCACCTTGCGGCTTTACAGAAACGAGCGCCAGGCCGTGCACCAGATTCCCTCCTTGAGAATGCTCACCCTGCCGTTATCGGTGGTTCAAGGACAAGCGGCAGAATTAAAAGCCCGGCTTGAGCGGCTGCCCGGTGCACGGATCACAGTGGAATTGCTGGATATTTCCTCCAAGGCCGGCGGCGGTTCGCTGCCACTGCTGGACCTGCCCAGCTGCTGCACAGGCGTTAGTGTTCATGGAAGGTCCGCCAACGCCATCGAGCGGTGGATGCGCAACCACACCACGCCCATCATCGGCAGAATTGAAAACGACCGGTTCATCATGGACCCCCGGACCCTACAGGAAGAAGAGTTGGATATTATCGAAAAGGCCTTTGCAGACATGCTGGCCGACGGCACCGAGAGAGGGTAAATCGATGACAAAACACACCCCGGATCTGTTTAAGAATCGAAGCACGACGCAGGAGTTCCTCTTCTCCCATTCAGATGACATTATCGACCACGGCGACTCACAGGAAGTCTCAGCCGGCAAAGACGATGCCACTTCCGCCCCCCTCGGCACCCTCTTTCCCGACATGCTTGACCGACAGGGGCTGGCCCGTGCCATCGCCACCCACATGGCATCCGCCGCCACGCTCGTTGCCATGGCGGTCAGGATTGAGTGGCCGGCCGCGAAGAGATCGGACGATGGAAAGGAAACAGACATTGCCCAAGATACCCTGACGCCGATCGCCACCTTTTGCCGGGCTCATGACGGCACCTGGGCACGCATCGGTCGTGCTCGGATTGCCTGCGTATTTCCCCACCTTAGCGAGACCGATGGGCAGGTGCTGGCCCAAGGTCTGTTAAACGCTTTTTCCGACGCACGGCTCTCACCGGTCAACATCGGCCTTGCCGCCTACCCGTCGACCAACTACGCCCGCAGCCAAATCGTGAAGAATGCGGAAAAGGCCCTTGAACATGCCGATTTTTTCGGTCCCGGAACCATTACCGGCTTCGATGCGGTGAGCCTCAACATCAGCGGGGACCGCCACTACCAGGCCGGCGATGTCACCGGTGCCATCGATGAGTATAAAAGGGGATTGCTGCTTGACCCGGTGGACGTGAACCTGCATAACAGCCTGGGGGTCTGCTATGGGGTCTTGAAGGATTACGACAATGCCCTGACCGCTTTTGAAAATGCCATCTGGCTGGCACCGGAAGAGATAATGGCCATCTACAACAAAGGTTATATCCTCCTGCTCAAAGGGCGTCGGGAACAGGCGCTGGAATGTTTCCTGGCGGCCGACACCCGCGAGCCGAATGTTTTTGAAGTGATCTTTCATATCGGCCAGACGTTCATGAAAATGGGTGCCACCGAAAAAGCCAGACCATACCTCGAGGAGGCCACCCATACCAACAGCCGATCCGGACCGGCATTTAAAAGTCTCGGCGCCTGTCTGAACGAATTGGGGCTGACCAAGGAGGCCATCCAGGCCTATAAGCACGCAGTAAAAATAAACCCCGTCGACGCTGAATCACTCTCGACCTTGGGGCGGTTATACGTCCACCGGGAAGAAAGCCCGGATGTGGCCGCGGTGCTCTGCAAACAAAGTGTTCGGCTCTCCCCGGACAACGGTCTATTCAGACACCGCCTGGGCCACGCCTACCTGCACCAGGGAAAACTGGACCGTGCATTGGCAGAATTTGAACGGGCCGAGGGCCTGGGTCATGACAGCCAAGCACAGATCGATGCGACGCAAAGCCGGATGATGGCCGCCAAGGCATCCCGAGAGACCGCCTGAGGCACCGTTTGATCGGCGGGCTTGATGATTTCTCGTCAAGCCTGGCCGGCACAGAGGTTGTTAACAGCCCTTTCGTGCTTATACTAACCCTTTTCGCGAGCGCCTTTCCCGGCCGCCGGTAACGGAGGAGACGGACCGACTGAAGTCAGAAACAACCTTACGGTGGCTTTTCTCAGAGGCCCACCGCGGGGACAAAATTGAATAAGGAGTGAACCTTCCATGCCCATCTATGAGTACCACTGTAACGAATGCGGTCACAATTTTGAATACCTGGTGCTGGGCGGCAGCCGACCGGATCAGTGCCCCGCCTGTGAAGCCGGCGAGGTCTGCCGACTCATGTCCACCTGCGGCTTCGTCAGCAAGGGCAGCGGCGGCCAGACAGTAAGCGCCTCGGCCTCATCCACGTCATGCACCGGTTGCAGCGCATCCAGCTGCGCCGGATGTGGCCACTGATGGCCGGCAAAGCCATCACCATCGGCACCCGGGGCAGTCGACTGGCCCTGTGGCAGGCCAACTGGGTAAAAGATGCCATCAACCGTCACCATGCGGGTCTCACCATCGAACTGACCATCATCAAAACCAAGGGAGACAAGATCCTCGACGTCCCGCTGGCCAAGGTGGGAGGAAAGGGATTGTTCGTCAAGGAGATTGAAGAGGCCCTGCTGGATGGCGGCATCGATCTGGCGGTACACAGCATGAAAGACATGCCCGCCGACATTCCCGACGGGCTGTGTATCGGCGCGATCCCCAAGCGGGAAGAACCCCGCGATGTCCTGATCACCCGTAACGAACTGCCCCTGGACCGCCTGAAAAAGGGGGCCCGGGTGGGCACCAGCAGCCTACGCCGTTCGGCCCAGTTGCTGCGTGTACGCCCCGATATCACCATCGTTCCCTTACGGGGAAACCTGAACACCCGGCTGAGAAAACTGGAAAGTGAATCGCTGGATGCCATCGTGCTGGCCGCCGCCGGTATATACCGCCTGGGGCTGGCTGAACGGATTACCCAAGTCTTGGATGAATCGCTCATGCTGCCCGCCGTGGGCCAAGGCGCCCTGTGCATCGAAATCAGGGAAGCGGACCCACGCATTGCACCGGTGATTGCCGCCCTGGAGGATTTACCCACCCGCCGGGTAGTGATGGGCGAACGGTCGTTCTTAAAACGGCTGGAGGGCGGCTGTCAGGTTCCCATTGCCGGCCACGGCCGGATCGATGAGAACGGGTACACCCTCACCGGCCTGGTCTGTGATGTGACCGGCGCCCCTATAATCAAACAGTCACAAACCGGCCCTGAATCCCGGAGTGAGAGGATCGGTCTGGAGCTGGCCGAAACGCTTCTCTCCATGGGGGCCGCAGAAATCTTGGAAAGACTGAACNCCGATGCACAGNAATAAAAGAACGGGCACCGTATTTCTGGTGGGTGCCGGCCCCGGCGACCCCGGCCTGATCACCGTCAAAGGGGTCGAGTGCATTTCCAGGGCCGATGTGGTCGTGTACGACTATCTGGCATCACCGGCCCTGCTGGCACACGTTAACCCGGATGCGCAAATGATCTACGTGGGCAAAAAGGGCGGTGACCATACCCTGCCCCAGGATGGGATCAACGATCTGATCGTGGAGAAGGCCAAACGGGGGAACATGGTGGTCCGGCTCAAAGGGGGGGATCCCTTTATCTTCGGCCGTGGCGGCGAGGAGGCGGAAGTACTCATCGCCGCGGGTATCCCTTTCGAGATCGTCCCGGGTGTCACCGCCGCCATCGGCGCATCGGCCTATGCGGGCATTCCGCTGACCCACAGAGACTATACATCTGACGTGGCCTTCGTTACCGGCCACGAGGACCCCACCAAAGCCGAGTCCAGCGTCGACTGGAAGGCACTGGCAACGGGTATCGGCACCCTGGTCTTCTTCATGGGGGTTAAAAACCTGCCGAGCATCGCCGCCAACCTGGTGGCCAACGGCCGCTCGACGGATACCCCGGTGGCCGTCATCCGCTGGGGGACCACCCCCAAACAGAAAACCGTGACCGGCACCCTGGACACCATCGTCGACGAAACCCAAAAGGCAGGCATTAAAGCCCCGGCCATCATCATTGTCGGCGGGGTGGTCAACCTGCGAAAGACCATGCGGTGGTTTGAACGCCGACCGCTGTTGGGCCGCCGCATCGTGGTCACCCGAGCCCGCGAGCAGGCCAGTGACCTGGTTCGCCAACTGACGGAATTGGGTGCCGAGTGTATCCAATGCCCCACCATTCAAGTGGTGTCACCAGCGGCGTGGGATAATTTGGACAGGGCCATCGAGGCCATCGACCGATATGACTGGATCGTCTTCACCAGCGTCAATGGCGTCGAATATTTCTTCCGGCGTCTCTTTGAAAAGGGACTGGACGTACGCGCCCTGGGACACATTCAAACCGCCGCTATCGGCCCGGCCACCGCCGGCCGGCTCATGGCCCGAGGATTGAAAAGCGACATTATCCCAAAAAGTTACCGCGCCGAATCCGTGGTGGCGGCCTTTGCCGCCACCACGGTCGAAGGCGCCAAGATTCTGCTGCCCCGGGCCAAGGAGGCCCGTAGCGTGCTTCCCGTGGAATTGACCCGCATGGGGGCCACCGTGGATGAGGTGACGGTTTACGAAACCCGGCAAGTGGAAAACAACGCCGCCGATTTGGTCACCCGCCTGGATGCCGGCACCATCGACATGGTCACCTTCACCAGTTCGTCAACTGTGAAAAACTTTCACCGGTTGCTGCCACCGGACCGCGTTGACCATCTCATGAAGGGTGTCGCTGTGGCCAGCATCGGTCCCATTACCTCCCAGACGGCCCGTGAGCTTGGTCTTGTGGTAACCATCGAGGCGGAAATGTACACGATTCCCGGCCTGATTCAAGCCATATTGAGCAATCACCGACCACCCGCAGAGCGGGTGGTTTGATGAAGCCCCCTCGAAGGGGGCTAAAATCCAGACCAATGAACATCGAACGTCCAACTTCG
>JGI24023J19991_10004072_pt1 | contig 10066 bp, 5 predicted proteins | sample Cruoilmetagenom1_FD_19991 | JGI IMG/M metagenome (IMG submission 19991)
ATCCTAAGGACTGGACATACTCAAACATAGACTACATGAGAAAAGAGCTGAACACACTTGGACTTTCTTTTTCCAAAACACGTGAGTTTGCTACCTGTGATGAGTTGTACACGAAGTGGGAACAAGAGTTTATCATCAAGATGTTTGAAGAGAAACTACTTTACCGTGAGAGTACTACGGTAAACTGGTGTGAGGATTGTCATACAGTGCTTGCTAACGAGCAGGTAGAAGAGGGGTGTTGTTGGCGTTGTGACAACCCTGTAGAACTTAAAGAGATGCCTGGGTATTACCTTGACATTATCAAGTATGCGGATGATTTGTTGGATGATTTGAAATTGCTTGAAGGAAAATGGCCAAATCAAGTACTCACGATGCAGGAAAATTGGATAGGGAAATCTCAAGGGCTTGAGTTTGACTTTGAGTTAAGTGAAGCTTCTAAGGCAAAACTTGGTGGAAACTTTGACAAGTACACGGTATTTACCACACGTCCAGATACCATTTATGGTGTGACGTATTCTGCACTTGCTCCTGAACATGACATTACGAAGTATCTTCTTGAGCATGATTTGTTAGATGCAAAGTTGAGTGAAAGAATCCTTGAAATCACAAACATGACTGAGATAGAACGTGCCAAAGAGGGTAAAGAGGGGTATGACTTAGGTATCACGGTCATTCACCCACTCACAGGCGAAGAGATACCTGTGTGGACTGCTAACTTTGTACTTGCTTCTTATGGTGGTGGTGCGGTGATGGCTGTGCCTGCACATGATGAGAGAGACTTTGAGTTTGCTACAAAGTATGCACTCCCAATCAAAAGAGTTATCTCTGGTGGCGAAGAACTTCCTTATACACTGCAGGGTGAACTTGTAGACTCTGCGGCATTTACAGGGTTGGGTAATTATCCGGCTCAAGCGAAGATCATTGCTATGTTTGAAGAAGGTGGTTTTGGTAAAGGGACTACGAACTATAAGCTAAGAAATTGGGGTATAAGCCGCCAGCGTTACTGGGGTGCGCCTATACCATTTGTACATTGTACTGACTGTGGTTTGGTTGCAGAGAAGATAGAGAACTTACCTGTGGCATTGCCTGAAGATGTAGAGATCACCGGTGAGGGTAATCCACTTGAAAACCATCCTACATGGAAAAACTGTGCGTGTCCAAAGTGTGGTAAAGAGGCTACGCGTGAAACAGATACACTCGATACCTTTGTGCAGTCAAGCTGGTATCAGTTCCGTTATGCGACAAACCCAAATAAATGGAATGAAACAGGCATAGACAAAGAAGAAGCAAACTATTGGCTAGGAGTAGATCAGTACATCGGTGGGATAGAACATGCCATCTTGCACTTGCTTTATGCTCGTTTCTTTACCAAGGTACTTCGTGACCTTGGTTATCACGATATAGATGAACCTTTTGAGAACTTACTTACGCAAGGGATGGTACTTATGGATGGGGCTAAGATGTCTAAGTCTAAAGGGAACACAGTTGACCCCGATGCGCTTGTAGAGAAGTATGGTGCAGATACAGCAAGACTCTTTACACTGTTTGCAGCGCCTCCTGCCAAAGAGTTAGAGTGGAATGACTCAGCCGTTGAGGGTGCATTTAGGTTCATCAAAAAACTGTATGACAGACATGACAAAGTAACGGGTACTAATTTACCAGACATCAACCAAGATGATTTAAGTAAAGAGTCTAAACTAGCGCGTGTCAAAGTCTATGAAGCACTTCAAAAGTCATCTGATGTGTATGAAAAGACCTTTGCGTTCAACACCCTCATCGCTGCATGTATGGAAGCAACCAATGCTTTAGACAAACAAGATGATGGCGCTGTGTGGACAGAGGGAATGTACATTATGTTAAACCTTTTAGAACCCATCATCCCTCATGTCACCACTGAACTTTCTGAAATGTTATTTGGAAGAGAGAACTTAGGTGCGAAGTTAGCAGTAAAAGAAGAAGTATTTGTACAAGACAGCATTTTGTACATGGTGATGATAGGTGGTAAGAAGCGTACGGAGATAGAGATGAGTCCAAGTGCTTCGAATGATGAGATACTGGCATCTGCAAAAGAAGCTGGAGCAAAGTGGCTTGAGGGCATGACTGTGGTTAAAGAGATAGTGGTACCTAAAAAACTGGTAAACTTGGCCGTAAAACCAAACTAAGTAAAGAGGAAGAGAGAAGATGAAAATAGTTTTGATGATATTTGGCTTCATGTTTATGGTGACTGCTTGTGGATATAAACCTTCTTCTCATGTGATAAAAAACATCTTTGCAGATACAGTGTATGTTGAAGTTATGGTGGATAGAGTTGAGCCAGAAAATGCACCTTTTGTCAAAGATGAGATGAACCGTTTAGTCTATACACGATTTAAAGGGCGCGTTACCTCTAAAGCAGAAGCAAAAAGTCAGATACGCATCACATACGCAGGGAGTACCTTTACGCCACTCGCCTATGAAGATGGGTATGTGACACGTTACCGTGCAAACATCAGAGTACAGTTTGATATGCTTACTAAAGAGGGTAAAATCAAGAAGGATATCAGTAGTGTACAAGAAGCAGATATACAAGCCTCTTCACTGACTTCTTCTACTTTGAGAACAGAAGCGATTCGTAAAGGTTTGGAGAAAGCATTGGATGAATTTTTAGCGTATGTGAGTGCTAAGGGAATGCTGAAAGAGAGTAAATGATACGCAAGCTCCACGACTTCCTCGAAGACAAACCCCTTTACTACAAAGAGATAGACCATGAACGAGTACATGTGGCGTATAAGATACTTGACCCATATATCAAGCGACCAAAGACGGCACATGTTGTAGGAACCAATGGAAAAGGCTCAACTGGGCGTATGCTTGCACATTTAGCCTATAAGGGTGGCTTGAATGTTGGGCATTTTTCTTCTCCACATATCTTAAAGTTTAACGAACGTATTTGGATAAATGGCAGTGATAGCACAGATGAGGTTTTAGATCTTGCACATCAAAGACTGTTTGGCATTTTGGGTACAGAGATGTGTGATGCTTTGAGCTATTTTGAATACACCACACTTTTGGCCTTTGTGGTGTTTGAAAACTGTGACTTGATGGTACTGGAAGCTGGACTTGGTGGTGAGTTTGATGCGACCAATGTGTGTGATAAAGAACTCTCTATCATCACGCCCATAGGCATAGATCATCAGGCTTTTTTGGGCGATACGATCGAAGAGATAGCGGGTACGAAGATACGAAGCATTCAAAAAAAGGTCTTGTTGGCACCTCAGGTTTATGATGAAGTGGTTGAGGTGGCGAAAGAGATAGCAGAGGATGTAGGGGCAAACCTATGTGTTTGCCCACGGGTCAACACGCAGGTTGACCCCTACGGATTAACAAAAGTTGCCGAAGCCAAAGGCTGGGGAGCGTACCTCACAGACAATGCCACAGTTGCCTTACAAGCTTTAGAACTTTTGGATATTAGCTACGACATCAACGACTTACACTCTTTAGAACTTTTCGGACGTTTTTACCAACTGACAGACAATGTGCGTATCGATGTAGGGCATAACCCACTAGCAGCTCAAGCTATAGAAAAAGCATTAGATGAAAAGGTAGTACTTATTTATAACTCTTTGGATGACAAGGATTATGAAAAAGTGTTAGACACCTTAAAACCTAAACTCAAGCGTGTAGAGATACTCCCCATTCATTCTCAAAGAGCAACGACCTTGGAAGAGATAGAAAAGGCTTTGAAAAATGTGGGGCTTGACTATAGCTATTTTGACAATGTATTGGATGAGGATGAAAACTATCTTGTTTTTGGTTCATTTTATGTTGTGGAAGAATTTTTAAAGAAAATGGAAATCAATGTACCAAAGTAATATCTACCAATACCTAGAAGAACTAACCCTTCGACACCCTTCGACAAGCTCAGGGAACGCTCAGGGAACGGTGGCTGAGCCTGTCGAAGCCAAACTACTTATCTGTAAAGATGACAAAGAAGCAGTACAGATACGTGATGTGTCAGTACTCTTAGGCTTTGATACCTTTGTACTACCAGACTTACGTGTGGGAGTAGGAGAGGACTTGCGTACGTATGATGAGGATGTGCAGGCATTCTTTATTACTTTGGCTGGGTACCATAAGTCTAAGCAAAAAAAAGTACTTGTCTCTCCTGTACGCACACTGCTTATACCCTTTCCTAAGTCTGAGTATTTTTCAGAGCAGACTTTAGAGTTTGGTGAGACTGTCAACTTAAAAGAACTCAAAGATACTTTGTATCATTGGGGCTATCATTTTACAGACATCGCTGCTGGTCGGGGAGAGGTTTCTTTTCGTGGGGACATTGTCGATATCTTTCCCATAGATGCAGATAAGCCTTACCGTGTGTCACTGTTTGATGAAGAGATAGAAAGCATACAACACTACGACGAAAATACACAAAAACGTCTTCCTGAAGAGTTAGAGTCTCTTCGTTTTACACCGGCATTTTTAGCACTGGATAAAACGCAGTATGAAGCCTTGAAAAACAGGNCAGAAAGAAGCCGTTATGATACCTTTGTCAAAGACATAGACTCACTGGGTTTATGGCACTTAGATGACTTAGGACAGAGTGCATTAGAGCAGTTTTCCGGGGTATGGGCATCGAACTTAGATGATGAACTCAAAGAGATCTATGAACTCTCTACTCCTTTGGTGGAACGTAAAGCATTTTTACTACCTAGCGTACCTGAAGGGAACAAATACCGTGACCTTGAAGCTGTCACTCCTAACAAACTTTTAGAGTCGCATAAAGATAAAAAGATAACCATACTTGCTAAAAATGAGAGTATCGTGAGGGGGAGTGAGCTTGACACCTTTGAAAATATAGAGTTTGTTTATCAAGAGGGGATAGTCAATCTCTTGGGAGCAGACAAGCTCATACTCTCTTTAAATAAACCTATCAAAAGAAAACGTGTTAAAAAAGCGTCTATCATACTTGATGAACTAAAACCTGGTGACTATGTGGTACATGAAAACTATGGTGTGGGAATTTTTAAAGGCATAGAAAAAAGAGAGATACTTGGTTCCTTGTCTGAGTTTGTAGTGATGCACTACCAAAATGAAGATGCTTTACTCATCCCTGTTTCTAGTCTTGAAGTCATAGACCGTTATGTGGCAGAGGGTGGTACCTTACCTATACTTGATCGTATGGGGAAAGCGAGTTTTAAAAAGCTTAAAGCCAAAGTCAAAGAGAAACTTTTTGCCATCGCTTCACAGATCATCAATCTTTCGGCACAACGTCATTTGAAAAAAGGTATCAAGCTTAAGAAAAACATGGAAGAACATGCTATCTTTATGTCTGAAGCTGGGTTTGTACATACGGAAGATCAAGAACGAGCCATCATGGATATGCTCGATGATATGAGCTCTGGTAAGATGATGGACAGACTCCTTTCTGCTGATGTAGGTTTTGGTAAAACAGAAGTAGCGATGAATGGGATGTTTGTATCGGTTAAAAATGGCTACCAAGCGATGATGATAGCCCCTACGACCTTACTTTCTTCCCAACACTACAAAAGTCTCAAAGAACGTTTTTATGAGCATGGCATCAAAGTAGCAAAGCTAGATAGGTTCTCCACGACCAAAGAGAAAAATGCAACGCTCAGAGGACTTGAAGAAGGCACTATAGATGTGGTGGTAGGTACACATGCATTGCTTAAAGCCAAGTTTAAAAACCTAGCGCTGGTCATCATAGATGAAGAGCATAAGTTTGGGGTGAAGCAAAAAGAGGCACTTAAAGAGATAGCCATCGATGTGCATTTACTCTCTATGTCAGCTACACCTATACCTCGGAGTCTGAACCTTGCCATGTCAGCAGTCAAGAGTTTTTCAGAGATACTCACACCTCCTACCGAACGTCAAGGGGTGAGAACATTTGTAAAGTCGTATGACGATAAAGTCATCAAAGAGGCCATCATGCGTGAGATGCGTAGGGGTGGGCAGATCTTTTATGTGTTTAACTCCATTGCCGGTATAGAAGAGAAGAAAAAACAACTCCTTGAGATACTTCCTAAGCTACGCATAGCTGTACTTCATTCAAAGATCTCAGCTAAAGAGACAGAAGATGAGATGATGCTTTTTGAAGATGGTGAGTATGATGTACTGCTCTCTACCTCCATCGTGGAGTCAGGCATCCATATGCCTCATGCCAACACGATGATAGTTGATGAGGCGGACAACTTTGGTATAGCAGACTTGCACCAGCTTAGAGGGCGTGTGGGGCGTGGTGCTAAGGAAGGCTACTGTTACTTTATGGTCACAGACAAAGAGCGTTTGACGGAAAATGCCAAACGTCGTCTGCTTGCGCTTGAGTCACACTCAGGGTTAGGCTCAGGTGCTGTACTGGCTTTTCATGACTTGGAGATACGTGGTGGTGGTAACATCATCGGTGAGGCACAGTCTGGACACATCAAACAGATAGGGTATTCACTCTACTTGCGTATGCTTGAAGATGCCATCAAAGAACTTTCAGGACAAGACAAAGAAGTGGCACAAAACATCGACATGAAACTCTCCATTGATGCCTACTTAAATGAAGAACTCATAGAAGAAGATAGGTTACGTCTTGAACTTTACCGTCGTCTTTCCCTCTGTGAGAGTACAGGTGAAGTGTATGAGATAGAGACTGAGATAGCAGATAGGTTTGGTAAACTTGATACCATTACCAGACAGTTCATAGATGTCATTGTGATGAAAGTTTTGGCTCGAGAAAAGGGCATAGCGAAAGTCTCTTCGTATGGGGAAAATGTCTACATAGAGTTTAGAGAAGAGGGACTAGATAGGGTTATACTGAAGTCAAACTCTAAAGATGATGATGACATCATAAGTACAGCTATGGAGTACTTGAAGAAGTAAGATGCTAAAATAAAAGCCAAATTAGAATGACTCATAGGGAAAAGGTAATGAATGAACTTGATAGATGATGTGTTAAAAGGGAAATATTTCACTGCTAAAAGTATCGATAGATATAAAGCCATCATGATTTCTTTATATATAGTATTGGCTGAGAGTTTATTCTTTTTTGACTTACTTGAAAGTTATGGACAAGGCTATGATCTGTCGCGGATACTTGAGATAAGTGCCATGCTTATCTTACTGGCAGTGTACGTGTTATTTCCTTATATTATCTCCCTCAAACTGACTATCTATATCACTTTAACCACCGTGATCGCTTTTCTTCTTTTATCGTTAGGGATTGCAGATATCAACCCTGAACTTTCACTTTTTTACTTAACGACCATGCCTATTTGTTTTTTTTATTTTTTAGAAGTGCGTTTGGCTATACGGTGGAGTATTGTCATATTGGCAACATTATTCATGTTGACTCTAGGTGTCTATATAGGTTTGATCACACTACTTTATAATGCATCATTGATGTTTCAAGTCTCTTTAGGATATGGGGTTGTCTCATTATGGCTTTACATTATAGAAACAGAGCGTAATGTCTATAAGAGTGATCTCTCAACAGCACTCAATGGACAAGAGATACTCTTTAAAGAAGTACACCACCGTACAAAAAACAACATGCAAGTCATGATGGGACTACTTGAGACACAATCCTTTAAGATCAAAGATCCCAAATACAAAAAAATGTTTTTAACTCATGTTGATAGGATAAAAGCGATGAGTGTTGTGCATGAAAACCTTTATAGCAGTGGAAAATATGAAAAAGTAGATATGAACAAATACTTAAGTGATCTTGCTAGAAATTTACAAAAATTAACCCCACATACCATCATCACAGATATTGACTCTGTGTTTTTGAACATACGTACAAGTATGAGTATAGGACTGATCTTTAATGAAGCAGTCTCAAATGCCATAGAACATGCGTACAATGTCGGTGTAGGATACATAGATGTTTCTTTTAAGCGTGCGGGTAAACAGTGTGTACTAAGCATTAAAGATTATGGGCAGGGGTTTGATGCAGAGAAGTCTTATGACAGTTTGGGCATGACGCTCATTGAAGACTTGAGTGCAGGACTCCCAAATGGAAGTATGGGCGTTAGGGTTGACAATGGTACCCAAATTCAAATATACTGTGACATCGAAGGGGAATAATAATGCTTTTGCCAAAAAATATAGTCATAGTGGAAGACGAAGCTATCACACAAAGATACCTAAAAGACATTTTAGAACAACATGATGTCAATATCACAGGGTGTTTTGATAGTGCTGCACAGACTATGGATGCCATCAAAAATATTGAGTGTGATATGATCTTGATGGACATCAACATCAAAGGCCCCGTAGATGGCATACAGTTATCTGAGAAAATTTTAAATGCACGGACTGTGCCCATTGTTTTCATCACCGCACATAATGACCCCGATACTTTTCAAGAAGTGTTACACCTTTCACCTTATGGGTTTATCACTAAACCTTTTTCTTCAAGAGAGATTGAAGTGACTTTGCAACTGGCTTACAAAAGATACCTTTCTAGTAAAGAAGTCCATAAAGAAGTCACCGAGGAGCCGTCAGATAAGAATATAGTTATTTCTGAACGCTACACTTATTCGCCTGTAAACACTACTTTATATTGTGATGAGCAGCCTGTAAAACTAAACATGAAACAAAATAAACTTCTTGAAGTACTTAGTCAAAACTTGAACCATACAGTAGCGTATGATACTATTCTTTTTGAGATATGGGGAGAAGATATCGTTGCTGATTCAGCGTTACGTACATTGGTGTACTCCTTAAGAAAAACCCTCCCTGATCTTCCCATCGTCTCTTACAGTAAAGTAGGGTACGCTTTGAAAACAATACAATAACGCATATTTTTGACATTTTTTGACATTTTTTAGATATACTGCATGATTAGCATTTTGAAAAAGCCAAACTTATCGTGAGGTAAGGACGGAAAGCCACGGGGCTTAGAGTTTCTCTAAGTCAGCCGGGTTACCAATAGTGTGTAGAATCTATCTTTTGATAATATCTTCCTACTATATCTTTTTTCTATCTATGTATTTTTACTTTATATATAAAAGTATATTTTGCAATAGTGAATATTTGGTTTTTTCTTTTTTGTGTAATTGAATCATAGGAGAAGAGATGGAAATAAATGAAATTGTATGGATACTTTTTAGTATGCTGGTTGTTATGATAATGAGAGGTAATAATGCTAAGTTACTACTTTATGGGCTCATTCCTTTTGTAGTCTCCATAGGTAATGCCGCTGGAGCTTGTACAAATCATGTTTTAGATTGGTCACAGTATCCTCATCTTAATGTTACAGGGCCATCTGTAGATACCGCAGTAGATATTAATGGCTCTGATATTAATGTAACAGTTACCATACCTAGAGCGGCTAGAGATAATAAACGTGTTGCTTCTTCATCAACTACGTTCCCCATTGTTGCTACCTATATGAATGGTAATCCTGAAACATATCGTTACTGGGGTCCATCAGATATCAACCCATCAGATGCTCTTACCTATAACTTTTCAGAGGATATAACTATAGATCTATTTATGTTTGGTGGGCATAGACCACCAAATGGAAAGTTTGGTTATGGCGTACTCACTTTTTGGGATGGACCAAATGGAACGGGTACGAAAGTAACGAGTCTTCACGCAAATGGTGCTGATTCAGCAACAACACTTGCAAACATTGGAGATCCAACAACAGAGGCGATCAATGTTTTGCCATATACATCTTCGGGTGATCCATTAAGATATCCATCATCATTCCTTACTACAACCAGTGACTATGCTATGGTGACTTATGATGCTAATCACATTAATGGACAACGTACATTTACCGTACTAGATATGGGTGGTGCTACGGTTCGTAGTATGACATGGAAAATGTACAGTTCTGAGGTAGATGTGTCACCTAAAGGTACAGTTTCAAAAGATCTTTCTGTTGCTGAATCAGTGGGGAATCTCCTTACGAGTGTCAATATGTCTGGTTACATAGGTAACTTTGAATTTGATAAATGTACTTCCGTCGTAAGTATCGGTTCAACTGTGTTCTATGATAACAATGATAATGGTATGCAAGATGCAGGTGAAACTGGTATTGCAGGGGCAACGGTGACTTTGTATGCAG
>JGI24023J19991_10004073_pt1 | contig 10063 bp, 8 predicted proteins | sample Cruoilmetagenom1_FD_19991 | JGI IMG/M metagenome (IMG submission 19991)
TGCATTGCCGGGAGACGCCCTGTTTTCACCTGCCTTTGTGACATGTACGACCCCGGTCATTTTGGGATGTGGTCCGCAGCGGTAGGGGAGGTCACCTGTCTCTTCGAAGGTTCTTTCATAAATGTCTCCGGGAAAGAGATAGTCCGGCTCCTTCTCTCCAAGTTGCTCGAACCAGACGCTGTGGTACTGGCGTTTCTCCTTGTTCGTCCAGCGTATGGTGTCTCCGGCCTCGATGCTGATCTCGGCGGGTAGAAACTTGAATTTTAAAATATCAACATCATGCGTAGTTGCAGCCAGTACAGGGGCGGATAGGATGGAAAACAACAGTGGCAGAGTGATTTTCATAATTATTATTGGCAGTGTGAAATCAACGCTTTCAAAGATCGCGGTCAGATGACCGCTCCCACGTTTCCGGGTGATCGACCAGGATTGTAGGAGAGGTCTTCTGACCGCGATTAGATTTAACGCTTTACTGCATTCACCTCGACTTTGTCACTGTCATTGTCAAAACCAAGCAGGTAACCCAGTGAGACGTGGTGGAAACGTGTATTGGTGTAATCGTCATGGATGGCAAAACCAAAGTTGTAGATCTTGTCCAGTGTCATGCTGATATCACCGGGCTTGTCAGATTTCAGCTTGCGCTTCATTTCGACCACCCAGGTATCGCCATTCAAAGAGGCCTTGAATTCAGAACCATGGCCGCCTTCCATCACGCGGTCAGCGAGGATATCACCATCTTCGCTCTCACTCTTTCCTGATTTGTAGCGAAGGAGATCCATGAAGTGGCCCTGATCCATTTCACCCTGGATCCCGGCATCATCTTTGCGCTTGTCCCAGCCACCGCGTTTTTTACCGCGCCTGCCTTTGATCTCGACCTTGCTGCGGCTTTCGGTGATGTATTTGGTGACCTTTTCACCGGGGTTGTCAGGCATGGTGTCGAGATCATGGTGACAGGTTCCCCAGCATCCAGCCTGACTGGCGTATTTGACGTCGTCAGTGGCGAACATGATGGCGAGTTTCATGGGGTTGTCCGGATCCATCTTGCCGCCGTCAACGAAGGGGGCGGGAGTATGTTCGCTGTTCTCCCACTCAAAGCGCATGTAGAGGTTCTCATCATCATGCATGGCCTGTACGGCGACTGGTATGCTGCCGCGTTTGTCGGGAATCAGGGTGGCTTCAGGCTCGAGTTTCTCACCGGTGACGATCTTCTGCCCCATCTTGTCCGCCTCCTTGTCGTGACAGGTAAAGCAGCGGTCTCCCAATTTGGTGAAGGGGCGCGCGCCGCCGTGATCCTTGCCGGTAAGCATCCACTCCATCGAGGACTGGCCGGGGTAGAAGAGGGTGATTTCACGCGCGGGAGCATTGCTCCAGTCAACATTACTGTCGGCTGAGGTAGCGCCTGTAGCTGGTTGTGCAGCAGCTTCAGCTGGAACGGCCTCTGCTGCAGCCGGTGCTGCTTCGACAGGCGGGGTATCGCTTGTTGCAGCAGCTACAGCAGGTGCGGCAGCAGCAGCACTTGCCAGTGCGGCCTTGACCGCTTTGTCGACAGCCTCTTCGACGGCTTTGTCGATGCGTTTTTGCGTCTCTTCCTTAGCCCTCTTTTTCTTCTCTTTGAGCTTGGTTTTTTCTGCAGCTTCTTTCTCTGCAGCTTCCTTCTCCTGCTGCTCGACCAGTTTCAGGCCATCCAGATAGAGCTGTGGTACTTCGCGTTTAAAGGCCGGGTCGGGTTTTTCCAGCTCCTCCAGCTCTTCATCGGTAAGCTGGTCACGCACATTCTTGTGCGCGATGCCTTTGTGGCAGTCGATGCAGGTCTGGCCTGTCTCGAATGCATTCAAATGCTGTTTGCGCGCCCGCGGCTTCTGAAAAGCCGGGTTCATGGATTCAAAATTGTGGCAGTTGCGGCATTCACGTGAATCCGTCGCCTTCATCGTCTTCCAGACACTTTTTGCCATTACAAGACGATGTTCGTTGAATTTTTCAGGGGTATCGATGAGTCCTGTAATCTTGTGCAGGACCTCTTTGCTTGCCTGGATCTTGCGCACCATCTTGTGGATCCAGGGTTTGGGAACGTGGCAATCGGAACAGACTGCACGTACGCCGCTGCGGTTGGAGTGGTGAATGGTGGGCAGGTACTCCTGGTAAACATTCTCTTCCATCTCATGACAGGAGATGCAGAATTCCATGGTATTGGTGGCTTCCATGGCGGTGTTGAATCCGCCCCAGAAGATGATGCCGAGAATAAAGAACAACAGGGCAGCGCCGATGGTGGCGCCCTTTGTCACCCGGCGTGAAAGCAGTCCGGGTTTTTTCATATCTGTTGCCATCTCAATTCTCTCCTGTGGTTTGGAAAAAAGGCGGACACAGCACTATGACACTGTGTCCGCCTGAGCTTCTACTTCTTTAAGTTACGTGGTTGACACGATTGTAGACGTTGAATTTACCGGTCGGTGCGAAAGCCCTTTGACGCGAGCCTTCTCTTCGAGTGTCTTGGCATCGAAGATGATGATCTCGCCATTAGGTTCCTTACTATCTTTACGATTCCAAACAGAGGCCCAAACTTCACTGCCATCTTTATTGAACTCGAAATGAACCGCCGCATAACCTTCAACATCGGTCAACTGTATAGTCTTGACGATTTCACGCGTCTTTTTGTCGATGACCTGAACACTCTGTTGAACTTCCGGCTCGGGATGCTTGGTCTGGTCAGCCCAAACGTAGTCAGACTTGGGATGCGTACGCAGGAACACGCCGGGGCCGTCTGTTTCAACTTCGTAGCAGACTTTCCAGGCCTGGTCTTTGTGACCGGCAGGATCGTTGCCCCAGACAGTCACCTTACCAACACCCAGGTGGGTGGTGCCGCCGACAGGACCGCACTTCTCATCGATCCAGTTGGCACCGGGACCAGGATGCGGCTTCTTGTCGACATCGATCATCGCTTCCAGCTTCTGTTCCACGGTGTCAACGACAACCATCTTGTCGGAGGCGTTCGCCGCAATCTGGAAGTAGCGACCGGTCGGGTCATAGAAGCCGTCATGCAGGTATTTGGCAGAGTTGATTTTGGTGATCTTCATGTTATCGAGATCTGAATAGTCGACCTGCCACATCTGACCAAGTTCCTTCGCGGCAACCAGCCAGGTTGGAGCCATCGGTGTGTCATAGATGGCTGCCACACGTGACTCGTTGACGTACTCGCCATCCACATTGGTGCCGCGGGTAGAGACTACCTTGATTGGCATCATTGTTTCGGCTTCAAGAATAACGAAATGTGGAGGCCAGTAACCGCCGCCGATAACGTACTTGCCATCACCTGAAACGGCGACGTCGCGTGCGTCATAGGCAACCTGGACATTGGCAACCTTCATCTTGTCAGGTGTCTGCCACAGGTCGACCTTGGTCATCATGCCGTCACGGCCCATGATGTACCAGAAGCGTCCGGGATTCTCGGCCTTGAGTGTGTCGTGATGCTCAACAGTTTTTAGCACGTGGACTGCATAACCCGTATCGATATGCGCAACAACCTCTTTCTTGTCGCCATCGATGACGGCAATCTTGCCCACATCACGTTCGATGACGAGGAAAAAATTCTCCCAGTTGCGGTCATGCATCGGCTTGCTCGGATAATCCTTGGGGTCGACGTGAACTTCATGCCGCTCCTTCATCAGGGCGAGTGACATCTCGGGTGGAACGGGTGGCTCCATCTGGATGTAAGTTGCCAGCAGGCTGATATCTTCTTTTGAGAAGATGTCGTCGAAGTTGTTCATACCACCCTCTGTACCCAGGGTGATGATCTTCTCCAGACGCTCCTGGCCTTTCTCCAGGGTGTCTTTTGGCACTAAACTCTTACCCGTGGCGCCTTTGCGTAATACGCCATGGCAACCGGCGCAGCGCTGAAAATAGAGGCTCTTGGCTTTTTCAAAATCAGCCTCGGAAAGTGTTGGCTGCTTTGCCGCTTCTGCGGATGCCTGAAACGACACGCCGGCAAGGGCCAAACTGATTGCACCGGTTAATACAGCACCGATTCGTCTATTTTTCGTCATGCTTATCTCCTAACCTTGTGGAAAGCTCTGTTGTGGGAATCATCACCTGTCCGCTCGCGGCAGACACGCTAACATTTTCATAATATGAAGAGTGAGTGATTCTCTCATTGACTTGGGTCAAGCATCCCCTCGATTGTAGTGAAATATTGATTTAGATCAAGTATCCATGAAAATGTTCTGATGATCTCTTTTTCACGCTGGTATGCTGGAACCAAGATTATTTTCTATAAACGCGAGAGTGAACAATGGGTAGAAACACAAAAATGTTGTTGCTGGTTTTACTGGTCGGCACCTTGCTGGTTGCAGCGATCCTGACTTTTATTGCCCTGGGCCCCGGGAATCCTGTTCCCTGGTTGTTAACGGCCTCTCTGATTGCTATTCCGGTGCTGATGAGGCGGAGTGAAAACCGGCTTTTTGCAGTGTGGAGAGATGAATACAGTGTGGGGGTCGACTCACTGGACAACGATCACAAGAAACTCCTTACCCTGATTAACCATCTGCAGACGGCTGTGCATTACCAGACGGGGGAGGAGTTTGAGAAGGAGGCACTGGATGAAGTGGTGGCCTATACCAAGTATCATTTTGAGCGCGAAGAGAAAATGATGGAGGAGGCCGGTTATGCAGATCTGGAGGCCCACAAGGCGCAGCACCGGCTAATGATTGCCAAGGTGGAAGGGTTTATCCAGGAGTATGAGGAACGGGGACACGAGGCGCTGGAGGATGTCGCGCTTTATCTCAAAAACTGGCTGATTAATCATATCAACGGCACTGATCAGGAGTACAGCCCTTTGTTGAAGCAGAAGGGTATGAGTTAGCCGTTGATGAGGCTCCTGGCCCTGCTGCTGCTCTTTTTTCCAATCTCTGTGTTCAGTGACGAAGCCTCTGGCTTCGACATTGTCACCATGAAAAACGGAGACATTCACCAGGGGACGGTCGCCGTTGAGTCCCTCTCTGTCAACACCGGGTTTGGAAAAATTTCCATTCCATACTATCGACTGCACAGCGTGAAAAAAGGCACCGGCAAGCTCCCTGATCTGCTTATTACCCGCCAGGGTGAGTGCTTTTACGGGGAGCTTGTGGAGGGCGAAATAACCATGCTGCGCGTGCTTGACGCCACACTACCGCTGGCTGCAAGTGACATTGCCGTGATCAGTTTCGCCCCGCGAGGCATTCGATCGTCATCCCTGCACACTCCTGATGTTATAAAAACCAGCTTTGGCGACCAGTTTCTGGCGCAGGTTCTTAGCCGTGATCTGTTGTTCAAAACATCCTCATCGATAGAGATCATCGACGCTGGAAAAATTCGCTTCATCGATCGCATTGCGCTACCTGCCGATGAGGTTGAAGAAGAGGGGAAGCCAACAACGCAGATAACATTGGTGGATGGCGAGATCCACCAGGGACAACTCATGCTGGGCCATTTTCAGGTTGAAACAAGCGATGGGGTGGAACTCAAAATGCCGGTTGAATCGCTATCGGGCATTCGCTTTGATGTCAGTACCGATAATGGCAGGACTGACTTCTCTCACCGCTGGGAAGAGACTCCGTCATCCCTGTTTCAGGATGCGATGGTCGATGGTTCGCCTGCCCCCGAAATGGTAATTATCCGGGGTCGCGAATATATCAGAGGGGATGCACAGGGTGACAGTGATGAGCGCCCCCCGGCAGTTGTAAATCCCGGTACATATGCGATAGGTGTCTTTGAAGTCACATTTGACGAATATGACCGGTTTTGCGCTGATACCAGGCGTGAGATGCCTGATGATGAAGGCTGGGGGCGGGGTAACAATCCCGTGGTCAATATCTCATGGCAGGATGCCATAGCCTATACCGAATGGCTCAGCGGCAAAACACGCAAGCGATACCGCCTGCCCAGTGATGCCGAATGGGAATACGCGGCACGGGCGGGCGCGAATACAAAATTTTGGTGGGGCGATGAAACAGGAGCTGCCAGGGCAAATTGCGAAGGCTGTAATTCACTCTGGGACGGCGCCCAAATTGCACCCGTTGGAAAGTTTTCTGCGAATCCATTCGGCTTGCATGATACCGCCGGCAACGTGTTTGAATGGGTGGCAGACTGCTATCATGACAGCTTCGCAGAAGCACCCGCCGATGGCGCGCCTGTGGAAAAACCCGGCTGCGGCAAGCGCGTTATTCGCGGCGGAGCATGGAGTTTCCCCCCCAAGGAGATCCGCTCAGCCAACCGCTGGCGTGATTTCCCCACAAGACGCAGTGACGATACCGGGTTTCGGCTGGCAAGGGAAATTGATTAGAAAACCGGGGGGCTCTCCTCATGCACAGAGTTATCAGGATTCGCGATGGGGTTGAAATGTTTCAGGCCTGGAAAACGTTTGAAGTCATTATCTGCCGAGTAAACCTTGTAACCCTGTTCGATTGCAAGAGCAGCGATATGTGCATCCGTACTCAAATTACCTGCAGTGCCCGTCTGCATTAGCAAGTTTCTGAAAATTGACCAGTGGTTTTCGCCGGGTGTAACCAGGTTCGTTAATGGCATCGCCTGCCACTCATCGAGATAATCGATTGCCTGCTTTACACTCAGTGGCCTGGAGAAAATGCGGGGGTTTGTACTGATACGCAGGAAGGCAAGTGCTACGACCCAGGGAATGCCGACGATAAGCGAAGCTGACAGGACGCCTTCCCACCACTCTTTCGCCGATTGATGCTGCGGCATTTCTGTATTGATTGCATAGAGCAGTATATTTGCATCGACCAGGATCATTTTCGTTGTTCGAGTTTCTGCATAATTGCTGAATCTTCCAGGTCATCTGCAAGTTGCAACGATTTATCGAGGTTTACGCCACTCCTCAACTCTCCTAGAGAGGTGGGAGTCAGTCGNTAANTTTGTCNTTGCGGNGCCTTGTCATGCTGAAGCCCNATGAGCAGGGTTTTATGCACAATCTCTTTAAAGGACTTCCCTTCATGATTAGCGAGTTTTTTAAGCTGATTCGCCAAACTATCATCGAGCGTCAAAGTGGTTCGCATACTGATGCCTCCAATACAAACATCACTACATCAATTGTAGAATATGGAGGAATAAGAGTCAAATTGAGCCCGACTTAATGACTGGTTCCTGCGGAGCGTGTAATCTTGTTATAGACATTATATTTTCCCACAGGCTTTTTCATGGGAATACGCTTTATCTCCTCCAGGGTCTTTGCATCATAGACCACCAGTGCGCCGTCCATCTCCCAGATGCTGACCAGCGCATAGCGGCCGTCGCGGGTGAATTCCACATGCGCAGATGTCTTGCCGGGCGCCGGCCGCAGGGTCTTTACGATTTCCAGGCTCTGCTTGTCGATCACATGCATGGCATCCTTCTCCTTGCCGAAAAAGACATCAACCCAGGCATAGGGGGAGTTTTCGTGGCTGCGCATGAAAAATCCGGAGCCCAGGGTGGGGATCTTCTTGACGGGCTTCCAGGTGTTCATGTCAATGATAGTGACGGCACTCTCCTTGAGGTTGGGAGTCGCCAGCAGCGTCTGCTCGCCTCTCTTCCAGGTAATCCCCGAACTGAGATGCGGCATGCCGGGAATGGCCAGGTCGGCGACCTTGCGGCCCAGATCCAGATCGACGACCTGGCCTTCGCCGCTGCGTGAAGCGCTGAGGATATGCACATACTCCTGGTCAAAAAAGAAATCGTCAAGTATGGCGTCGAGTTTGATGCGGCGAACCGGGAACTGTTCTGAGGTCGCCTCTCCCGACTCCTTGCGATAATCATGCACCCATGTGCCGAAACCGGCCGGGGGAGGGTCGGCATAACTGATCTCCCATACCTCCGGACTGTCTTTTAGTGCGGCGACAAAACTGTTGCGGGGCCGCGCATCATAGACGGCCGAAATACGTGAACTCTCTCCCTTACTATCTACAACCGGGATAATTTTTATCAAGCTGAGGTCTGACGCATCAAGAATCACCAGTGTATTCGGCATATAGTTGCCCACGATCAGAAAACGATCATCGCTGGATATGGCGCTGTTGCGGGCATTGATTCCGACGCGGATTTCCGCCGTCATTTTCAGCTGGTACATGTCGAACTTGCTGATCCAGCCATCGCGTGAGGTGAAGTAGACAAAACGCCCCGTAGAGTTGTATTTGGGCCCTCCATGCAGGGCGAAGCGCGATGCGAAACGGTGAATGGGCTTGAATTTGTCACCATCGAGCACGGTGACGTGATGATCGCCCGATTCGACCACCAGAAACAGGTTCAACGGATCGGCGTCGAAAACCGGTTTGTCGGTTTGGGGATCGACAGGATACGTCACATGACTGGCGAGAATCTCCTTTTTACCCCATACGGGCGTTTCAGCCAGGGGTGTAAAGATATAGTCGACCAGCGACTGAATCTGCTCACTGTTCAGTTTGTCTGAGAACGGCAGCATCTGTGTGGCTGCCCTGCCTTCCGCAATGGTGGCGAATGCCTTTTTCTTGCGTAGGCGGCGCAGGTTTTCAGGCAGCAAAGCAGGACCGGTAATGCCAAGGCGATTTTTACCATGACAGACGCTGCAATGCTCCTGATAGATGGGCTCTGCAGCAGGTAGTTCAGCAAATAGTGGAGTATTTAAGCTCATCAACAGGAGAGATAATGTTAAATATTTCATTTTTTCAGTAATTATGATTCATTCATTTTCAGATCAAGACTAAATTGTATAATGGATCATCAATCAGTAACATCTTTAAGTCCGTGCATTGTTTTGATACCGTGCAGGGTCGGGATCAGCCTTTCAGCGCCGCTGTGAATACATCCATGTACGCTCTGATAAAACATCCCTGTTTTCTACAGCCCTGAAAGGCAAATCCCAACCNTTCCTCCATGTACAATGTTATCGAGATAGTACATTAATAAAGGAAAACACCATGCGTTACTTATCCATTTTTTTATTGCTGACACTGCCTTTTTCGACTGTTTATGCCGAAGGGCAGATCATACTGGAGAAGCCTCCAGCTTCGCTCAAGCAGTGGTACAAACCGGAAAACAAGCGCAATGTGTGGCATCACAACATGTTCAAGCTGCGCCGTGAGATTCAGGCGGTGAATGAGTACATGGCGGCGAAGGATCAGCCGCATACTGAAAAGTGGGCGATGCGACTGGTTACGCACTACCGCAAGATTGCCGAGATGGTTCCAGAGTGGAAGGATGAGCTGGAGCTGGAGTGGGCGGGCAAACTTGAGACGGCTGCAAAGCAGGGTGAATTTGAGGCGCTGGGCAAGGCATTGAAAAAAATGCAGAGCAGTTGCAAGGGCTGCCACAGTGATTATCGTGCGCAGGTGGCAGCCATCTATCGCGGACCTGATTTCAGCAAGATTACGGTTGATCTGGATGGTAAAGAGACGAGCTATCTGGATTTTATGAAAGTGCTGATGCGCGATGTGAATCGTATCAAGATTGCAGCGGAAGACGACGATAAAGCCAGGGCGCAGGCAGCTTTAATAGATGTGCGCAGCGGCATTTCAACCCTGCGTTCGAGTTGTGACAGCTGCCACAAGGAGCCTGAGGCGAAAGAGTATTACCTGGGCAAAAAGACACAGAAACTGCTGGATGAACTGCAGACAGGCATCGACAAAGGCGACAGCGGTCACAGCCTGGGAATACTGGCGGTGCAGGCATGCGCCCATTGCCATGGCAGTCACAGGATTGTATACGATCTGAAAGCTGAGATAGAATAAAGCCTAAAACTTCCTCATGGAGTCCCAGATGAATACGCTCTCCCCATCACTGCCCCGCACCCCGATGATGCCCAGGCCCCTGGCTTTGCCGTTGGGATTAGTTCCAACGACTGTTAACAGCAGAGTGCTGGTGAATATTCTGAACAAGTTGTTCGCGCCGGAACTGGAGGATGGCGAGCTGGATTTTCTACAGGGCAGGGTGATGATGATCCGTGTCAGCGATGCCCGCCTTACCTACCGCATCACCCTCTCCGATGGGAAGTTGATCGTAGCGGCGGGTAGTAAAAAAGATGACTTGAGCATTGAAGGCTCGGTCTATGATTTTCTGCTGCTGGCCACCC
>JGI24023J19991_10004077_pt1 | contig 10056 bp, 8 predicted proteins | sample Cruoilmetagenom1_FD_19991 | JGI IMG/M metagenome (IMG submission 19991)
TATCGATATCACTCCTCGGTCTAGCCATTTACCATCATAGGGATATAGGCACTGTCTTATATTAATTATGCGGTCTATTTAAGGACAATACCAGAATTTCTGCAGATATTCGTGACAGTATCCCTTTTTTAATAGATACTTCAAAAGTCACTCGTGAAGCCTCTCAAGCTTCTTGAGAATAAAATAGAGAAGATAGCTATTCTAGAGGTTATGTGATTATCTATAAAGGTGAGTTTAATCTAGTCCCAAGGAGTAAAGGGCAAAAGAGCAGAGAAGCTCAGGACGGACTTCTATCTTCATTTACCAGTAAAAACTAAGCTCGAATCCGGCCCCCCGCATTGGGATAACAGATGAGAACTTTATCTGGGGAGCAGTCATGCAATTGCCTGGATTCGCTATAACTGAGCATATTTTGAAGTCGATGATGAGCGTGTCATCGATCGGCTCATTCAACGTAGCTGCGCTCGATGTGCAGATCATGATGCGATTGTTAAACGGTTAATCTTTATATGATTGCCATCTTTAATTCTATAATGAATCCAACCGGCCTGATCCCCGCTCTAGCCCTCCTCGTTCTATCAACCATATCATTTTGCCAGAAGGATGTTTTCTGGGGAAGCATGGGCGTGGCCTCATTTTTTCTCTGCCTCTATCCGATAATGAAATCAAGAAGGCATATCATCCCCACAATCCTCATTGTCCTGATTTTGATTCCTTTACTACTACACACCATGATCTTCTTCGAGACGACTTCAGATAGCCCCCTACTCTTTACGATCTCCGAGTTCTCATCCTCCATCGCCATCTCGGTGCTCGGGCTGATAATAGCCATCGATCTGATGGTCTACACAGAGGTCAGGATGAACGGACCGTTCATAATATTCTTCGTAATCCTCTTCGCCATGGGAGTCGAGAACATATGGGTTCTCGGGGAGTACATCAGTGACTCTCTTCTAGGTACTAACCTGATAATCTCAAACTATGATCTGATGATAGACATGATCTACTCTTTTATCGGCAGTCTCTTGGGCGGTTTCATCCTCTATCTCTTGCTGATAGGGAAAGGATGGGCCCGGGAGGGTCAAAATGAAGTTTGACGATCAACGATGGAGGGATGAGATGGGAGAGGTACTTACATGGGCCTTTAGAGTTATCCTCTTGATCATGTCTGTTTTTCTCCTTCTCCAAAAAGATTACGGATGGGCTATAAATGGATTCGCCTTCCTCTTCGCGACGTTCCTCCCCAACGTAATAGCCAGGAACCTTAGAATATCGATTCCTATCTGGCTCCAGATCTGGCTCTTCACCGCCTTCTCCTTACACGTGCTTGGGGGCTTTGCCGATTTCTATTACATTGGCATAGGGTACGATCACCTGACTCATGCTCTCTCCGCCTCTTTCATAGCCGCCCTCGGGTATCTCCTCTTCAGGTCGATAGAGGGCTACTCCAAATCGATCTACTTCCCGGAAAAATTTCTCTCGATATTGGTGCTCTTCTTCGTCATGGCTTCGGGGATGGTATGGGAGATAATTGAGTTCTCGGTTAGTCTGTCCCTCGATATCACCATACAGGGCTCCCAGGAGGATACCGTTGTAGACATCCTCTTCAATCTTGTTGGCGGTGGAATCGTAGCTTTAATCCATTTTACCCATATGGCTTGGAGCGATGGAGAGAGAAAATCAGGGGATTTAGCTCAACCTCGTTTATGATCAAAAGGGGAGTTATTACCGCTACCTCGATCTTTTTCTCCATGAGGCCATGCAGACTATTTGACCCAATGCAGGATCAAGGGAGAAACGAAAGGTAAATAACTACCCTTCCTTTACCCATAGGAGGTTTAAACATGCCCGTGAAAAAAAGATACCCAGTTCCGAGCGATATTGAGATAGCTCAGGAAGCGGAACTTAGACCGATTTCAGTCGTCGCAAGAGATGCTGGCATTTCCGAGGAGGAGCTTGAACCCTATGGGAAGTGCATTGCTAAGATCGATTATGTGAAGGTTCTGGAGCGGCTTAAAGACAAACCGGACGGTAAGTTAATCTGCGTGACGGCCATCACACCGACCCCCCTTGGAGAAGGAAAGACTGTCACAGCCTTTGGATTGGGGCAGGGATTGAACCTGCTTGGGAAGAACATCATAAACACTTTCAGAGAGCCATCCAAAGGACCGACATTTGGCATAAAGGGCGGTGCGACCGGTGGAGGCTATTCCCAGGCTCTCCCGATGGAGAATATAAACCTGCACTTCACCGGCGACATCCATGCGGTTGACACTGCCCACAATCTTTGTTCAGCCGCCATCGACGCATCGATACTCCATGGGAACAAGCTGAATCTTGACCCGTTGAACATCACCTGGCCCTACTGCGTCGATTTGAACTCAAGAGCTTTGAGACAGATCGTTGTGGGCCTCGGAGGAAGAGCAAATGGCTATCCGAGAACGACCGGATACGACATCACTGTTGCCACCGAGACCGCTGCCATACTAGCTTTAGCCGCTGATCTTAAAGATTTAAGAGAGAGAATAGGAAGAGCTGTGGTGGGCTACACCTACGATAAAAACGCCGTAACCTGTGAGGACCTAAAGGTAGCTGGAGCAATGACCGCACTTTTGAAGGACGCTTTGAAGCCAAATCTGGTACAGTCTACTGAAGGGCATCCGATGATATGCCATGGTTTCCCATTCGCAAATGTGGCGCACGGGAACAACTCGATCATAGCGAATCTGGTGGCTCTAAAGTTAGCGGATTACGTAGTGACCGAGAACGGCTTCGGCGCTGAGAACGGCTTTGTCAAGTTCGTCGATATCGTTGCCAGGCAAAGCGGCCTTAAGGTAGATTGCGCCGTCATCGTCTGCACAATTAGAGCCCTGAAGCAACATGGAGGAGCTTTCCTCATGAAGCCAGGAGTGTCTTATAGCAAGGTTAAGGAAGCGGCTGAAACGGAAAATCTCGGGGCGGTCGAAAAAGGATGCGATAATCTGGCAAAAAACATCGACATCGTGAAGACGTACGGCGTACCTGTGGTAGTCGCTATAAACAGGTTCACATCCGATACGGATAACGAGGTGGCGCTCGTCAAAAAGAAGGCTCTAGAAGTGGGGGCGGATGGTGTAGCCGTGTCCGAGGTATGGGCCAAAGGCGGAGAAGGCGGCAAAGCGGTCGCCGAAGAGGTCCTGAGAGTCCTGGAGACCACTCCGTCGCACATGAAGTTGCTCTTCCCGGACGACGCTTCTATAAAGGAAAAGATCGAGACCATAGCCACCAGGATCTTCGGTGCTGACGGAGTTGACTATTCTGCCGAGGCCAAGAGAAAAATAGCTCTGTACGAGAAGCTAGGCTTCAACAAGCTGACCATCAACGTCGCCAAGACCCACCTCTCGATATCACACAACCCGAATTTAAAGGGTGTGCCAAAAAACTTCAAATTGGCAGTTAGAGACGTGAGAGCTTCAGTTGGAGCGGGTTTCCTCTACCCGATATGCGGGGCCATGTCTACCATGCCAGGCTTGCCATCTCACCCAGCCTTCATGGATGTGGATGTCGATCTAGAGACTGAAAATATCAAGGGACTCTTTTGAGTTCCCATCTTTTTATCTTTTTTTGTAGCAGACATCATTTTCACCGTTTTCTCTCGCCAGATCGACGAAGAGATTCTCGGCTCTAGATCTATGCTGAGTTGATATGATAAGCCTCATTGGTGGTGTGGATATCTGTGGTGATCCGACCTTAATCTCGTTCCCCTGTTCGGGGAATTTGAGACAAAAATACTCTATCCCCTCACGTAACAAGGAAATGAGGAAGACAGCATCTATCATACCGGATGCCTATGGAGGGATGGGATTGATATCTGACAGGCAGGTCAAATTCATCATAGAGTCTGAGGATCTTGAGCTGGTACTGACATTTTTGCGAGATCGCAAAAATAATATTGCCCCAAAGTCCTGTTCGGGAATAGTGTTAAGTACTCTAAATTGAATAAAATTTTATGACCGTCCAACAGACAAACGAGAGGGGAATGTCTCGGACCGAAAGATTGAGGGAAAGGCATTTTTCTTTAATCTCCGATCCCGAGCTTTCTATTGAAAGGGCGAGGTATGTCACAGAAAGCTACAAGGAGACTGAAGGTGAGCCGGAGATAATTCGACGGGCAAAGGCCCTTCAGAACGTTTTAGCCAAAATTACAGTAAATATCTGGCCGGATGAGCTCATAGTGGGGAGCTATAATGGAAAAGAGCTCGGAGGAGCGTTTTATCCAGATGCCAATTCTCGTTTGTCGATAGAGATAGAGAATGATCTCATTTGGCAGCGGCAGCAGGACCCCTTTTCTCTATCGTCTGCGGATTTGATGGAGGTCAAAGAGGATATCATACCATATTGGCGTGGGAATACTTTGGAGGACTATGCTAGAAAATCCTTGTCTAACGAATTGAACGACAGATTGAACCAGCTCGGTGTCGGCATGATCTTCACAGAGGTACAGGGCATTGGCCACATCGTCCTGAACTATCAGAAGGTACTGAGGGTTGGACTAAATGGAGTTATAAAAGAGGCCGATGAGTATCTATCCAGGTTAGGGGAGAGAGGTGATAAGAAGAGAAATTTCTACGAAGCGACGAAGATGGCCTGTCGAGCGGTGATCGATTTTGCGGCTAGATATGCGGAAAAAGCCCAAGATCTCATGCGAGAGGAGAAAGATGAGACAAGAAGAAAAGAACTGGAAAAAATAGCTCTTATCTGCCGAAGGGTACCAGTTGACCCAGCTGAGACCTTTTATGAGGCGCTTCAGTCGATCTATTTTGTCAACATCGCTGCCAGAATAGAGGATTACGAGGCGAGCATCTCTATCGGGAGGGTGGATCAACTCCTTTATCCCTATTACAAAAGAGATTCAGCGGATAAACTTTCCAGGGAAGAGGCACAGACCCTCCTGGAGTGCTTCTACCTGAAACTTAGCTCTATAACCCTTCTCATCGACGACCTTGCCGAAATGGCATTTGGGGGATACACGACCTGGACCAATGCCGTAGTGGGAGGGATTGACGAAAACGGCGATGACGGCACCAACGAAGTTTCGCTCCTAGCCCTCGATGCAAGAGAGCACATCTGTCTTCACCAACCCAATTTTGGAGTGAGGATACATAAAGGCACCGACCCCATGTTTTTCGATAGGGTATCCCAATCCTTAGCAACTGGGAAGGGTAAACTTCAAGTATTTAACGATGAAGTAATAATACCGCTCTTTGAAGAACAGGGTATTACCCACGAGGATGCGATTAATTATGGCGTGATAGGGTGCGTTGAACTTGGTAGTGTTCCAGGCAAAAGTTTTAATTCGGCTGATGCCGCCCTCCTCGACCTTCCCTACTGCCTCGCGCTCGCCCTAAACCGTGGGAGAAATCATATTCTCTCTCCGTTCAGAGGGGGAGAACAGATGGGGCCAGAAACCAAAGATCCCAGAGAGTTTAAATCCATTGATGACGTTATAGATGCCTTCAGAGAGCAGCTGAACTATTTAGTTGCTATGACCGCTGAAGGCTTGAAAGGATTCGCCAAAGCTTATGCAGAGTACCGACCTTTTCCTTTCATCTCCAGCATCACTGAAGATTGCCTGGGGGAAGGAAAGGACGTAACGTGGGGCGGAGCAAAATATAACTTTACCAGCATTCAGGGGGTCGGGTTGGCCAACGTGGCGGACTCCTTGGCAGCGATTGAAAAATTGGTCTTTAAAGAGAAAAAAATTACCATGGGTGAGTTGTTGGACGCGATAGAGGAGGACTTCGAAGGTTGTGAACCATTGAGGCAGATACTCGTAAACAGTGGTCCAAAATACGGAAATGACGACGATAACGTGGATAAATATGTAAAAAGGGCAGTTCAAATTTTCTCCGATGCTTGGGAGGGCCATAACCCGGATTATCGCGGTGGAAAGTACATAATCGGGCTTTACGCCGCCACAACTAATGTGGCATTTGGTATAGGGGATCCGGCTTTTCCCAGCGGTAGAAGGTATGGAGAACCCCTCTCCGTTGGAATATCGCCAGCTCAGGGGATGAATACATCCGGGCCAACCGCTGCTCTCAAATCTGCGGCAAAGATAGATTATAAACTGGTGGGCAATGGAGGTGCAGTGAATCTAAAGTTCAATCCCAGCAGCTTCAGAGGAGAAGACGGGATAAAGAGATTTTCTTCCCTTCTAAGGGGTTATTTTGAGCTGGGCGGGATTCATTTGCAGTGTAATATGGTGGATAGAAAAACCCTTCTAGCGGCAAAGGAGAGGCCAGATGAACATAGGGATTTAATAGTGAGGCCTGCCGGTTACTCAGTCTACTTCGTTCAGTTGGCTCCATTGGCTCAAGACGATATAATCAGCCGAACGGAATACCAAGAGGGTGAAACGTAGGAATCTATATCTTGCGCGCGATCTCAGCCCCCTCATGGATGGCGTCCAGCGCTTTTCTGGGTTCAGAGGCGTCTCCGATTATGTGCAGGTTAGGGATTTTGTCGGATAATTCGTCGTACAGCTTTCTGTCGGATCTCGTCCCGACCGCGAGCACGATCGCTTCTCCCTCGATAAATGCTTTTCTACTGCCTTCCTCGACCATTAGTCCGCCCTCAACGATTTCGACCACCTTCGACCCCGTTCTGATATTCACGCCCTTTTGTCTCAGCCTCTCCCTTATGATCCACCTTATGCTTCTTCCGATGTCCACTCCAACCTTCTCCAGCATCTCCACGATCGTCACTTTCTTGCCTTTTTCCGTCAGATAGAGGGCGACGTCGCAGCCTATCCCGCCCCCGCCTATTATCAATATGTTCCCACCCACCTCTCTTCCATTTAGCACATCGAACGCGGTGATCACGTTTTCTCCATCCACCCCTGATATATCAGGAATGATCGGCGAGGCCCCCGTAGCCGCGATCACAACATCCGGGCTCTCTTTAAGTATCGCATACGAGGTGGCCTCATTTTTGAGCTCAATCCTCACGTTTTTCAGTTGGCTCTCATAATACCTCAGTATGTTTGCAAACTCCCCCATCTCTGTACACGAGGTGATCAGGTTGATCTGCCCCCCGAGCCTATCGCTCTTTTCGTAGAGATGGACATCATGCCCTATTAAAGAGGCGATCCTCGCCGCCTCCATGCCAGCTGGCCCCCCGCCCACTATAACCACCTTTTTTGGTTTTTCCGTCTTTTCGATTTTATACTCTTCTTCTCTTCCAACCTCCGGGTTCACGAGACAGGTGACCGGCGTCCCCTCAAGGACGTTGTCGAAACACCGATTGCATGCGATGCACATCCTAATCTCGTCATAGTGCCCTTCCTTCGACTTTTTTGGCAATTCGGGGTCGGCTATGAGCGGTCTACCCATCGCGACCAAATCGGCATTCCCTCCCTCTAGTATATTCTCAGCGAGCACGGGATCATTGATCCTGTGAGATGCGATGACCGGTATATCTACAACATCCTTTATCCCCTTCGCCAAATGGACAAACCCTCCTCTTGGGACCATCATAGACATTTGATCGATTCTGGATTCGTGCCATCCGACATTTACGTTGAGACCGTCGACCCCCAAGCTTTCCAATGTTTTTGCGATGATCTTCTGCTCATTCTGTGTATTTCCACCATCAATGAATTCATGGCCCGATATCCTGCATAGGAGAGGATATTTGCCAACTTTCTCCCTCGTCTTCTCGATTATCTCCGATAAAAATCGCATTCTGTTCTCGAGGCCTCCTCCATACTGATCCCTTCTCCTGTTCGTGCTCGGAGAGAGAAACTGGGAGATCAGATACCCGGTCGAGGCGATTATCTCGACACAATCGAACCCAGCCCTTTTGGTCCTCAAAGCACCATCCGCGAACTCGTCTTCAATTTTTTCTATCTCGGGGATGGTCAGGGGTCTCGGTTTTTGTCGGGTGAATATCGGCGGGGCTATACCCGAGGCCGAAACGATATCCTCTTTTGGAAGGAATGAATATCTCCCAGGATGCCATAATTGTAGCCCTGCACCCGCTCCGTGCGCCTGGATCGCTTTTGCAAGTTCTCTCAATTCCGGTATAAATTCGTCGGCATAAGCGTTGATATAACTGGGCTCGTTCTCGTCGATGGCTGTTGGTCCTACCATGATCAACCCCACACCCCCCTTTGCTCTCTCAGCGTAGAACTCCCTCAGCTGTTTAGGCCCAAAGAAACAGGCTATCGTAGGCATCACGATCCTATTTCTAAGCTCCATCTCTCCTATTTTAATTGGTTCGAACAAAATACCCATTTTATCGTCATGACAAAAATGATGTCTCGATATAAACTTTTTGATAGGATGCGATACGATCGCGACCATCATAAGGATCTGGTATTTTATATCCGCTCACATGGAGATTTAGGCGGTGAGTTCCACATCACCCTCAAGAAACTTTCTCACCAGAGAATTAAACTCGCGGGGTTTCTCGAGCATCACCATATGGCCCACACCTTCTATCACTGCCAGCCTCGAATTTCTTATCCGTTCACTCAGATAATTGGAGTACTTTTTTGGAGTCATTACGTCTTCACTTCCACAGATTATTAAAGTTTCGTTCTTTATCTTGCCGACCTCCTCCATAAGATTAAATTTATCACATATCTCAAAATCTCTGCGGAGGATTTCTCTACCACAGTTACGGATGTCTTCTTTTGCCTTATTTACCATAGAATGGTCGCTCTTTTCAACGAATATGAAATTCTCCATAAGATCTGGCACCCCATCAAAATTATCTCGAATCAGATCAAAGATGAGGGGGGACACCCTCAATTTCGCCCCAGTTGAAACCAGTATCAACTTTTCGATCTTTTCGCCATGTTCGAGGGCGTATTTTTGGACGATCGCCCCTCCCATAGAATGCCCAGCGATGGAAGGCGTAGAGTCGCATAAGTCGATGATTGAATTTAAATCCTCTATGTATGTACCCATCGTTGGAAGACTCTTACTTGATTCTCCGTGCCCAGTTAAATCAACGGATATGATCCTGAAGCCATCCTTCAGGTCTTTCTGAGCGTTCCAAGAATTTTTACTCTCGCCCGATCCGTGGATGAAGACGACGTTCTCTCCCCGCCCATCGAAGCTATAAGAAATCTTTCTATCTCCGACGTGTAAAAAGGGCATTAACCTACCTCGCCGCAATAAAGACGAGAAACACCGCAGAAGAAATTTGCTGGAAAGGGCATCAGCTCACACCTATCTTCTTACCCTTGGTCTCCTCGGGTTCTTTCAGATTGAATACGATATCAAGGACACCGTTCTTGTACGACGCTTTCGCGCTGTCCGGGTCTATCGGTCTGCTTAACCTCAACTCCTTCTCATATTCGATTTCTTCGCCTTTAGCCCTGATGGAAATGGTGCTCTCCGTGACATTCAGCTCTATATCCTCCTTTGAAATCCCGGGCATCTCAGCTGTTACCGTTAGCTGGTTATGCTCCTCGTCCACCATAGTGCTCGTGTAGGGCTCTCTTAACCCCGGGTGCAGAGTTCCACCAGTTATCGGTTTCACGTTTCCGAATTGCTGGACTTTGGGCACGCCGTCGGGCCCCATCTCCATCGAGAAGCCATAGACCAGGGGTTTACCCCTCTCTGGTATATCTTCCAGGCTTTTTAGCATCCTGTTTATCATCCTCTCCATCTCTTCGAACTCCTTATCGAAGTCTCCCCATATATCGAACGGTCTTCTACGCCACCACATTGATACCATCTCCTTACTCAATATATTAGAGGAATTAATCTATTTAAAATTTGCTTTTTTGGTGCTGCGCTTCTCGTCATACTCGGGCCAGTTACGGCAATCTTCAAAATCGCCCCATCTCCCAGACATGGTCTATCCCAAAGATGCAAAGAGTTACCATGACAAAAAGCTATCTGCCTCCAAGTGAACATCTCAGAAGTTTTTATATGGCACCTATCTACAATCTACAATTCCACTAGGGTACTCCTCCAAATTTAAACCATTTATTTGAGATCTCGGGATTTAAGGAGTGAAGAGATCTTCTTTTCCAAATAGGAAACGAGAGAGAAGAGGAAA
>JGI24023J19991_10004078_pt1 | contig 10056 bp, 10 predicted proteins | sample Cruoilmetagenom1_FD_19991 | JGI IMG/M metagenome (IMG submission 19991)
TATCATTCATAAAATTCATAGTCTCTGGCCGAATTCGAGCTCCAAAGTCAAATTCATCCACTGGGGTTTCATTCTTAATTATTAAACATTTTGCCTGACTTGTTGATTTCTGAAGACGCTATTTCACATTTCTCAAATTTGGCAAGGTAACGACAAGCTGAATTGCTTCGCAGTAACCCGGAATACAATCTCTAATTCATAGTTATAATTCTAACCTTTTAAAACATCGAAGTCTATTCCAGCGCCATGTTAAATTTCAATGTTAATAAATTAAACTGAAAATAAAAATGTGCCGCAGGCCAAGGAGCTCAGCGACGACGCATATATTCGCCGTTATAGGATTTAAACCGGGAATTCTAAAAAAAATATACAGGAATAATCCTATAAACTTTCAGTAATCAAAATAATTTCTTTTTTACCGTTGATCAATATGAAAGAGTCTTAAAGATTCAGTTTGTAGTATGAAAAGAATAGTGGGGAAGTACTAACCCCAGAACAAAATATTAAAAATATTTAAAATCGATTAAGTAAGAAAATCTTGTAACAGTTTGAACCATTAAAAAAATACGGGTTAGTAAATACAGTATTAAAAAAGTAATTATTTAACCAGCTTTCTGAGTGCTGATTAGGTTTATTTCCTATAACGTTTTGCGAATATATGACGTTTTTATTTTTATGAATTTTAAATCATTTGCACTTTGCAAAAAAAACATAATTGTAAATTTAACATATCATATTCAATAGTTTTATCTTCATCTTACAATAATTACAGAAAAGCGCAATTACTTTATTATTTTTCATGGTTTTGAAGTAAAAATACATTTTCCCTCATATATAACAATAGAAAACATTTGTTTTCTTTTATTTGAATAAATAAAAAGGATTGAACTATGGAATTAGAGAATTTTCTTATTACAACAGGTAAAGTACCAAACAAGCAGAAAAAATACTATCTAATCTGGATTTCAAAATACACTACTTATAAAAAAATAAATATACAAAATTCTGATCAGGATTATCTTGATTTTTTATCTGAGAAATACCAGGAATGGCAAATTATTCAGGCACAAAAAGCAATTAATCTATACAAATATTACCTAAATTCACAGACAAATAAAAAAGATAAATTAGTAGTATCAGCACCTGATTCATGGGATATTGTAGAAGAAAAAATAAAAGAAAGCTGTAAAATCCAGTACAAATCTTATAGTACAGAAAAATCATACCTGCACTGGACAAGAACTTTCAGAAAATATTTAAACAATAAAAAACCCGAAACTGTGTCCGAACTTGATGTAAAAAACTTTCTTACATATCTTGCAGTGCAGAAAGGATTAGCGGCCTCTACTCAAAAGCAGTCATTCATTGCCCTTTTGTTTCTTTTTAGAAATGTATTATTTAAGGAAATTACAAATCTAAATGGTGTTATTAGATCAACTCAACATAANAAGCTTCCTTTAGTACTTGCACAGGAAGAAATTGTATTAATTCTGGATCAAATGGATGGAATTTATAAAATAATGGTAGAAATAATATATGGNGGGGGACTTAGACTCTCAGAATGCTTATCACTTCGGGTCAGAGATATAGATTTCCATAGACAGTGTCTATCCATAAGATCAGGAAAGGGCAATAAGGATCGTCAGACATTACTTCCAAATGCTGTAATTCCAGCATTGAAAAAACATCTATTAGGAATAAGGAAGTTTTATGAAAGTGATCAAAAAAACAATATTCCGGGAGTTCAGTTACCTCATGCTTTAGATAGGAAATATCTAAATGCAGGAAAAGAGTGGGGATGGTTTTGGGTTTTTCCTTCAAAAAAACTCTCTTGTGATCCAAGGGAGAATATTATTCGCAGACATCATCTATATCCATCTACACTGCAAAAGGCTTTTCATTCATCTGTTTTATCCGCAAAAATAACTAAAAATGCATCGATTCATACTTTACGCCATAGTTTTGCAACTCATTTAATTGAAAATGGATACGATATACGTACTGTCCAGGAATTATTAGGACATTCCGATATTAGAACAACAATGATTTATACCCATATTGCCAAAAAAAATAAACTGGGTGTTGTTAGTCCTTTTGATAATCTCTCTCCCAAATAAAATATTACTTCTAATATCCTTATAAAAATATTCTGATTATAAAAACAGTAGAAAACTATTGTTCTTACTCTTACTGCATAACTAAATGGAAAACTATTGATTAGATTATTAAATAGAAAAATTAAGCTAAAACATCGAAAAATAAAAAAATAAGAGGGTGGTGGAAGACACGCCCACCGCCCCCAGCTGAGGTACGAAGATGGGAAAAGGGAGGTGGAAACAGCGTGGCTGGAGACAGGGGGAGGATTTTATGAAGGTAAAACTTCTTGATTATCTAACAACCTGTTCAACTGAAATCTCCCCCTTCCATAATTATCTTACTCCTCTCTCGCAAAGCACTAACATAGATCTTCACATAGATCTGATACTGGCTATATTTTATTGACGAAATCCAGGATCTAACTTATAGTCAACATATAAATCTCCGAGTCTTTATTCCTTAGATTTGTTTTATACAGATTATGGAATTCTGACCGTGAATACTTATGTCTTGTGACATAAGTATTCAAGGGTAGTACAGGAAACAGTGCTGCCTCCCGTGTTTGGAAAGGAGGATAATATGAAAAAAAATAAATTTCTATTATTCATTTTAATAATCTCATCTTTATACACTTTCAATTCCTTTGCAGAAGGTCAGTTTGAAAATCAGCAGCGACTAAAACTGGCAACTACTACAAGTACAGAAAACACAGGCTTACTGGATATTCTTATCCCGGCATTTACAGATTCAACTGGAATAGAAGTAGATGTTATTGCAGTAGGTACAGGGAAAGCTATCGCTCTTGGTGAAAATGGTGATGTGGATATAATTATGGTTCATGCCAGAAGCAGGGAAGATAACTTTGTTGCTGAAGGTTATGGTGTTAATAGAAGAGACCTGATGTATAACGACTTTGTTATTTTAGGGCCACCTAATGATCCGGCCGGTATTGCCGACACTTACAGCGCTTCAGATGCCCTTGAGAAAATTAGTAAGTTTGAAGCTGATTTTATTTCCAGAGGTGATGATTCCGGAACTCATACAAGAGAAAAAGAATTATGGACTGCTGCAGGAATAACACCATCCGGAACATGGTACAAGGAAGCTGGCCAGGGTATGGGTGCTGTAATAACTATGACCAATGATCTTGAAGGTTACACTCTGTCAGACAGAGGAACTTATCTGTCGATGAAGGACAAAATAGACCTTATAGTTTTTGTTGAAGGAGATGATAAGTTGTTTAATCCCTATGGAATAATTGCCGTAAACCCAGCTCTCCATGAGCATACAAACTACGAAGGTGCTATGAAATTGATTACTTTTCTAACTTCCATAAAGGGTCAGAATATAATTGGAAACTTCAGAAAAAATGGAGAACAGTTGTTCTACCCCGATGTAATTAAGTAAAAGGGATTTTAAAGAACTGATGGTTTTTATAAAAGCATTAACGCTGATTTTATCAGCAGACAGAGAGGTTATTTTTATTTCAATGACCTCTCTAAGTATGGCTGTAACATCAACTATTGTAGCAACAATTCCCGCACTTCTCCTGGGAACAACCTTGAGCATAAAGAAGTTCCCAGGAAAATCTATAATAATTATTATTCTAAACAGTTTGATGGCAATGCCTACAGTTGTAATTGGTCTTATGATCTATTCTCTAATTTCCAGATCCGGTCCATTGGGGCAGTTTGGACTTCTGTTTACACCCTGGGCAATTATTATCGGTCAGAGTGTTTTATCATTTCCAATAATTACTTCATTAGTCTATAGTGCTCTTTCTAAAATAAGTATCGAATTGACCGAAACTTTGGATACTTTTGAAACTGGTAAATTTAAAAAACTTTATATGATTTTTCGGGAATCAAGAATTGCAGTACTTTCTGCAATTCTATCCGGTTTTGGAAGAGTAATTGGAGAGGTTGGTGTTTCGATGATGCTTGGTGGAAATATCCGGTGGTTTACAAGAACTATTACAACAACTATTGCATTGGAAACAAGTAAAGGAGAATTTGAACTGGCTCTGGCTCTGGGTCTTATACTTATTTTTATTTCTTTTACTGTAAATGCTGTTCTTCATTTGGGAGTAGTGAGCCATGAATAATCCTTTTGTAACCATGACTAACCTTGGATTTTCCTATGACAGCAATGAGGTATTATCAATTGAGAAGCTTACTATAAGAAAAAGCCTTACTACTGTTTTTCTTGGATCTAATGGGTCTGGAAAAACTACAATATTAAAAATACTCAGCGGCCTCATTTCTCCTGACCGGGGATCAATCAATAAAAACCTTTTAGATCTTTTAAAGGATACAGTTATAGTTCACCAGGTGCCTTATCTTTTTACAGGTTCAGTAAAATATAATATGGATTTTGTTCTAAAAAATAGAAATATACCTGCAGAAAAGCGTTTGGGAATTATTCAGGAAGTTTTTAAGAAACTTGATTTACTACACCTTTTACAAAGAAAAACTTCCGGGCTTTCGGGTGGGGAAAAACACAGGCTTGCAATTGCCAGAGCTATTGCTGTCGATCCTGAAATCCTTATTCTGGATGAACCCTTTGCTCATATAGATACAGAATCACGAATACTAATAGAAGAGCTTATCTGTCAAAGATCAGAAACCGGAAAAACTACAATTCTAAGTACCCACAATATATCATCTGCATATAGATTGGCAGACAAAATAATTTATCTTGAAAATGGAAAAATTAAAGAACCTGAGTATAATTTTCTTAAAGGAATAGTCTCTGGAAGAGATGATCATTTTTGCAGTTTCCTTTCAGGTACATCAGGGGAAAAAATGACCATCCTTGCTCCTGTATCTAATGCAAATTATAAAGCAGCAGTTATTCCTTACAGTGATATTTTCCTGTCAAAAGATAAAATTGAAACCAGTGCACAAAACCAGTTTTTTGGTAAAATTATAAAATTAAGAAAAACAGGCAGTCAATATTTTGTTACTATTGACTGCGGTGTAGAGATAAGAGCTGTTGTTACAGATTTGTCTGTTAAAGAATTTAAGCTTAAAGAGAATATGAATATATATGTTAATTTTAAAGCAAGCGCCGTAAGGCTATACTAGGCCCTTCGGCCATTTCGATACGCTGCTTTGCAGCTACTCAATGACCGATAGAGCATGAAAGTATAAAGATTGAAGGATACCAGGAGTACTGATGATAACAATAGATAAGGCAATGGAAATTATTAAAGAACAGAAAGTTAACTGGTCTGTAGAGAAAGTGAATCTAATAGATGCTTTGGGAAGAATTATGGTTAAGGGTATTACAAGCCCCCTGGATTCTCCTCCCTTTGCAAAAGCAGCTATGGATGGTTTTGCGATAAATTCCAATGACAATTCCGAAAAATATAAAATACTGGAAATTATTGGAGCCGGAGACACTCCATCAGAAATTATTATTAAGGGTACTTGTTCCAAGATAATGACAGGGGCAATGATGCCGGAAGGTGCAGATAAAATAATAAGGGTTGAGTTTGCAAATGAAATAGATGGTTTTGCAGTCCCCCATACTCCGGAACCTGCAGGAAACGTAATTGCAAAAGCAGAGAATTTAAAAATAGGCGATTTGGTTTTAAAACCAGGCGTGCTGAAAGCCAAAGATATTGGAATTATTGCAAGCCTGGGTTTTCCACAGGTAGATGTTTCCAAAAGACCTGTTGTAGGTGTTCTTACTACTGGTTCCGAATTGAAAAATCCAGGAGAAAAACTGGGACCCGGACAAATTTACAATAGTAATGGTTTACAGATGTCTGCTCAAATTGCTGCAGCCGGATGTATTCCCAAATACTATGGAATAATAGCAGATGACCGAAAAGTATTATCTAATACTGTGGCTAAGGCTTTTAAAGAATGTGATATAGTTCTCCTTTCCGGAGGAGTGTCCAAAGGTGATTACGATTATGTTCCGGAAGTACTTGAAGAGAATGGAATGACTACTTTGTTTCACAGAGTTGCAATTAAACCCGGTCGACCTCTGCTCTTTGGAAGAAAAGAGGATAAGTTTGTTTTCGGCTTACCTGGAAACCCTGTTTCAACCTTTGTTACATTTGAAGTTTTTGTCAAATCGCTTATCTATCATCTGGCAGGGTTGGAATATACTCCAACTTTGTATCAGGGAAAGTTAGCTAAAAAAGTTAAACGGAGAGATACAGAAAGGACAGAATTTCATCCAGTCATAATTCGTGGAGATTGTATTGAACCTATAAAATACCTGGGATCATCTCATTTAAATGCCATGGCAGAAGCTAATGGGATGATAACTATCCCCAATGGGATTTCTGAATTTGCAGAAGGAGAAATTATAAGTGTTAGATCAATTTAATAGGGAAATACACTATCTTAGAATTTCTATTACAGATAAGTGTAACCTTCGCTGTACTTACTGTATGCCGGAAGAAGGAATTCCCTTTAAACCGCATAGTGCAATAATGAGCTTTGAAGAAATTGTAAAAGTTGTAGANGCTGCAGCAGAACTTGGTATTAATAAGATACGTTTGACTGGTGGGGAACCACTGGTAAGAANAGATGTAGTAGAACTTGTTCGTATGATAAAATCTATTGATGGGATTGAACATCTGGGCATGACAACAAACGGTGTTCTTTTAGATAAGCTTGCACAACCTTTAAGGGATGCAGGTATGGATAGTGTAAATATTTCTATGGATACTCTGAATCCCGAAAGATACAAAAAGATAACAAGAATAGGAGATATTTCCTTTACACTTAGAGGAATTGATGCTGCAATTGCAGCCGGATTTGATAAGATAAAAATAAATGTAGTTGTTATGGAAAATACTCCTGATAATGAAATTAAGGATATGGAAAATTTCTGCAATGATAAAGGTCTGATACTTCAATTAATAAATCATTATGATCTCTCAGCAGAGAAAAAGAATAACTACAAATTTGACAGACCACCCAAATGTGCAATTTGTAACAGAATAAGACTTACTGCTGATGGAATTCTCAAGCCATGTCTCCATTCCAATCAGGAAATTTCGGTTAATCCGGATGATATAATATCTTCACTTAAACAAACTATTTTAGACAAGCCGGAAAACGGATCAGTATGTACAAACAGAAGTATGATTGAGATAGGAGGTTAAAATGGAATTTTCGCATTTAGATAAAGAAGGTAATGCAGTTATGGTAGATGTTTCTGCAAAACCTATGGTACGGAGAACAGCAAGGGCAGAAGGGAAAATATTTTTAAGTCCAGACACGATAAAACTCATAAAAGAAAAGCTTATAAAAAAAGGAGATGTTTTAACTGTTGCAAAAATTGCCGGAATTAGTGCAGGTAAAAAAACATCAGACCTTATTCCGCTTTGTCATAACATCTCCATTGATCAGATTAGTGTGGAATTGGAAATACAGGATACTTTTATACTAATTACTGCAGGTTCAGTCTGCACAGATAAAACAGGAATTGAAATGGAAGCACTGACTGCTGTTTCTGTTGCAGCACTTACTGTTTATGATATGTGCAAGGCTGTGGATAAGAAAATGGAAATAGGAGACATAAAACTTCTTGAAAAATTTAAGGAGACAATATGAGAAAAAAATTTAAAATTCTGTCTTTAAATATATCAGAAAAAAAAGGGGAACAAAAAATTCCTGTTAAAAAAGCCGTTTTAAGAATAGATCATGGAATAATTGGGGATGCCCATGCTGGTAACTGGCACCGTCAAATTTCGCTTTTGGCAAATGAGGATATTGAATCCATGAGGGGAAATGGTATAGATCTTGATTATGGTGACTTTGCAGAAAACATAACAACAGAAGGTGTTATTCTCCATAAACTTCCCATTGGAACCAGACTAAATATTGATAGTACAGTACTTGAAATAACACAAATTGGAAAAGAATGTCATCATGGGTGTGCAATCTATGCTGCTGTTGGGGACTGTGTAATGCCCAGAAGGGGTGTTTTTGCAAAAGTAATTGAACAGGGGGAAATTAGTAATGAAAGCAGCTGTTATTACAATATCTGACAGAGCATCAAAGGGTATATACGAAGATTTATCAGGGCCGGAAATTGAAAAGATTCTGAACGAACTGGTTCCAGGCTGTGAAGTTAATAAAACTATTGTTCCAGACGAAGAAATGGATATTCTTAAGGCTATGCAATCTTTTAAGGGATACGATTTTATTTTGACAACAGGAGGAACTGGTATTGGTCCAAGAGATGTAACTCCAAATATCACAGAGGAATACTGTGACAGGGAGCTTCCTGGCATATCAGAAACACTTCGTGCTGAGTCTCTTAAAGAAACAAATTCCGCAATGCTCTCCAGGGGATACTCCGGAATGAAAGATAATACAATTATTGTCAATTTCCCGGGTTCAGTTAAGGCAGTAAGACTTTGTACAAGAGTAATTGCACCAGTTATGATTCATGCTGTTAAAATGATTAAAGGAGAAGGACACTGAGTTAAATATCAGATATACCAGTAAATATCTAAAATTTTTAGTGTTAATTTCATTAACTTGGGTTACAATTGAAGTAATAGATTCTATGCAGGAGGAATTTTTATGAAAAAACTAATTTTATTTGGAATTATAATTCTGATGGTTATTCCAGGAGCCTTTGCACAATTTAGAATTGATTTGGCTATTGATGTACCAGTAAAAATTGGAATTTCTGTTTCTGACCTGGAAGGTGATTCAACAAATGAATCTATAGATGTACTGGAATTTGGAACATTCCCTGTTCCAGAAGCTCTGTTTGCATATCAAACATCTCTTGGACCAGTCAAAGTTGGAGGAGGGCTTAGGGTATTCTCTCTAATCCTCGAAAGTATTGCGTGGCCCCACATCTATTCAGAAATTGATTTATCTCCCATTGTTATTAATGCAGGCATTGGTGGAGGTGCATTCATGATGTTTGGATTGTATAATGATGTAAACACAGCAAATCTTTTTATACCGGACATGCATATTGCATACAAATTTGGAGATACCTTCAGACTGGGAATTGGAGCCATGGGTTTTACAGGTAGTGATATATATTCTGATGCTTTCCCTTATATGATCTATCTGACTGGCCGCTTCTCCCTTTTATTTGATAAATAAACTTAAGTTAACCAACCCAGCCCTGGGTTGGTTTAAGCAATTATGATTGTATAGAATTGATTTTAATTCCTAATAAGTATACTTTTACTGTATGAGTTTATCTTCCTTACAACTGGATGCATTCCTGGCAGCGGCAAAATCTCTTAATTTCTCCAGAGCTGCAGAATCCCTGTTTATTACCCAATCTGCACTGTCCCAGCGTATAAAAAACCTGGAATTGACAATGGGTGCAACTTTATTTATAAGAGACCCTTCCCAGATTAAGATAACAGAAATTGGTGAGAAACTGCTTAGATATTGTCAGACTAAAGATTCAATGGAAGACGAACTGTTATTAAACCTCACTTCCAAAGAAGGTGGAGAACTGGCTGGTATAGTTAGGATAGGAGCCTTTTCATCGGTTCTTAGGTCTGTAGTAATACCCTCTATGAGTTCCCTTCTACGGAAAAATCCCAAAATTCAATGTGATTTTATTCATCAGGAAACCCCTGCTCTCCCAACATTATTGGATAGATCCGAATGTGACTTTATTATTCTGGATTACCCTATGGAGTCTCCACTAATAGAAAAACATATACTCGGCTATGAAGAATATATTGTAATTGAGAGTCAGGAATACTCATGTCCTGAAAATATATACCTGGACAATTCTCCTAATGATACTGCAACAGAACATTTTTTTAATGCCCAGAATGGAATAATACCAAAATATGAGAGACGATTTATGGGTGAAACATATGGAATAATTGCAGGTGTAGAAGCCGGACTGGGGAGATCAGTTATGCCCTTACATCTTTTGTCCGGAAGACCCCATCTAAAAAAAGTGGAGGGATTTAAGCTATACAAAAGAGAAATTACCCTC
>JGI24023J19991_10004079_pt1 | contig 10055 bp, 10 predicted proteins | sample Cruoilmetagenom1_FD_19991 | JGI IMG/M metagenome (IMG submission 19991)
GCAATCCGAGACGGTGGAACTTATCCAAGAGCCTTTCAAAGAGGCTGGTGCAAAAACGCGCGGACCGAAACACAATATTGGAGGAGATCTCAATCTGGCTTAAATACCAGTTATGTTCTAGGAATTTGGATCGTGTTGAGTACTTTCCTTTGTCGAATTTGAAGAAAATATTCATCCAGTANTTAATTCTGTTCAGGACGGCCCGGCCATCAAGAGACTGGGNGGNCTTTTGGAGGGCTTCAGGGTCGTCAATTTCCACAAAGGCATTTTCTTTGAGTNTGTATTTGAGGCCTTGTTTATCGAGCTGTAGTTGAATGGCATTGCACTGATTATATTGGGCACTTTTGCTTTGGCAGGGATTATTTATGTTCTGCTAGATAAAAACCATCTGAAAACTAAAGAAAACCGACCCTCGATTTTCGACATCTGACGTTCAGGAATGGGGGGACAGACCCCGTTTATTTTCGTTTGCTGACAACAGGTTTTTTCTTCGGTCGTCCGGCTTTCCCCCGAGTAACGCGACGCGCGAGCATTTCACTTAGGGAACTTCCAAAAAATAATCTACGCATCCTGTTTGCCCTTTTGCCCGACTTCTACGTCGTGATAACAGGCAGATAGCTCACTATGCACCTGCTATCACGCCTTGAAGACGAACAAAAGTTCTGCACGATATGCGTATATTATTTTCTTCCAGTTCCCTTATTTCGTCGGACAATCAAATTGAACCTGAGGCAAAGTTCCCATGGGTTCCTTTTCTGATTTTATCAACTTCTCCTGGTTCCACGAAAACCACCGAACCTCAATAGCAAAACGTGGTCTGTCCCCCATTGAATGGAAGGGCAGGAAGCCCCCTCGAATATCTCGACGAAAGTCAATTAATCAAGAATGTCCCACCCATTCCCGGCTGAAATGAAGGCGTTTTGCAGTACGGGCCAGCCATATTCCCACCACCACCCCCAGGCAGTTGGCCGCCATGTCCGCCAGTGATAATGATCTTCCCGGTACGCAATGCTGCGCAAGCTCCAGGCCGATACCCAGTGGAATCATGCTGAGGGTCCCGACAAGGGCCGCTTTAGGTTTCAGGAAGGCGAAAAAGGGAAGGGCGGAAAGCCACAGGTAGGTCAGAGTGTGACACACCTTGTCCGCGTGGTTGAAATCATAAGGAAATTCTATCTTGGGGGAGAGGGACAGGTAAACAACCATTGCCACAGATGCGACCCAGAGTAACAGAATCGATTGACGTATGCGTGGTTTCAGAGGGTTCATGCTGATTTTTTAGGATTGCTTCAAGATGGCGGTTGTTTTAAAAAGATTGGTAGTCCCGCCACGGTCATAACCACTTTGTCGGCTGCCGCCGCCAGCTTCTGGTTCAGGGAGCCTGCCATATCTCGGTATTGCCTGCCCAGGGGGTGTTCCGGAACAATGCCGCTCCCCACTTCGTTGCTTACGATAATAACCGATTGATCACTTCGGGCCAGGGCTTCAATGAAGGCATTCTGGTATACCGGGACTTTTTCTTCTCCCTTTTTCAACAGAACATTGCTCAACCAGATGGTCATACAATCGATGAGGACGGCCTCCACGTCGGCGACGTCTGTTTCCAGGACTTGGGAAATTTCCAGGGGCTCTTCCCTTAACCGCCATTTAGGCCCTCGGACCTCCTTGTGCAGTCTCACCCGGTCTGCCATTTCTTCATCCATGACTTCAGCAGTTGCCAGAAAGATATAGGAATCGTAATGATTTTCAGTGTATTCGAGCGCCCAGGAACTTTTTCCGCTTCGGGCGCCGCCCAGAACGAGTAAGAGCTCTTTTTTGTTTGGATGGGTCATCAAAGTGTCAGTCCGCTGCCTTCTCTGGCTGCCTCGATTTTGATATCCGCCCGGTCTTTACCGGCAAGCTCCCGGCACTTCTTTTCGATCAGGGCTATGGCCTGGTCCGTTCTGGATGGTTCGTAGTGAAACAATATCAGATGCTTTACGCCGGCGTTGAGGGCCAGTTCCAGAGCCGTGCTGTAATCAGAATGCCCCCAGCCGCGGTGGGCTTCGATTTCCTCCGGGAGAAACTGAGCGTCGTGGACCAGAATATCCGCGTCACGGCAGAAAGGAACAAAATCTTCAATACGCTTTCCCCGCCAGATTTTCCGGGTCAGCTCATTGTCTGTGATAAACACGAAAGATTTGCCATCCTCCTCAAAACGGAATCCAAACCCCCCTTGGGGGTGTTGAAGGGCAACAGTGGTGATGGTCGTATTCTGAATTTTTAAGGGGCCGTAGCGCAACTGGTCAAGATAATGAATGTCGGCTTTTAAATCTTCAAAACGAATGGGGAAAAAACCATCTCCGATTCCGGAGTCAAAAATGGCGCGCAACCCTTTGATGCATCTGGGTGCGCCGTCTACGGCGATTCGGGTGGTGGGTTTGAAAACCGGGTCAAAGAAAGGGAACCCCTGGACGTGGTCCCAGTGCACGTGGGTCATTAACAGGTGAATGTCCACTGTTTCTCTGGTGTCCATCAGGTGATCCCCCAGGGGACGTATGCCGCTTCCCGCATCAATGACGACCGTCTCGCCGCAATTCAGTAGAATTTCAACGCAGCAGGTGTTTCCTCCGTAAACAAGGGTGTCCTTCCCCGGTGCTGCGATGGAACCCCTTGTTCCCCAGAATTTGATCTTCATGAAGTGTTCCCTAATTGTGACGTGTTAAAAAAACCTCTGATTTCTTCCGAGAGCCACGGTATATTTTTGTCGTGTTGGTGTCAATCCAAAAAAATGCAGCATGTTGGCGGTTCAATGTCGGTCTTTATGCGCTTTCATCTTCCTGGTAAATGGCGGCAAATACCTTGGCATCCGTAATGACCTGGGAAATCAGGCAGTATTCATTGGGTTGGTGGGCCGTATCCGGACAGGTGGACCATACCGCCGCGGGAAGGCCGGCTTCCCGGAAAAAAGCCGCCACCGTGCCGCCCCCGATCCCCATGGGCTTCGCCTCGCGTCCCGTGACGTTCATAACCGCCTTTTTCAACGCCACTACCACGGGCGCAGTCGCCGGGGTCGGCAAAGGCGCATCATGCCGGTGTTCGCTTTCCAGGTCCATATGGAGTGCCGATTCAGCCGCCACTCTTGAAACAATTTGTTGTGCGGTTTCAATGACCTCATCCACATTGTGTTCGGGCAGGATTCGGCAGTCCATGTAAAATGTTTCTTTTCCCGGAATGGTATTGACATTGGAAACATTGGCAAGAAATTTGGTCGGTTCAAAAGTGGAAACAGGTGGGCTGAAAAGGGGATTTGAAGATGCAAATTTTTCTTTGAGCTCTCCCAGGGCCACGATCAGTTTGGCTGCTCCCACCAGAGAGTTTTTCCCCTTATGGGGGGTGCTCGCATGGCATTGTCGGCCGTTTATGGTAAACTTCAGCCAGAGCATCGATTTTTCGGCGATTTCAATCATGGTGCCGTCCTCGTTTCCCGCATCGGGAACAATGATCAGATCCTCCGGACTGAAGATGTCGCCGTGGTGCTTTAACATATAGCTGAGCCCGTACCGGCTCCCGGTCTCTTCATCCGCCACGACAATCAGTCCGACGGACCGTTTCAATGCCTCTCCGGAATCCAGTACGGCTTTGAGCGCAAGACAGGCACTCACAAAACCATGCTGGTTGTCTTCGACGCCCCTGCCGATGATGCGGTCGCCATCCACCTGGATCTGGTAAGGGTCCGAATCCCACAGGGACAGGCTCCCCGGCGGCACAACATCCGCGTGGGCCAGAACCCACACCACTGGACCCTTTTGAATGCCCTCCCATCTGGCGATCAGGTTGGGGCGATACCCGTCCCGGGCCTTTTCATCGGGCGCGTGGATTTCTTGAATCATATCCGGTTTCATCTTGCGCAACAGTTGATGGATGAACGCCACCTTTTCATGTTCGCCGTCACCCCCGTTCAATGGCCCCAGGGCTACCCGTGCTGTCAGGTCCCGCTGAAGTTCAATGACCTCATCCCGGTAACCATCAATCATTTCATAGATATCTTTTGTTTTGTTCATGTGTTGGTTTCCTTATTTTGTGTTTCCAGGCCGGAGAGTCCCGCAATGGCCTCCATGACCTGCTCAAGGGTTTCATCGCTTGACGTTTGTTTTCCGTGATAAACAGGTTTGCCGAAAGAAACCGTTACGTGGGTTCTGAGGCCTTCCTTGCGGTAGTGAAATCCCACGGGGATGAGGGGCAACCTCAATCGTGAAATGATGAGTTTCAGGATACCGCCCTTTCCGGGGCCCATCCGGCCGGGATAGTAGGTGCCCTCGGGGAAAACCACCACGCCCTCTCCCTCTTTCAGAAAGTGAATTACGGCTCTGATGGCATCTCTGCTTTTGAGCGGCGTTTGTCGATTAAGCGGAAGGGCCCCCTGGAATTTCAGGAGTCGGCTGATGAGGGGATTTTCAAAGAGCTCGTGTTTGGCCACGTAATAGAGGGGCCGCGGGGTGGCAACGGCAATGAGGGGAATATCTTGCCAGCATTGGTGCTTCGGCAGCATCAGAAAGGCTTTTCCCCTTGGCAGGTATTCACTGCCGCGGGTTTCAAGCAGATAAAAAGGAGAAAAGGTGATACGGATAAGGGCCTTTGTTGCATCGCATACCCATCTTTTCCTTTCAAGCGCTAAAGCCCCGGGGATGTGTTTTTTAAGTTGATGGCCGATGATATTTCCTTTGGGTCAACATTTAGCGAAAAGGCCCGTCGGATTCCCCTGTTTTTTTCTCTTCTCGACGAACAACCCGGTTTATTCTTCTGTAGGTCAGCAAACCCCGGATGAGAATGACAGCGGCGATGGGCAGAAGTGCCCATCCCAGACCTATCACAATGGGGTGTTTCCAGAATTTGATAAAGACCAATGCCGCCGCAACCAGCGACAGAACGGTGCGAATGTAGGCCAGCAGTGTCCTGCGGTTGGCCAGTTCCGTGCGGTATCCTGCCAGGTGGTCGCGAATAAATAGTTCGGATTGTGGTGCTTGATTGATTTTATCGGCCTCCAATGGTATCCGTCCTTGCAATAGGGGATTTGCCGTGATTGGGAAATTTCTCATCCGATTTTTCATTCTGCCGAAATTAGTATGAAAAAAGAGATGGCGTGTCAAGGGGATATGAACCTTGACAGATTGCGCACACTTCTTTTAGAGTACCGGCTATGTGTTCATATCGATGTGAAACAGACGAGGTTGTGGTGCAGGCGCTTCGACCTTTTGGAACCTCTATTTTTACTGAGATGAGTGTTCCGGCCAATGCCCATGGCGCCGTTAATCTTTCCCAGGGATTCCCCGATTTTGACGGGCCGGAGGCCATACGCCACAAGGCGGCTGAGGCGATCAAGCGGGGCCCAAACCAATATGTTATCCTATGGTATCCCCGCGCTTCGGGAAGCCGTGGCGCGAAAAATGGAACGGTTTTATGGGGTGATGGTGGATACTGATGCGGCAATCACCGTGACCGGCGGCGCCACGGAAGGGTTGTGTGCAACGCTCTTGGGCATCCTGGAACCGGGCGATGAAGTGATTCTGCTGGAACCCAGTTATGAGACCTATGCGCCGGTGTCGGCCATCCCCTGTTCCTGCTTCTGGAACAACCGGAGCCGGGGAAAGGAATTGGTCAGGTTCTGTTTCTGTAAGAAAGATGAAACTTTCGATGAAGCCATAAAGAGACTCACGGCTTTCTTTGGGAGATGTTAGGCATACCAACTTTTTACTTTTATTAAGGATAAACTATGACAACCAAGGATAAAGACCGAACACCTGTGGCCCAGATTTTGGAGACCCAGTGTACAAAATGTAAGCTGCCCCTGACCCATGTGGTGGTTTTACACAACAGTGAGGGCTTTGTGGAGCGGGTTCAGTGCCGTACTTGCGGCAGTGAGCATAAATACCATCCGGATAAGAAGGTCAAGAAACCCGTAAAAAAGAAACGGGCGAGCGCGAAGTCCCGGAAACCGGATGCTGCAGCAATTTTCGAACAGCTGTCTGCGAAATTTCAGGACAAAAAGCCAGTTCCCTATACCATGCAGGGGTCCTATCAAACCGATGATGTGATCGACCACAAGACCTTCGGCAAAGGGATCATAACCGGGGTATCTTACCAGAAGATGGAAGTGGCTTTTTCCGATGCGTCCCGACTTTTGGTTTGCGATCGTTGAGTTAAGCTGTTAGCTTTTGGTTTTCCACCGGGTTGATTGGCGACAGGTCCTTTTCTAACCGATTATTTTTTTTCTGTCTCCTTTTTTATTTTAGCGGATCTCAGGAGATGCCTTTTCTGGAAGCTCAACACAGCCTTTCGCATGCGTATGGAGAGCGGGGTGATTTCCACCAGCTCGTCTTCCCGTATAAAACTGATGGTCTGTTCCAGAGTCATGTGTTTGATGGGGGAGAGGAGCACGTTATCGTCTTTTCCGGAGGCACGCATGTTGGTGAGCTTTTTTTCCTTGGTGGCGTTGACGTCGATGTCCTGGCTTCGGTTGTGTTCCCCCATAATCATCCCTTCATAGACCTGCTCGCCGGGGGTGACCAGGAGTCGTCCCCGAGGTTCCAGATTAAAGAGGGCGTAGGGTACGGCATGGCCTGAACGGTCCGCCACGATAGACCCGGTGAAACGGCTTGGGCATTCCCCCCGGAACGGCTCGTAACCATCGAACAGGGAGTTCATGATGCCGGTGCCTCGCGTGTCGGTCAGGAATTCATCCCGATACCCGATCAGGGAACGGGTGGGTACGGAAAATTCAATGTTCACCCGCCCCATCCCGTTGTTGACCAGATTGGTCATTCGACCTTTGCGCAGCGATAGTTTCTCTGTTACCAGGCCCATGAACTGTTCTTCACAGTCCACCATGAGCTTTTCTATGGGTTCGGTTTTGCGGCCGTTTTCATGACGAAAGATCACTTCAGGCCGGCCCACGGAGAATTCATACCCTTCCCGCCGCATGGTTTCCACCAGGATGGCCAGTTGAAATTCCCCCCGGCCCTTGACCAGTATCCCTTCCTGATTTCCGTTCTCTTCCACCTCAATGGCCACATTGAGGAGCGTCTCTTTCAAAAGGCGTTCCCTGATTCGGCTCAACTGCACATATTTCCCCTCGGTTCCGCTGAGGGGTGAATCATTGATGAGGAATTTCATGCTCACGGTGGGTTTGTCCACGCTGATCCGCGGTAGGGCGCGAGGGGCCTCCCGGTTGCAGATGGTATCGCCTATTTTCACATTTTCAATGCCGGCCAGCACCACGATATCCCCGGCATTGACCGCGCTTGCGTCTTTGAGAGTTATGCCGTCATAGGTCTGGAGTTTGCTCACCTTGAGATCCATGGTTTCTCCATTTTCCCCAAGACATACCAGACTGTCCCTGGATTGGGCTGCGCCGTTAAAGATTTTTCCAATGGCCAGGCGACCCATGTAGTCCGAGTAGCCGAGGTCCGAGACCAGCATCTGGAAGGGAGCATCGGCCGTGTGTGAAGGCCCTGGGATTTCGCGGAGAATGGTATCCAGGAGCACGTGAAGGTTTTCGCCTTTCTCTTCCAGGGTTTTCTGAGCGATACCGTCGCGGCCCACGGCATAAAGCAGGGGAAACTCCAACTGTTCGTCATTGGCGCCCAGGTCGATCAAAAGATCGTATATCTCATCCAGCACTTCATAAGGTCTGGCATCCTTCCGGTCGATTTTATTAATGACCACAAGGATCTTGAGTTGTGCATCCAGGGCTTTTTTCAACACAAAACGGGTCTGGGGCAAAGGGCCTTCCGAAGCATCAACCAGAAGGATGGCGCCGTCAGCCATGCTGAGGGCCCGTTCCACTTCTCCGCCGAAATCCGCGTGCCCGGGTGTATCAATAATATTGATGCGGATACCCTTCCATTTAACCGAACAGTTTTTGGCCGCGATGGTGATGCCGCGTTCCCTCTCCAGATCCATGGTGTCCATAAGCCGTTCTTCCACCTTCTGACCTGATCGGAAGAGGCCGCTCTGGCGAAACAGACCGTCCACCAGGGTGGTTTTTCCGTGATCTACATGGGCGATGATGGCAACGTTTCTAAGATTCTCATTTTCTAATGTTTGCGACATGCGTTTATTGGCTCCATTTAGGGATATTTCAGGTTAAGGGCACTTGGGTCCAATCTGAACAAGCCGGTAACGTAAGCATTCTGGAATCATTTACAAGGATTGTAACCGGTTCATTGCGCCGTTGAACTTCCTTGACCTTCAACCCGGCAGTGGGTATCTTTTGCTGAGGCCTTTAAGTTCAATCTTTATATGTCTTCAGGATGAAAACCATCCTTTTTTCCGGAACCATTGCGCTATGTTGAAAACCAAAGCCATTACCGAAACCCTGCCTTTTATCCCGACCACCCGAAAAGAAGTCTATGATCAGGGTTGGGACGGTTTGGATGTGATCCTGGTCACCGGTGATACTTATGTCGATTCTTCTCACATGGGTGTGGCGGTTATCGGACGGGTGCTGATGGCTGAGGGCTACCGAGTCGGCGTCATTGCCCAGCCGGATGTCCATGCTGATGGGGATATTACAAGGTTGGGCGCCCCGAAGCTGTTCTGGGGGGTGACTGGGGGGGCGGTGGATTCCATGGTGGCCAATTACACTGCATCCGGAAAACGGCGAAAGCGGGATGATCTGACGCCGGGGGGGGTAAACAGCCGGCGACCCGACCGGGCCGTCATCGCATACAGCAACCTTATTCGACACTATTTCAAAGATCATCCATATATCGTACTTGGAGGGATTGAGGCCAGTCTGAGGCGCATCTCCCATTACGATGCATGGGCCAATGCCGTGAGGCGATCCATTCTCTTCGACGCCAAGGCCGATGTGCTGGTGTATGGGATGGGAGAAAAAAGCATTCTAACACTCGCGGATAAACTTTCCCAGGGGAAATCAATTACAGGGATCCGGGGTATCTGCTATGTCAGCAGGGATGTTCCAATACCCGATGCTCAATTTCCGTCTCCGGATATGGAACTGCCGGCCCACAAAGATGTTTCTGAGAACAAGAAACAGTTTTCCCGCATGTTCCGGGCTTTTTATGAAAATGCGGATCCTTTAACGGGCAGGCGGCTATATCAGAAACAGGATACGCGCTACCTGGTGCAGAATCCTCCCGCTTTACCCCTTTCTCAGAAGGCTCTTGACCGAATTTATGAACTGCCCTACGCCAGGGATATCCATCCCTTTTACGGGGAAGCGGGAAAGGTTGTTGCCCTGGATACCATTCGGTTTTCCCTGACTACCCACCGGGGTTGCTATGGAGAATGTCGGTTTTGCGCCATTACGGTTCACCAGGGGCGGCACGTTTCATCCCGTAGCGAGGCTTCAATTTTGCGTGAAGCGCGTGGTTTTTTGAGGCATCCCCGTTTTAAAGGGATTATTTCCAATGTGGGCGGACCCACGGCCAATATGTACGGCATTGAGTGTGAGCGGAAAAAAACCCAAGGGGCGTGCAAGGACAAGGGATGCCTTTTCCCCGAACCCTGTAAACATTTGCCGGTTCATCACGGCCGACAGATGAAACTTCTGAAAGCCCTGTCTCAAATCTCCGGTGTGCGAAAGGTTTTTGTGGGGTCTGGTATTCGGTATGACCTGATTCTCAGGGACCGTAAGAGGGGCAAGGCCTATCTGGAAAAAATCCTGCGGCATCATGTGTCCGGGCAACTCAAAATTGCACCGGAACATGTATCGGATGCGGTTTTAAATCTCATGGGAAAACCCGGGTCCGAAAAACTGGCGGAATTCGTCGGGCTTTTTAACCGGTTGAAACAAAAAATCGGCGGCAAAATATTTCTGACCTACTACCTGATGGCGGCGCACCCCGGATGCACTGTGGCCCATATGCAGGCCTTGCGGAAATTTGCCACGAAAACCTTGCACCACCTCCCCGAACAGGTCCAGATTTTTACGCCCACACCCGCCACCTATGCAACACTGATGTATCATACCCAGCGGGATACCTTTACGGGGAAAAAGATTTTTGTGGAAAAGAGCCTAAAAGGAAAAGAAGCCCAGAAGCACATTATGACCG
>JGI24023J19991_10004081_pt1 | contig 10054 bp, 6 predicted proteins | sample Cruoilmetagenom1_FD_19991 | JGI IMG/M metagenome (IMG submission 19991)
CGTGCTGGTAGGCAGTTTGGAGTTAAGAAAAAAAAGAGAGCTTTTTTAATGGAGAGGTGTTTTTTCTCTTGACTAGCCCTTTAATGGATGACCCCATCTTAGGGAAAAACGACAATTGATTGACACTGCAAACGCTCAGATCTTGGTTTTTCTTCCTTGGCACCTCCTGACAAAATTGCGGCACTATACATCCTCATGTATCTTGTTCCGTAACTCACTGAAATAACGTTTGCTTTTTTATCTTAATGGTGTCTTCCCACAAATAAAGATTACGTGGCATAAAACTTGCTGATACCTTTGGAAAGTAAAGTTCTGAGGAAACAGAAAAGAAGGAATAATATCCTTTAAGGGTCACGGAAAAAAATAAATGTGCCGGATTGCACCGTATTTTGGTTCGCCCGTTTTTATAAAATCCGGCAAGGCGCATCCGCTAGTGCATGTTTGTGGATATGTGCTGGTGGATGCAACGCAGTAGACGGACCAAAGGACAAGCCGGATGGTGTATTTATTTTTTGCCGAGGCCCTTAACCAGCAACCATGAATTACACCCCTCACGATGGATAAGAGATGAAGGGCACGGGACTTGGCCTGTCTATGAGCGACGGGATCATCAAGGATCATAGTGGAGATTGAAAATTAAGGGAGGAGTCAGTAATGAAGCTATCCAAAGGGTCAAGGTTAACAGTTTTTTCATTGTTCATGCTGATAATGTTCGGGTTCGGTTTTCCGCTATATGCTGAAGAAGGCGGGAAATCCGAGGGTTCAAAAACGGGTATTTTAATCGCCGGCCTTGAAGAATGTCTGGATATCGCTCTCAAGAACAACCGGCATCGCCTTGTCTCCAAATTTTCTATTGAAATCGCCGAAGCCCAGCACAAACAGGCCCTTTCCGCCTACTGGCCACAACTTAAGATCGGCGTCTCAGCCACCAGGCTGGATGAGGATGTTAATTTTATTTTTCCCGAAGAGACATCAACTTACGCCATATCAGGCATTGCACCGGTTCCCATAAATGCGAGGGTTACGGTTCCTGAAAAAGATATAAAAGTAATGGATAGAGACACGATTGTCAGTTCCCTTAACCTTATTTATCCTGTTTATACCGGCGGGAAGCGAGGCGCCATAGCAGAGCAGGCCGAAATCGGAATCAAGGTTGAAAAAGAGTTTGCCAGGCGAACTGATCTTCAGGTGATTTACGATGTCAAACGGATGTATTACGGCGCCGTACTTGCGAAAAATCTTCAAAAACTCGGCCGGGATACACTGGATCGCTTCAAGATAACCCTGCGTTTGACGGAACATCTTTACAAAACCGGCTCGGGAACCGTCAAGAAGACCGACTATTTGCGCACCAAGGTGATCGTATCCACCATCCGGTCGATGCTTGAGATGTTAAAATCCAATGACAAACTTGCAAAGGCGGCTCTTGTTAATGCCATGGGATTGGACTGGAAAACCCGCATCGAACCGGCGGAAAAGGAAATCCCCTTTAAACCCTTTGGGGTGGATTTAACAAAACTCGTTACAAACGCCTATCAATTCAACCCGGATTGGGCCAGCCTCAAGCTTGCCATAAAGGCCGCGGAGGCCGGGATAGAAGAGGCTCAAAGCGGGCATTTTCCCATGATCGCCCTTACCGGGAGCCTCAACCACATAGACAATCCCTATGACTACGGCATCATGACCGACCAGAATCGTAACTCATGGACCATCGGCATCGGTCTGGAGATTCCGCTCTTTACCGGTTTTCGGACCAAGAACGAGGTCAGGGAGGCTGCGGCGCGGCTCGATAAAATCAAACAACAAAAAGTGCTTTTCCATGAAGGGCTTGCTTTGCAGGTAAAAGATGCATTTCTTCAAATAGCGCGTGCGCAGGGTCAGGTGGCAGCCACAAAGGATTCCCTTGATGCCGCCCTTGAAAACCGGAAGCTCAACGTCCGTGCCTATCAGAATGAATTGGTTGAAACCAAAGATGTCATTGAGGCCCAGCTGATGGAAGCCTTTGTCAATGGACAGTACGTAAAAGCACTCAATGATCATGCGGTTAACCGAGCAAGGCTCAATTTTATCGTCGGCAGCGAGATGGTACGACCTTTTAAATAAGGATTTTTGACATGAAGACTTGTGGTAAGTTATTTTTATCATTGTTTTATTTTTGCTTATTGGCGTCCTTCTGCCATACAGCCCGGGCCGGGGATGATAGATCCATGGCCCATGATAAAGAAAGACCGGATCTTGTTATCGGATATAATGTGAGAGTCCTGTTGGATGCGGACATAAAGGATATAAAAGCGGCAACCGAAATATGGATAGGGCAGGTGGCTGAAAAAAATGGATTGACGGGGGAGATCGTGCTCTATTCGGATTTTGCCACCATACTAAAGCAGCTTAAAGACGGCTCTGTGGATCTGGCAACTACGACAACGTTGGATTATCTCCATATTAGCGAAGAGCTGGAGACGGAACTGGGTTATGCCGGTATCTACTCCAATGAAAAACCGACCAAGAGATACCTGCTCATTGTGCGATCCGATACCGGGTTGGTGGCCGTGAACGATTTGGCCCGAAAAAAACTGGCTTTTCCAAAAACAGACGATGCCGCCCTTCTTTTTCTAAATACGCTTCTATTGCGAAACAAGCTACCCGAAGCGCCGGGTTTTTTTTCATCCATTATTGACAAGAGAAAATTTTCCCAGGCCGTCCTTTCCGTATTTTTCAGGCAGGCTGATGCATGCATCGCTGATGATGAAGCCTTTAGCATAATGGCGGAGCTGAACCCCCAGATCGGCAGGCAACTTAAAATTATTGCCGCCTCCCCGGAAATCGTCGGGGCAGTAGCCTTTTTTCGTAAAGCTTATTGTGAAAAAACAAAAGCGATCGTGCGAAATGCTACCGTGGACCTGGTAGATACCGCCGAGGGGCGACAGCTTCTGACTATGTTCAAGCTTGCTGATATCTATCCGCTGAAAGACTCGGATCTGGATAGCTTCAGATCGCTTCTCAACGAATACCGGCGGCTTAAAGGGGATGTGCCGGTTCGCAAACACAAAAGGGATAATTAGGCCGGGTTATATGATGATATCCAATACAAAAAGCAGTAGTGCCGAGGATATGGCGGCGCCCTTACGCCGGAAATGGGGCGGCATATTTTTTCGCACCTTTCTTCTCCTGTTTTTACTCTCACTGACGATTACCATCGTATTTTCCGCCATAGCAATCCCCAGGCAAAAAGGCGCCATCATCAAGAGCCTGGAATTCGAGGCCAGGAGTGTTTCAGCCTCCATCAGCCAGGTGTGCGGGAATGCCATTGTCAATGAGGACTACGAGTTCATTGTTGAACATTCTCTTGGGGTGATTCGGAACAGTCCGGATATCCTTTATATCGTGATTGTCAGTCGTAACGATTTTGTGCTGATCCATATGGCCGGAAGATGGGAACAAAAGGAAAAATCCGATCCGGAATGGGCCGCTGGTCCGAACGATGCGCGGATGGGGCGGATTACTTTCAGCAACCTGGTTGGGCAAAAAGTGTTCCATTATCAATATCCCATGGAGTACTCGGGATTGCTATGGGGTAAGATGTACATCGGATTATCCCTTGAGTACCTGAATAAAGAAATGCGAACAATGTACCGAATCATGTCCATGTTGGGTCTATTATGCCTGCTGGTTGGGATATTGGGTGCATACTTCTTTGCCAGGAAGTTGACCCGTCCCGTCCTTTCACTGCTTCATTCGACCCGCCAGATAACGGCAGGTGATCTATCGGCCCGAGCCGAAATTTCAACCAACGATGAGATAGGGGATCTGGCCGTATCTTTTAATGAAATGACAAAAAAACTGGAAAAAACAACGGTTTCCAGAGACTATGTGACCAATATTATTGCTAACATGAACGATATTATGATTGTGGTATCTCAGGATGGCGTCATTCGGATGACCAACCGGGCCTGTGAAGATTTGTTGGGTTATACGGAAACTGAACTTTTGGGCAAACCGATAAGTCTAATTTCCAATGAGCGTAAAGGTTTCGCCAAACCATTGGCGTTCGATGCCTTAATTAGCAAAGGCGCTTTCAGGAATGTTGAAAGAATCGCTCACACTAAAACAGGCGAAAAAATACCCATCCTTCTTTCCGGTGCGATTATGTTTGATGATGAGAATAGGGTTCAGGAGCTCATATGCGTGGCACTGGACATGAGAGAGCGTCTTGAGTCGGAAGCAGCCCTGAAAAAATCCTATGAGGAACTGCAGCTTACCCAGTCCCAGCTCNTCCAATCCGCCAAGCTNGCTTCTATCGGTGAGCTGGCATCCGGTGTGGCCCATGAACTGAATCAGCCTTTGATGGTCGTCCGGGGAGTATTCCAATTGGTGAAACGAAGCATTGGGAAAAACAATATCGGCACGGATGAACTGCTGGAACGGCTTGAGCCCATTGAGAGAAACACCAAGCGGATGATGAATATCATCAACCATCTGCGAACCTTTTCACGACAATCAGGAATGGCATTTGAACCGGTGGACGGTAACAAGATTATAGAGGATTCCCTTTTGATGATTAGTGAGCAGTTGAGAATCCACGATATCGAAGTGAAGAAAGATCCGGATGTTGACCTCCCAAAGATCAAGGGGGACGCCAATCAATTAGAACAGGTCTTTCTGAACCTGATCACCAATGCGAGGGATGCGATTTTACAGAGATCGGAGGTCAGCGGAAAGAAATCGGAAAATAGAGGACGGCTCGAAATTATTACGAGAATGGGAGAAACAGACAATCATCAATCATCAACCAACGGTCAACAATCCCAAAATTTCGCAGAAATTTTGATAAGGGACAACGGAGGCGGCATTCCGGCTGACAGAGTCGATAAGATCTTTGACCCTTTTTTCACCACCAAGGAAGTGGGCAAGGGAACGGGGTTGGGCCTTTCCATCAGTTATGGGATCATCAAGGACCATCAAGGAGAGATCTCAGTGGCTGAAACATCTCCCACGGGAACGACGTTCAGGATAAGGCTTCCGATTGTTGATTGATGATTGAATTTTGGGATTGGGTATTGATGGACGAAGCAAGAAAACCGCAACCCGCAACGAGAAACAGGCGATGTTTGAGAAGATATCAGATAAGGACTTTTGACATGAAAACTTGCGGTAAACTCTTTTTATCATTTTTTTATTTTTGCTTGTTTGTTTCCTTCTGCCATCCGGCCCGGGCCGGGGACCATAGATCCATGGCCGATGATAAAGGAAGGCCGGAACTTGTCCTTGGATATGACGTGGGAGTTCTGTTGGATGCGGACATAAAAGATATAAAAGCGGCAACCGAGTTATGGATGGGGCAGGTGGCTAAAAAAAATAGATTGACGGAAAAGGTCGTGCTCTATTCGGATTCTACCGCCATACTGAAGGATCTTAAAAGCGGCCGTGTGGACATGGCCAGTACGACGACGTTGGATTATCTCCGTATTGCCGAAGAACTGGAAACGGAACTGGCCTATTCCGGCATTTACGCTAATGAAAAAACGACCAAGAAATATCTGCTCATTGTGCGATCCGATGCCGGGTTTGTCGACGTGAACGATTTAGCCCGAAAAAAACTGGCTGTTGCAAAATTAGATGATGCCGCCCTTCTTTTTTTAAATACGCACCTGTTGCGAAACAAGCTGTCCGAAGCGCCGGGTTTTTTCTCCTCCGTTGTTGATAAGAGAAAATCCTCCCAGGCTGTCCTTTCCGTATTTTTCAGGCAGACTGATGCGTGCATTGCAACGAGTGAGGCTTTTGACATCATGGTGGCGCTTAACCCCCAGATCGGCAGGCAACTTAAGGTTATTGTCTCATCCCCGGAAATCGTCCGTACGGTATCCTTTTTTCGTAAGGGCTATTGTGAAAAAGCAAAAGCGGTCATCCGAAATGGCGCCGCGAATCTGGAAAATACCGTTGAGGGGAAACAGCTTCTAACCCTGTTTAAGCTTACGGGTATTTTTTTACTGAAAGACTCGGACCTGGATAGCTTCAGGTTACTTCTCAACGAATACCGGCAGCTTAAAGGGGATGTACCGGTTCGCAAATACAAAAGGGACAATAATTAAAAAATATCCTTAAATGGTCATTATGAACCGCAAAAAAGCCATAAAAAACGGGTTCGCTCCCAATAGCGTCTGTCCGGTGACGGGATTGCGAGTCCTGCAAAGGCCTGAATGGACGGATGTTTCAGCAAGGGTTGCAAGGTAATGCTTAGCGTCGTTGGGGACAACGTCCTCCTGGTCCGGTCGGTCGGTTACACGGCACTGGATGATGTCAGAGGTACGGTGGCCTTAATCAGAAGGGTTGTAACAGAGTCCAATCGCCAAGGAAGCCGGAATGAATTCACAATATAATAATTTTAAGCAATTAATGAAAACTCTAATTGAGGGTGGAATACGGGAAGACCACGACGATGAAATTAAACGTAAGATCATATTGACAAATATTATATGTATTATCGCCGTATTGAACCTTATCCCTTTCGGTATTTGCGCTTTATTAATGGGTAATTCAACTATCGGCCTTTTGGACCTTACAGTAGTATTCGTGTTGATTGCCAGTCAATTTCATTTAAAAAAAACCAGTAATTATAGTTTTGGTGCTTATTGTGGGGTTGGTTGCGCAGGCGCTTTATATTTCCATCTTTTCGTTACTGGAGGAGTTGAAAATACAGGGCCTTTATGGTTTTATACGTTTCCGCTGCTCGCTTCGTTTCTGTTGGGCTCTAAAAAGGGGGCAACTTCATCATTTATATTATTATGTTCCGCAATTCTTTTCCTATCTATAAATCCCGGTTCACAGGCATTGGCTATTTACACGCTTCATTTCAAAATAAGATTTATAATGTCCTTTCTGGTGGTTTCTTTATTTGCATGTTTTTTTGAATCTGTAAGGAAAAATACACAAGAAAAATTGACTCTGAATAATGTCGAATTGGCGAAAATAAACGACCACTTGAAGCAGGAAATAAATGAGAGAACGCAGGCTAAGAAGGCACTTTCACAAGCCTATGATGAACTCAAAGGCACTCAGGCTCAGCTTGTTCAATCCGGCAAACTGGCTTCCATCGGAGAATTGGCTTCCGGTGTGGCCCACGAACTGAACCAGCCCTTGATGGTGATCCGGGGCAATACCCAGGTAATCCAGCGAAATCTTCGAAAGAACAATTTGGACAATAATGATCTGGTGGAGCAGCTTGAGCCCATTTTGAGAAACACCAAACGGATGATGAATATCATCAATCACCTGCGCACCTTTTCCCGGCAGTCACAATCTGATTTTAAACCGGTGGAAGTTAATGAGACCTTGGAAGACGCCTTTCTGATGATGGGTGAGCGGTTACGCCTCCGAGATATTGAGGTGAAAAAACATTTTACACCTGACCTTCCAAAGGTTGATGCGGATTCCAACCAGTTGGAACAGGTTTTTTTAAATCTGATCACCAATGCCAGGGATGCGATTGAAGATCGCAGATTGAATATTGAAAATCACGGAGTTGGGGGAACAGAATACAAAGGGATGCTTGAGATTATAACGAGGAGGGGAGGCTCCCCAAATCAGCAATCCAAGGATTTTATCGAAATTCTGGTCAGGAACAACGGCGGCGGTATTCCGTCGGAAAATATCGAAAAAATATTCGACCCCTTTTTCACCACTAAGGAAGTGGGAAAAGGAACGGGACTGGGCCTTTCCATCAGTTATGGAATCATCAAGGATCATCAAGGAGAGATTGAGGTGGCGGAAACCGGATCCGAGGGAACGACGTTTCGGATAAAACTGCCGATTGAAAATTGAAAATTTTATATTGAGGGGATGAAAAAGAAAAGGAGATAAAAGTGAATACAATCAACAATCCAAAGATCTTAATTGTTGATGATGAGCCTGATATTCTGGAACTTCTCAGCAACCTCTTAACCGATGAAGGGTATCAGGTTACAGCCAAATCGAGAGGCCAAGAGGCGATTGAGCTTTTCAGATCCGAACCTTTTGACCTTGTAATCACCGATATCAGGATGCCGGGTATGGACGGTGTGGAAGTGCTGAAAGCGATCAAACAGTTAGATGAAGACGTGGAAGTCATTATCCTGACAGGATTTGCCTCCATTGACAGCGCTGTAAGAACATTAAGACAAAATGGAGCATTTGATTACCTGACAAAACCACTGGAAGATATTGATGCGTTAATTTATACGATCGATCGCGCACTGGAAAAACGAAAATTACGTTTAGATATTAACAAGAAAACCGAAGAGCTTGCGAAAGCAAATGAGGAATTAAGGATTGAAATAGGAGAGCGCAACCGTGCGGAGGATGCGTTTCGAAAATCAGAAGAAAAATATCGAATCCTTGTGGAAAATGCCAGCGATGCTATTTTTATAATCCAAGATGAAACGATAAAATTTCCAAATCCTAAGGCTAACGCAATGATGGGATATTCTTCCGAGGAACTGGCCGGAATACCTTTTATTGATCTTATTCACCCTGATGATAGAGATATGGTTTTTGATGTGCTTAAAAGGGTGTTTAGAGGAGATGAAGTTCCGGGCGCCTATTCATTGAGAATGATAAATAAAGCCGGTGAGGAATTGTGGGTGCAGCTCAACGTTGTTTTTTTATCATGGGAAGGACAGCCGGCCGGCCTTAGCATTTTAAGGGATATCACCCAACAAAAAAAGCTGGAGAGTCAATTATTACAGGCCCGGAAGATGGAGGCTATTGGTACCCTGGCCGGCGGTATTGCTCACGACTTTAACAACCTGCTTATGGGCATACAGGGAAATACTTCTTTAATCCTTATGGATATTGATTCCAGCAGTCCCCATTATGAGCAATTAGAAAAGATTGAACAATACGTTCAGGATGGAGCCGATCTTTCGAGACAACTTTTAGGCTTTGCCAGAAAGGGGAAATACAAGGTCAAACCAATCAATTTGAACGAAGCCATCGAACAGAATTACACCATGTTTGGCCGAACAAAGAAAGAAGTAACCATTCATAGAAAATTTCAACAAGATATATGGGCGGTTAAAGGGGACATGGGACAGATCGGGCAGGTGCTGATGAACCTTTATATAAATGCCTGGGACGCCATGCCGAGAGGTGGGAATCTCTATCTTATGACTGAAAATGTCATACTTGATGAGGACTTTGGTGAGCGCTATCAACTGGTGTCAGGTAATTATGTAAAACTATCTGTAACAGATACCGGAGTGGGAATGTCCGAGGAAACTAAAACGAGGGTATTTGAACCATTTTTTACCACAAAAGGTATGGGAAGGGGGACAGGATTAGGATTGGCTTCTGTTTATGGAATTATAAACAATCATAATGGAATTATAAATGTTTATAGCGAAACGGATAAAGGAACCACATTTAATATCTATCTTCCAGCCTCGGAAAAGCACGCCGAAAAAAAAGCGAGATTGCCTAAAGAGATGCTGAAGGGATCAGAGACCATTCTCCTTGTAGATGATGAGGATATGATTCTTGATACGGAAAAACAGATGCTTGAAATCCTGGGGTATAATGTGTTGACAGGCGGAAGCGGAAAAGAGGCAATTGAGATCTACAAAAAAAACCAAAGGCAAATCCATATGGCCATTCTTGACATGATCATGCCTGATATGGGAGGTGGTGCTGTTTATGATGAAATGAAAAAGATGAATCCTGATGTTAAGGTTCTTCTGTCAAGCGGGTACAGCATAGAAGGAGAGGCAACAGAAATCCTGGCAAGAGGATGTAATGGTTTTATTCAGAAACCATTTACAATAAACAAACTATCCCACGAAATAAGGGAAATCCTGGATAATAATGCGTAAAATCCAAAGTTTACCACTCAACTTCCCATAAAAACACTTCAGAATAAAAGGAAATGAGAAATGGGGTCAAGTCTGCTGTTGACTGTTGCGCAATGTCTTTTCTATATTTTTCACACGAAACCTTAGGTTGCGGTCCACCGATATTTCTCTTTTCATTTTTTCGATGGCGCTGCTCACAGAGCTGTATTTGGCTATACCAAACTGCCTCCCAA
>JGI24023J19991_10004082_pt1 | contig 10054 bp, 7 predicted proteins | sample Cruoilmetagenom1_FD_19991 | JGI IMG/M metagenome (IMG submission 19991)
ATCAACTTTTTTAGATGAGTCTGTTGAGCGGAATAAAATTATAAATAAGCTTGAAGAAAAAGCTTTTTTAGAATTAATGAAGAAGGATTCTATACATGAATATATAAGTTCAGCGAATGGTTTTTGGTATTATTATGTCAATAAAAACTCAGAGGATACTTCATTACCAACAAGAGGAGATGAAGTAATTTATAGTTATACTATTAAAAGTATAAATGATCAAGTATTATACACCGAAGAAGATCTTGGTGAAAGAAGTTATTTAGTAGATAAACAAGAATTGATAACAGGATTACAAGATGGATTGAAATTAATGAAAGAGAATGAGGTTGTTACATTTTTATTTCCATCACATAAAGCTTATGGTTATTCTGGGTATCAAAAAATTGGCTCAAACCAACCTCTAATTTATACAGTTAGATTAAAAAAAATAATAGTTAAATAATCTATAAAAAATGAAAGGGGTAATTAAAATTGTTGTTTTATTAGTTGTTCTTGTAATTAGCTCTTGTAAATCTACAAGTTATCAAAATTTAGAAGATGGTTTATATGCAGATATACAAACAGATAAAGGTAGTATTTTGTTAACATTAACCTATGAACATACACCTATAACTGTTGCAAATTTCGTGTCTTTAGCAGAAGGTAGTAATATATATGTTTCTGAAAATTTTAAAGGGAAACCATTCTATGATGGATTGAAATTTCATAGAGTAATTAAAGATTTTATGATTCAAGGAGGTGATCCTATGGCTAATGGTAAAGGAGGGCCGGGTTACAAATTTGAGGATGAATTTCCTACAGATGATAATGCTAATTTATTGTTGCCACACGATAAAGCTGGTATTTTATCCATGGCAAATTCAGGACCAACTACCAATGGCAGCCAGTTTTTTATTACTCATAAAGCAACTTCGCATTTAGATGGTAAACATACAGTTTTTGGTCAAGTGATTCAAGGGCAAAATGTAGTTGATAGTATTGCTAAAGGCGATGTGATGAATGCTATTAAAATTATTAGAGTAGGTAAGGATGCAAAAAAGTTTAAAGCGCATAAAATTTTTGCTCATTATTTCAAAAAATTAGAAGAAGAAGCGAAAGAACGACTTGAAAAAATGCAAAAGGCAAAAGCTGAATCTTTAAAACTTAAATCAACATATCAAGCAAAAGCAGAAACGTTAGCTTCCGGATTAAAAATATATTTTATCAATAGAAGAGAAGGGGAAAAACCTAAAACGGGGAGTAAAGTAAATGTATACTATGCAGGTTATTTTACTACTGGTGATTTGTTTGATACTAATATTAAGGAGCTAGCAGTGCTATATAATAAATTTGATAAACGTCGAGAAGCAATGGGAGGTTATAATCCAACACCGATGGATTATAGTCCCGATTCTAGGATGATACCAGGTTTTAAAGAAGGGTTACAGCTAATGAAAGTGGGAGATAAGACTATATTATTTATACCATCTCACTTGGCTTATGGCCCGCAAGGTTATGGCCCGATACCTCCTGATACAGATTTAATTTTTGAACTAGAGATGGTTGATATAGTAGAATAATTAAAAAAGAGGATCTACTATTGACGTTTTTTATGATAAATGGTCAATACTTTTTTCGCAGCTTCAAAAGGAGTAAGTTCATGTTGTCTAACCTTATTCAAGACGTTTATTAATTCTTTTTTTACCGTTGGATTAGTATAAAATTGATTTTTTAATTTTTCATTTATAGTTTCTAATACCCAAAATTTATTTTGCTCATTTCGCTGTTTTTCAAAGTAAGAGTTGTTTTTAGTAAGATTAATATATGCTTCAATAATCTCCCAAGCAGTATCAATTCCTATATTTTCAACGGCACTGCATGTGGTAACTTTTGGTTGCCAAGTGCTTTCTTTTAAGGGATATAAGTGTAATGCCCTTGTAAATTCAGTTTTAGCAAGGTTTGCTTGTTTTATATTATTACCATCAGCTTTATTGATAACTATGGTATCTGCCATTTCAATGATACCACGTTTAATACCTTGTAGTTCATCACCGGCACCTGCTAATTTCAATAATAAAAAGAAATCTACCATTGAATGTACTGCTATTTCTGATTGCCCTACACCAACGGTTTCAATGATAATAGTGTCGTAACCAGCTGCTTCACATAAAATAATGGCTTCACGTGTTTTTTGAGCAACGCCCCCTAAAGACTCACCTGAAGGAGAAGGTCTTATAAAAGCATTCTCATCTTTAACCAATGTTGGCATTCGGGTTTTATCACCTAAAATACTTCCGCTATTAATAGAACTACTTGGATCTACAGCCAATACAGCCACTTTTTTTCCTAAATCAGTTAAATGTTTGCCAAAAACTTCTATAAAAGTACTCTTACCAACTCCAGGGACTCCGGTAATACCAATTCGAATAGAATTATTTGCATATGGCAAACAAGCTGATAATATTTCTGATGCTTGTTCTTGACGTGCTGCATTTGTGCTTTCAACTAAGGTGATTGCTCTACTCAAATACGTAATATCTCCTTCAAGAATATTTTTAACAAAAGTTTTTGTAGCAGGTAATTTACTTCTATTTAACTTTATTTTTTGAATCGATTTAGGTTGTTTTATACCTTTAATTTCTTCAAGAGTATTTTTATGTTTTATTTTTTTGCCCATATCCGCTTAAGCGATAAGATTTGTAAATTTAAAATCTGAGTTTGACATAAGTTTTACACTTACAGAAGCGAGAGAAATGGTAAGATTTCAAGAATAAAATAAGCAATACTAACTGGTTAATGTAATGATTTTATTCTTGAAAGATTGCCTTTTATATAGCTTCCTATAAGGCTTTACAAGGTTTTCCATATATTGCCTCAAATTTTCTTGAATTAACCTGTTAGTCCTGCAAAAATATGAATTATTTAGAATAAACCTTGAAAAGCTGTAAGGAAACCTTATGTTGAACTGAGGTTTAGAATAATTATTTTTAGAAAAGTGCAACACAACATTTATTTACTCGTATTTAAAATAGATTAACAAAATAGAATGAGTCAAACCAAATTTTTGCAATCTAGATTAATAGCTGAATGTAGGCAAAATAATCAAAAAGCCCAATTGCAATTGTATGATATGTATTGTAAAGCAATGTATAATACAGCTTATAATTTTGTGAAAGATGAAGCTATTGCCGAAGATATGGCACAAGAAGGTTTTATCAAAGCATTTCAAAAAATAGCTTCTTTTAATGAAAAAGTTTCTTTTGGTGCATGGCTTAAAAGAATTGTAATTAATCAATGTTTAGATTGGTTGAAAAAAAGAAAACTAAACATAGTTTCTATTGATTCACAAGATATACAAATTGCCAATGAAGAAGATTGGGAAGTAGATGATTGCATAACCATAAAATGTATAAATGAATCTATTAATAAATTACCCGATAAGTATAAAGTGATATTGAAATTATTTTTATTAGAAGGTTATGACCATCAAGAGATTGCGCAAATATTAAAGATTTCAGAAGTTTCATCAAGATCACAGCTATTTAGAGGAAAGAATAAATTAAAAGAATTATTAAAACAATATAATTATGCCTAAAGATTTAAGAGATATTTTAAAAGAGGCTCAGTCTAATCCTAGAGAATTGAAAAAGGGACATAGAGTGAAGTTCGAAGAACGTTTGGCAGAATTGCATGAAAATAAAAAGAAAAATAGTTTCTTCTTTTTAAAGATAGCAGCCTCTCTTATGTTGGTTGTAAGTGTTGGTTATTTCACATTCAATAATAACTCAATTGAAGTAGATTCACCTATTGAAGCTACTAAAATTGTTGATTTAAAGAGTGTATCTCCCGAAATGAAGCAAATAGAAGATTACTATTTGACCGCAATTAATTATGAAATAGCTAGCTTAGAAACAACACCCGAAAATCAAGCAATATTAGACGATTATTTAGATAAGATTGGTAAACTAACCGATGATTATACGCGATTAAATAAGGAGATTTCTGAAAAGGGAATCAATGAAAAAACAGTAAATGCAATGATAACAAATTTACAATTACGATTACAACTGCTATTGCAACTGAAAGACACGTTATATGAAATGAAAACATCAAAAAATAAAAAAAATGAAAACACTACGATTTAAGATAACTATACTATTATTATTTATAGGTTTAATTACTACAAGTGCTCAAAAATTAGAAAAAAAGCATACCGAAAAATTTACGGTAAATAAAGATGTTGTTATAGACGTAAACACAAGATATACCGATATTGAAATTGAAACTTGGAATAAAAATGAGGTTGTTATAGAAGCTTATATTGATATTAGTAATGAAACAGATCAAAAGGTAATTGATGATTATTTGAAAAATTGGAATTTTGAAGCTATAGGGAATAAAAGTAGTATTAAAATAGGCTCAAAGTCTTCAGGATTGATTGATATACATACTTTTGATTTTGATGCACCAAATTATGATAGATTTTATTCCGAAAGCGTAACTGATGCTCTTGAAAACTTACGCTTCGTGATGCCAGAAATACCAGAGTTACCAGAGTTACCAGAAATATTGATTGAACTACCTGAAATGCCTGAGCTACCAGAATTACCTCCAATGCCAACTAAATTTGATTTTGAAGCTTACAAAAAAGATAAAAGTTATTTAGAAAAGTGGAAGAAAGAAAATAAAGAGGTCATCGGAAAAAATTCTAGAGTTAAGGTTGGAAGAAATTCTCTTTCAATAGATGATGATAATACCACATTTAGATGGAGTATTACTTCTGATGGACAAGATCAAATAGTTGAAGAGCTAAAAGAAAGTCTTGAAAAAAGTAGAACTGCACGTAATAGAGCTTATAAACAGCGTCAAGAAGCTCTAAAGAAGCGTCATAAAGAGATGAAGAAACGTCAAGAGAAATTAAAAGAACATTATTTGGAAAGAGATGAAAAGCGAAAATTAGCATTGATTAAAAGACAAGAAGCGCATGAGATTAGAGCTAAAGAAATGGCGAAACATAGAACTGAAGTTAGAGATATACTTGAGAAAAGAAAGAAGATAAATATAAAACGAATCATAAAAATTAAAGCACCTAAAAATGCAAAATTCAATATGAATGTCAAGTATGGATCAATGAGTTTTCCTAATTAATATCCTTATAATTATTGTAATAGTTAACCACTCTTTTAATAAAAAAGAGTGGTTTTTTTGTTCAAATAGTTCTAAAAATAGTTATTACCTTTATCGCTTCTAAAAACGATAAGTTCAATGCAATTATATAAACAGCATCAAATAAAATTATACAATTCACTTTCGAATAAAAAAGAAGATTTTACACCTATTGCTGAAGGTTCTATTGGTATGTATGTTTGCGGCCCTACTGTATATAGTAATGTACATTTGGGTAATGTAAGAACTTTTATGTCTTTTGATATGATATATCGGTATTTTAAACATTTAGGATATAAGATACGTTATGTACGCAATATTACAGACGCTGGTCATTTAGAGAATGATGCTGATGCCGGTGAGGATAGAATTGCTAAAAAAGCACGTTTAGAGCAGATTGAACCTATGGAAGTGGTTCAACGCTATACAGTTGATTTTCATAATGTACTAAATAAGTTTAATTTTTTACCGCCAAGCATTGAGCCAACTGCAACAGGACATATCATTGAACAAATTGAAATTATCAAAGTAATTCTTGAGAAAGGATTGGCTTATGAAGTAAATGGTTCTGTTTATTTTGATGTATTAAAGTATAATGAAAAAGAGCATTATGGAATCCTTAGTGGAAGAAATATTGAAGATTCAATACATAATACACGTACACTTGACGGACAATCTGAAAAAAGAAATCCTCAAGATTTTGCACTCTGGAAAAAAGCCCAACCTGAACATATTATGAGATGGCCTTCACCTTGGAGTGATGGTTTTCCAGGATGGCATTTAGAATGTACTGCCATGAGTACTAAATATTTAGGAGAACAATTTGATATTCATGGTGGTGGAATGGATTTAAAATTTCCACATCACGAATGTGAAATCGCTCAGGCAAATGCTTCTAATAATCAAATGCCGGTAAATTATTGGATGCATACCAATATGCTCACTTTGAATGGTCAAAAAATGGCAAAGTCGACAGGAAACTATATTTTGCCTAATGATTTTTTTACAGGAGATAATAAACATCTGAGTAAAGAATACCTAGCGCCAGTTGTTCGTTTTTTTATGTTGCAGGCAAATTATAGAAGTATATTAGACTTTTCTGACGATGCATTATTGGCTTCTGAAAAAGGATATCATAAATTAATGAGTGCTATTAATCAATTAGATAATTTGGCAGCCTCAAAATCATCAACTATTGATATTAATACCTGGACACAAAATTGCTATGACGCAATGAATGACGATTTTAATAGCCCTGTTTTAATAGCGAATCTTTTTGAAGGAGTAAAGTATATCAATTTGTTAAAAGAAAATAAAGAATCATTGACTCATGATGATTTAGAAACTTTTAAAACAACATTAAGAATATTTGTTTTTGATGTATTAGGGTTAGAAAATGCTACTGCTAAAGATAGTAGCGATAAACTCTCAGGTGTAGTAGAAATGTTGATCGAAATGCGAAATGAAGCAAGAGTTAACAAAGATTGGTCGTTATCAGATAAAATTAGAGATACTTTATTGGAGAAAGGAATTCAATTAAAAGACGGAAAAGACGGAACAACTTTTACGGTTATTTAATGAGATAGAATTTAAATTGTGTCATTCCTGCGTAGGCAGGAATCCATTTTCAGATTACGTTACTTAACTAATAAATAAAAAAACAAATCCACAATCAAACAAATCTTAACATATCCATTTATCTTACTTGTTCGTTTTTATCAAGCAGCAATTTCTCCTTATACACCATCAAGTTGTAGATATTCGCCTACTTGTTCTCATTATACGATTGAGGCACTGCAAAAACATGGCTTATTTAAAGGTGGATGGTTAGCAATAAAAAGGATATTTAGTTGTCATCCTTGGGGAGGTAAAGGTTACGACCCAGTACCGGAAAAGGATGACAACTAGGCCGACACACCAGCTCGCCTGTTCATTAAAAATGTACACTGTACATTTTCTCAATATTCCATCGCCTTGGGGAGGTAAGGGTTATGACCCTGTTCCTGATCCACATCAGAAAAAATAAAATTAATTGTCATTCAGAGCGCAACTAAGAATCTTTAATTTATATATTTACAATCTCAAATTTTAACTATGAATATTCTATTATCAATAGACTGGAATTTTAACCCAGACCTTTTTAAAATAGGCTCATTTCCTATAAAATATTACAGCTTAATGTACGTCTTAGCATTTGTCTTGGGCTTACAGATTATGAAACAAATCTTTAAAAAAGATGAAATTTCATTAGATAAACTTGATCCACTTTTTTTATATACAATTATAGCGATGTTAATAGGAGCTCGAGTTGGACATTATTTATTTTATGAAGAAAATTATACACTTGCAGAAGTGCTTTTACCATTTAAATTAAATCCTTTTAAATATACCGGTTTTCAAGGGCTGGCAAGTCATGGTGCGATAATAGGTATTATTATAGCGATGTTTATTTACAGTAGAAGAGTGATTAAAAAACCATTGTTATGGACATTAGATAGAATGGTTATTCCATCTGCGATTGGAGCAATGTTTGTGCGTTTAGGTAATTTATTTAATTCTGAAATTGTTGGTAAAGCTACAGGGACTGACTTTGGTTTTAAATTTATTAGAAATGACATTAGTGAGTATAAAGCAATGAGTATTACCGGTGCTAAAAGCGTAAATAGAGCTTATGATTTAATTGCAAATAGTTCACGATTTAAAGATGTGCTGATGGAAGTGCCAAACAGATATCCTACACAAATTTATGAAGCTTTAGGTTATTTAGTAACCTTTTTAGTATTGTGGTTTTTATATTGGAAAACAGATAAAAAAGAGAAATTTGGTTACCTTTTTGGGGTGTTTATGGTGATGCTTTGGTCTATTAGATTTATTGTTGAATTTTATAAAGAATGGCAGGGAGGTATTGAAACCTTATTCGATGTAAACCTTAATACCGGTCAGTTATTAAGCATTCCTCTAGTTTTAATAGGCTTTTATTTTATGTTTAAAAAGTTATAGTTTTTTTAACTATTTTGGCAATAGATTAAAGATTATACTATTCTTATTTTAACAATTTATTAACTTGTTTGATAATTTATAATTATATTCGCATCACAATTTAAAAAAACTAACTTAAATTAAACATTTTATGAAAACAAAAATTTACTCTTTATTAGTATTTTTATTGTTATCTGTTTCCGTATTTGCTCAATCGTATGAAGTGAAAGGTACTGTAACTGATAATAGTAATCAACCCTTACCGGGAGTTTCGGTAGTTGTTAAAGGAACAACTACAGGAACATCAACCGATTTTGATGGAAAATATAAACTTCAGGTCAATAATGGAGATGTATTGGTATTTACATTTGTAGGTTTTGAAGCTTACGAAGCAACGATGGATGGTTCAGCTACTGTTAATGTTACTATGAAATCTGGTGTTGAACTTGATGAAGTAGTTGTAGTAGGTTCTAGAAATCCTAACCGAACTGCAACAGATACACCTGTACCTGTTGATATTATTGATGTGTCTGAATTAACAGCACAAGGACCACAAGTTAATTTAAATCAAATTTTAAATTTTGTAGCGCCTTCATTTACATCTAATACACAAACAATTTCTGATGGTACAGATCACGTTGATCCTGCTTCTTTAAGAGGTTTAGGTCCAGATCAGGTATTGGTATTAATTAATGGTAAAAGACGTCATAATTCTTCATTAGTTAATGTGAATGGTACATTTGGTAGAGGTTCAGTAGGGACTGATTTAAATGCAATACCTTCAGCGGCTATAAAAAGATTAGAGGTACTACGTGATGGTGCTGCGGCTCAATATGGGTCAGATGCTATTGCAGGTGTGATCAATATTGTACTAAATGATAATGTAAACGAACTTAACTTTAAAGTAACTACTGGAGCTAATTTTAGCGAAAATGCAAATAATCAAACCGGAGGTGTAGATGGTGAAACGGTTAATGTAAGTGCAAATTATGGTATCCCTTTAGGTGATAATGGTGGTTTTATTAATTTTACAGGTGATTTTGATTATAGAGAAGACTATGGTAGAATGAAAGAATGGGAGGGTTCAATATTCAATGTATATAATTCTATTGAAAATGTAGCATTTCAAGGAGGTACTGCTTATGACGATCTGTCTGTAGCCCAAATACAATTTCTTGCTGCTAATGTAAATAATTTTTCTCCAACTTTACAAGCTGATATTGCAGCTGCAACATCTATGGTTGATTTAATTGGAATTAATGATGGAATTAACTCAGTAGCTGGCGCCTTAACAAGCCTTACCTTTGATAGTAATGGTAACATTAATGGAGTATCTCCTATTGATAATACTGATGCTGAACTAGCGGCAAGAGGGCAAGTTAGGTCAGATTATAATATGAGAGTTGGTCAATCTGCTTTACGTGGAGGTCGTTTCTTTGCGAATTTTGCATTGCCATTAGATGATAATGGTACCGAATTATATTCTTTTGCAGGTATTAGTTCTAGAAAAGGGAATTCTGCCGGATTTTATAGATTACCAAATCAAGAAAGAACATATACACCGGTTTATGTAAATGGTTTTTTACCTGAAATTAATTCGAAAGTTTCTGATAAATCGTTTGCTGTTGGAATCAAAGGTAAAGTAGCTGATTGGAATGTAGACTTAAGTAATACGTGGGGTAAGAACTCATTTTTATTTACCATAGGAAATACATTTAATGCATCACTTCAAAACTCTTCTCCAACAACATTTGATGCTGGAGGGTTTGCATTTGCACAAAACACTGTTAATCTTGATATTAGTAAATTTCATGAGGATGTATTATCAGGATTAAATATTGCATTTGGTGCAGAATATAGATTAGAAAATTATGAAATTGTTGCCGGCGAAGAAGCTTCATATTCAAGATATACTGACGAAGGTGAA